>Ga0209443_1002376_pt1 | contig 11156 bp, 25 predicted proteins | sample LauGreBMM110DCMD_2_FD_187571 | JGI IMG/M metagenome (GOLD analysis project Ga0209443, IMG submission 187571) | Freshwater lake microbial communities from Lake Michigan, USA - Su13.BD.MM110.DCMD (SPAdes) (version 2) | ecosystem: Environmental > Aquatic > Freshwater > Lake | place: Lake Michigan... | reverse complement strand
GCGATAAAACAGATGCGCCCCAAAGATCCCAACAAGGGTGCCAACATAGATGAAATGGTGTAACAATGAATATCTTTATCCCTGTATTGATTATCTGTTTGAACGGCAACTGTGAGTTCATGCAGGCCAAAACCTATTATAAAACTCAAGAACAATGCAAGGCCAGCATGGAAATGCAGAAACAGCACATGCGAAATTTAGTCAAAGAATCAGGCAAGAGTGCAGCTGAAGTGCTGGAAGGCACCTGCATTGATGCAGAAATTAAAACAACCCCAGGACGAGTATCATGAGTGAATATACCCCAGATCGTTGGTGCGTGATACGCATACCCGGCGCCAAAGAAACTGTTTACAAGGTGTTTGCTTCTTGGTCAGGCAGTTATACTGGCGGTGACTCCTGGAAGCTGAATTCAGGCATCACCCAGGCGGTGCTGGTTGAGGGTGCATGGGAGTTCGAAGGCACATCAGGCAGTGTGTATCGATGTAGACCTAACAGCTATGGGGCCAATGCCTATGGCCGTGCTGTGCTGGATGACTTGATTACTAGAACCTACGAAGGCACAGGCATTGACATAGAAATACTAGATGAGCACACCAACTGGGCTAGTTTGGACTATGACCCTTTGCAACAATGGATTCGGCAAGGCAGTGATTTAACCCAAAAAGACTAAGTATAACAATCATCTTAACAACAATCAAGGGAAAGCAATGAACAACGAACTAGATCAATTAGATGTCAGCAACAGCGAAGAGGGAGAACAGGCCCAGGCCATTGCGTTGATACGTGAAGCACAGGCCTTGGACAGTGTACGTCAAAAGCTGGCCAAACAACGCAGTCAGCCCAGCTTGACAGAGTGTGATGCATGTGGGGAAGATATTCCTCTAGCACGTAGACTGGCTGTGCCGGGGGTGACCATGTGTATCTATTGCCAAAGCAAGTCAGAACGCTTTACAGCCAGCTATCGACAGCCTGGTGCGAGCTCAGAGTAATCACGTTGGACCATAGGTCGTCCACGGGCTGTTCAAACAGCCACTCAGGGCCTAGGTTCTGTGCAGTCAACCATGATTGCTCTTGACGCCAGGGACCCTGGCCTTCAATCTCCTGATCCAACTGATCCGGTGCCCATGCTGCATAACCCATGAGCAGTCTAAAATATCGGGGCATGTCTTGATCCATCATGCAGTGAAACATTTCCAGTGAGCTGGTCATGGCCCAAGCCGATGTGATCATCACTGTGCTGCTACACACCCAATCTGCGCTGTGCAACATCCATATGCTGTGATGGCCTATGGGTCCACCCCAGTACACAGGCACAGGGGGTAGCCCTGAGGCTTCCACATTGGTATGCTGGAGTATTTCTTCTAGGTTATGGCCCAGGGGTCTATTCACACACAGGCCATGGGCTCCTCGAGCATCGTGATGGGTCAGCATGAGCACAGTGTCTCGGAATCTAGGGTCGGGAATGTTTGGGGGTGCTATGAGCAGATCAGTGGGGTTCACGCTCAACCTCAACTCCAGTCAGGTAACGGTCCACCGTATTTCTTGCCCTTGATCTTCTTGCCGCGAACGCCGATTCTATCTGAGCCCACCTTGTGAGTCTTGCCGCCATCACGGCTGCGATAGCCCTGGCTCTTGCACGAACTGAGTTGGCTGGCGCCCAGAGCTGAATCAGGCTTGCCGCTGGTGCAAAGACTTCTACTAGCAGGCTCTTCACTCACAGCTGCATCGCCAGTGCTGATGCCTAGTATGTCATCATTTAAGGGAAAGTTCAGCTCTTGGAAACGTTCTGGCAGTTCTTGTGTGTCTATGATAAACTCCAGCTCTTCTGCAGAGGGATGTTCCTTCATCAACACCTGGGCAGCAGCATCGTGTGCTTCTGCATTTGACCATATGTCCACATCATAGTGTTCTTGGTACAGACTGGCCACTGCGTCCATGACCAATCTATAGTCACAGGTGAATATGTTCTCTGTGATGATATCACGTATTTTCATGCCAGTCGTGCTCCAATCATCACACAGCTTACTAGTAGATTCTTTAGGTCCTGATCGTCTGCCTGCTGATTCAACAGATCTGATCTCACAAGATCTCGCATGAGTTCTTGATACTCTGCCAACTCTAGACCCCCACCCTCGTACTGGCTCATGATAGCCAGGGCCATTTCAGCTCGTTGTGCAGCCCACGGAGGACCTGTACGAGCCAGCTCTTGAAGTTGTTGCATTACCATCTCCCTAATATTGCACTGGCAGCTCTAGCGGCCTGTTGTTGCATGATTGATTTCTTGAGTTCACAGTAGGTCTTGCTGGGTGTGCCCATGACTGTTCTCGTGTACCAATCTTCTGCTGTCTCGCTCATGGGTGCTACCACAGCTAGAACATCCTTTTGTAGACTACCCTTGCTGGTGCTGTAGAGTTTGAACCATTCAATGTCATCACGCACACGAGTCACGCCTGGTAGTGCATTTGCACAGTCAACTCTAGCTATGGCCAGTCTAACGTCCACAATCCTTGAACTTTGATTGTCGTCCCAAAACGAGGGCATGATGTTGGCACAGCCTGTGAGGGCAAATGCTAGTATAAATGAGGTTAAGACTCGCATGTGATATTTATTCAGAATCGGGTAGAGTCACGATCATGTCAGGATCCATGTTTTCCACGATCATGCCTGCAAGAGCCAACTCTGTTTGGGTGAATATGTGTAGATGTTCTGGACCCATGGGCTGACTCACACCAAGACTGCGTGTGACACCATGCGTTAGGGTCTGTGTGACAATGACACAGCGATGCGTGGGATCTGCAGCCCAGGCTTGTATGGCAGTGATGTCAGCGCCATCTAAGATAGTGTAGTATTTGATCAGCATGTGTGTATTTACCACAGCAGGCTAGAGCAGGCTGCAAAATTTTCTAGCACTCGCAGCCCACCATAAATATCACGATGAACAACACTGAAGATCCACATATCCTGGCTGCTGCACTGCTATTAGACATTGATTACCCACGCATGACCCAAGAGCTCATGCCCTTGATGCTGCATGAGAAATGTGTGCCTTTCAGCTATGCCAGTGATGGCGAACAAGTCACTGCCTATAGCCTGTTCCTGCGAGTCAGTGCTGAACACACGGCCTACAGCTATAGAGGAGCCAAAAGTGCTGACTTTGATTCGTGGTGTTGGGATGCTGATTTATCCACAGAGTATACTAGAACTGTGATAACCAGCATGCCTTGGAGAAGTTTGGGCACAGTGCGAGTTGTTTACTTTCCTGATTGTGCCTGTGTTGAACACACAGATTGGGATGATGCCACAGATGTCAAGCACACACTGGGGCTGAGTATTATACCCAACACCGCAGACACTCACTGCTGCGTGTGGTATGAGAAAGAAAACAGATATATCTCAATGAAAAGCAATGCCATGCTGTTAAATGACAGCGTTAGACATCATGTGCCAGCTGGACAAGGAACTAGAATAACCATGCGAGTATTCGGCGACATTGATCGTGAGTGGTTCACAGACAAGATAGATCCAGCTGACTGTTGGTATCTGTAACGCGAGATAATTCTCTAGCTGCGAAGCAGCAGCGCAGATATTTTGTAGAGATTTTTATGCATAGTAATCCTCGCCATGTACACGATGTATGATACTTGTATACCGTAACACAAACTCTGACTCTAGACTAGATCCACAAGGTAGCCAATATCTGCAACAATTCAAGTGGGCCTCGCAGGGTATGCGATTAGTCTGTGCCCACGTCCAAGCTGATGATCCTCCTGACTCTAGATCTTGATTGAGTATACTGTAACAACGCATGGATTATTTAAATACATGATGAAGACTTACCTAATAGAAGCGGCAGCAAAAGGACTATACATTCAGCTTGATCTAGGAGTGGCTAGACCCGAGACTGCAACTAGTTTCAAAGAGAATGAACATGTTCAAGCCACAGTGAATGATGTAGGAGTCACTGTACGAGCTGATGATGGGCATGAAGAAACGTGGCTGCTGACCAAGAAACTGACGCCAAAACGTCTTAGTCTTGTGGTTGAGAAACCCTTTCATATAAATGATTTGATAATGAATGAACTGTACTACGTGGCAACTACTCTAGTGCTGTGTGTGATGGCTTTTGAAGTGGGACTAGTTATAGGTGTCATAGTGTAGAGCACAGCATGCGGGCCGCTAGAGAACTATTAAGAGTAGTGCAAGCGTGATTAATTACTGAGCTGCAAAGCCCATAAACACTGAGGTCTAGAATGGATTTGACACACAGGCCCCGCTGCAATGGACAACACGATGTGCAAACATATGCGTTTGTACGCATAAATGCTCAGTAAGTGTGATTTACTGACCCCCATCTTGCTTGTAGAGGCCGCTGCGCTGGCCGTGGGACTCAAGATCAGTGGGAAAAGTGTGACAAAGTGCAATAAAGTGTGGAATTGTGTGACCATTTGAGCATAGCCTCTCCTTCCACCGACCTGACGATTCTAACTACTATAGATTCTACCGTGTGATCAGTCTAAAATGAACCATTTCCACCATATGATCAGCGTGATCAACTGTAAAACTCACCTCGCACAGTGGCCCCGCTGCAGGGGTTATGGTGAGATCATGCTGGACACTAGCTTATACTAGCTTGTAGTATGTGTGTATGATGTGATACACAGTGTGATAATCAACGTGTAGTCTACGTGCCACAAGGTCCATGTTACCGCACTGTTGCCAGCTTTCTCTTACACTGAGATAGAATTGTCTGTTCATATACTAATAACGCTTGAGCACAGTGATCTGTTGACATAGGCCCCGCTGCTGTATATACTAAAACACCCAAAAAGACTTGACACACAACCAGAATCATAGTATAATATACACATGCAGAAGAAGAGAGCGTTGTCTAGAAGCAGAGATCCCATGCAATTATCAAATAGGACACCTATGACATTACCAGATGAGAGATACCGTGCTGTGGTACAGACCACTAATTTCCTTACAGACATCCTTAACACACCCAGAGTTCCCAAAGAGATCAAGGCGCGGGCAAGGAGTCTACTTAGGCATTATCCCTCAGCCTACGATATGAAACAGGCTGCTGAACGTTGTCCCAGCATCTTCCAGGAACGCATGGAGGATCTACACAGGTTTGTAGCTGTGGGAGTTCGTCAAGCAGCAGAAGAGGACATCAAGTAACAGTCAACGGGCCCCTAGCTCATGTTGGTTAGAGCAGTGGACTCATAATCCATTGGTGCCGTGTTCGACTCACGGGGGGCCCACCACACAGCTGGCCATAGCACAATGGATAGTGCAGCAGCCTTCTAAGCTGCTGATCCAGGTTCGATTCCTGGTGGCCGGACCATTACGTAACAGCAGCATATGCAACCTAGCAGCAGATGCTACAGCAGAGGGAATCACAGTGTACAAACATCCGAACCCCATGGATCCCTTTGATGGATTCAAACGTTGGTACCGCGAGCTATGGCCCGGGGAACAGCTGCTGGTTTGGGTCGCTGCTGCTGCGCTCGCGATAGCTGCGGGGTTCTGGATCACCATGTAGCCGCGAGCGAGAGAGCGATGAGAAACCCAGGAACCCTCCAGGCTTCAGGGTCTTTGGTTGTCCAAAATGCTCTAGTGTGCTATAATAGTGTTTTAACAAAGGACATGTATGACCGAACTACAGCAAAAGTTCTATGCTGCACTTGCACAGCTACAGCAGCACACAGACTTAGATGACGAGGCCGCGCAAGACGCTGTTGCTGCATTGTCGCAGCTCATAGAGGATCACGTCAAATAACCCTGGGCCCTCTAGGGTCTTTTCCCTTTTGGTTGACAGAATGGGTCTAAGCTGCTATAATACGTTTTTAACAAGGAAACACATGTCAAGACATCATTTAGTAGTATTTGCAAACTATTGCAGAGACACGGGCTTTACACTTGTAGAGGCCGTTAAGTACGTGGGAGACAACTTAGAGACAGACGAGATCGACGACGAGATCGCGTGTGCGTACGAGAGCACCTACGAGGAGCTCATGCAATTTGTAGAGACCCACACAGCCTAAGGGTCATTGTGCAACACACTTGACATTTTGGCGAGTGTGTGCTATAATACGTTTTTAACAGGAGCAATGAATGATCAAAGTTAACGCAACACTGCACACAAACGGCACGGGCTACTGGAGCAGCACTAAAGCTGCTGTAGAGATTACGGCACTGCAACTAAGCTACACAAACGATGAGCTGGACTTCGGCGAGCTGCGGGTGCGTTTTACAGCAGCAAGCTGGGATGTCAACAAGCTGGGTCTTATATACACAGACAAACAGTTTATGACAGAGCTTAAAGAGTTGTTAACTAGCATGGGCTTTGATGCCAGCGATGTCAGCTACAGCGAGCAGGGCATGCAGGGAGACACTTATGTTAGCTGCGATGTGGGGGAGCTGTTCATTAACACGTACATGCAACACGCATAACCCTAGAGCCCGTACGGGCTTTATCTTTTGGTTGACACTTTGGTGAAAAGGTGCTATAATTATAACATGAACTTAGAAAAGCCCACCCGTAAAAAGCGAGTCGATCGTACTCATATCATCTATGAGCTACGTGTCAACGGCCTCTCTTACATAGGAGTCACTGCCAAAACAGAGACAACTATCAACAAGAGCGTTCTTGCTAGAGCGGCCAAGCACTTCTATCGTGCCAAGCGGGAGAACAAGGACTGGCTGCTTTGCCGGGCCCTGCGCTCTTTAAACGACAAAAGCGAGATAGAAGTACTAGTTCATGAGACCCTGCGTGGCAAAGCTGTTGCGCACAAGAGAGAAGTAGAATTGCGCAGGGCACTGAAGCCTGTGCTGAACACAGACTGTAGAGGAGATTGATATGTACGACGAATTGGTTAGCACTGCACGACAGCATGGCAACGGCGATCTACTAGTGGGCCTGTTCTACATGAAGGTCAACAGACATGAGTTCGACGCAGATACCCTTAGGGTGTTTGATCGGTTCATGGCTGACGGAGCACGTATGATGGCTCCGGTTGACAGCCTAGAAGATTGATGCTATAATACACACTTACACTAACAAACATAGGAGCGAACTATGAAAGCATTAGAGAAGTTTTTAAAAGACAAGAATCACTGGAACTCATTCTTCAAGGGTCCCCAGTACAGTCTTAATAGTGCCAAGGACCGTCAGGCTGTAGCAGACATGATCGATTCAGCCCTAAGCCCAGAGAACCTCACATGCGATGGAGAGCTGCCCCGTGCAGAGGTACAACGTCGTTACAAAGAGTTAATGACTGCCGCAAAGCAACTTAAGAAGTACGATCCAGAAGTCAAGTTCTACGAATACGAAACGGAGATTGCATAATGGGTACACGATCAAGAGTAGGAGTCATGCATGGCTCAACATGCAAGAGTGTCTATTGCCACTATGATGGCTATCTAGAGTACACAGGCAAGCTGCTGCTTGACAACTACGACTCAGCACTGGCCAACCAGTTGGTGGCACTTGGAGACAACAGTGGAGTTCAGAACTCCCTCGAGGGCATGAACTTCTACAGCGACCGTGGCGAAACAGATGTCAGCTGGCAGGTTGCGCACTCATTTGAAGAGTTCCTTGAACAGGTTCACAACTGCGGGGGTGAGTACTACTATATCATGCGTGATGGTGAATGGTACGCGGGCTGCATCTATGAGGCCAAGGGATTGGTCATGAATGGGTTGACGCCCCTAGCAGATGCTCTTGCTGCCAACACTATTGAGCAATTGACTGCAGAAACAACAGAAACCCAGATAGCGGAAGTGTTATTCAAATAGGGGTTGACAAGATCCCTAAATGAGTGCATAATAGATACTATGTTAACAACACACACAGGAGCGAAATCCATGCGTATTACACTAGCACAAGGCCAGTACGGTGCCAAAAGCAATCAGATCTTTCCAGGCATTGAGCTGGACATGGTTGGGGACTTTGTCACAGAAGCCCGCAACGGTTGGGAAGGCTACATCAAAGCCCGTTCAGGCTACAACATCAAAGGTGCCGGCGAGACCTGTAAGGTGTTCTGCAACCAAAGTGACATCCAAGCAACTGCAGGAGCTCCAGCAGGAGTTACCATGTTGCAGGCTCTGAACAAGCCTGTGAAAGCTGGCAAGAACGATGCCACAGTCACAGACTTCACACAGGACAAAGTGTGTGACAGTACTGTTGCAGACGAAACTGATGAGCAGATCATCGAGCGTACTAGACTGCGTTTTGAGATCCTCAAGGACATGACCAAAGCAGTGAAAACTGGTGACGTTCGTGCTATGATTGTCACAGGCCCTCCGGGTGTGGGCAAGAGCTTTGGTGTTGAAGAAGTACTTGCCAAAGATGACTTGTTTGATCTCATGGGGCAACGCAAGCCCAAGTATGAGATCGTCAAGGGTGCAATGTCAGCAATTGGACTCTACTCCAAACTCTACAAGTTCAGTGATCCCAAGAACATCATTGTGTTTGATGACTGTGACAGCATTCTGTTAGACGATGTTGCACTTAACATTCTCAAAGCGGCCCTGGACACTTCAAAGAAGCGTACCATTTCTTGGAACACTGACAGCCGTGTGTTGCGTAGCGAAGGAGTGCCAGACAAGTTTGATTTCAAGGGTGGTGCTATCTTTATCACCAACTTGAAGTTTGAGAATGTGCGCTCTAAGAAGCTACAGGATCACCTTGCCGCACTTGAGAGTCGTTGCCACTACATTGATCTGCGCATGGACACAGACCGTGAGAAGGTCCTGCGTATCAAGCAGATCGTCAAAGACGGCATGTTGGATAGCTATGAGCTTGAGGACACAGCCAAGGATGAGATTGTTAACTTCATCCTCGAGAACCGTAGCCACATGCGAGAGCTGAGCCTGCGTACTGTTTTGAAGTGTGCAGACTTGAAGAAGAGCTTCCCTGCTAACTGGCAGAACATGGCTCGAGTCACTGTTATGAAGGGCATGGCCTAATATGAGTGAGTGCCAATACATAGGGTCAGAACAGACCAAGTGGCCCTTCAAGATGTGCGGGCAGAAGAGCCTAGCAGGCAAGAGCTATTGTGCAGAGCATTACCATCAGATGTACAAGAAGGGATCCAGCAACACGGGTGCCAAGAAGATGGAGAAGTTGATTGACAAAGAATTGGCGGCGCTGAAACGCCAACAAGAAATCGAGGAGATTGATAATGTTTGATAGCATCGTAAAAGTCACCCTGGCCATAGCACTGATCCTAGTCCTGTTGGCCATTGGACCCTGGCTGGTTATTTGGAGCCTGAACACACTGTTCCCCCTACTGGCCATCCAGTTCACATTTTGGACATGGTGTGCTGTGGTGATCATGGGTGTGTTCTTTCGAGCAAATGTCACAGTGAAACGGAAAGATTAAGGTTGCATTAGTGAACAGCTGGTGTTATTATAATAAGACGCTGTTAGGAAACAGCCACAACAAGGAAACTTAAAAATGAAGAGATTCAATCCAGAAACCAAGACTTTCAAAGTCTTCACAGCACTGTACAACGGTGCAGCTCTTACAGCAGCTCAAGCTCGTAAAATGGGTGTAGGCAACCTGTCAGCAGAAGTCAGCCGCATCAAGCAAGGTGGTTATGCTGTTTATTCAAACATCCGTACCGCTGGCAATGGTGTTACCATCACTGAGTACGTGATGGGCCAACCAAGCCGTGAAATCGTTGCACTTGGTTACAAAGCCAAGGCAATGGGCATCACTCTTTAATAGAGTTTAAATCAAACGAAACTGATACCGATTCGCTCCCGGGGTAGGATTCTTTGGGGCTGTTGTAGAAATACAACAGCCTTTTCTTTTGGCCGGCACTCTCCAAAAGAGGTTGACAGATCGGATACATAGTGTTATAATACACACATGAACAAGCAAGGAGCGACAATGAAATTCACTGCTGATCAAGTCTGGGGTTGTGCTGCTGCTGCGCAGCGTATCAACGAGGGATACTTCAAAGAAGATCAATGGGATACAGCTGAAGCCGGTATCAAAATCAAGACTGCCAACAAGAGCTTGGTCAAGGCGTGGTTGCGTGATGAGGACTACTCCCAGATCACTGCTGCAGACATTGCCGCGGGGCAGACTGCCCGTAACCATTTCAAGAGCTACACATTCCTGGCCATCGCAGGCCGACTCAACGAGTTCCAGACCACGGCCATGCAACTTGCAGCCAAGGAAGAGTTCACGGGGCGTGATATCTACGACTTTGCTGTGATCTCATGCTTGCCTTCTGTGGCTGTGCGCGATGTTGCCAACAGCGAACTCAAACGCGAGATCTACACCTCAGAACAACTGCAGGGCGATGTCGGGGATTCCATCGTGGGCGACATCACTGTGATCAGCGCCCGCTTCAACCCTGACTACGCCAAGCACAAGATCACGGCCCGAATGGGTGAGAGCTTCGTGGACTTCTGGTTCGGCAAAGAGCTGGAAGGTACGATCCGTATCAAAGGCAAGGTGAAAACACAGCGTGGCAATAAAACAACACAGTTGAACTATGTGAAAATCGTAGGTTGACAGCAGAGCAGATTGGTGTTATACTTATGATACTGAGAAAGTAATTGTTTAACCGGTAACTTAAAGAGGTCTTAAAATGGCAAAAAGCACAGATATTTCCGTTCGTCAAGTAGGCCCCAAGGGTGCTATGAAGGCGATCCGCAAGGCGATTCAAACTCGTCGTCCTACATTCCTTTGGGGCCCTCCAGGAATTGGCAAGAGTGATGTTGTCAAGCAGATTGGCGAGCAAGCAGGTCGCGAAGTCATTGACGTTCGCCTGGCCCTGTGGGAACCCACAGACATCAAGGGCATCCCTTATTACAACGCAGATCAAGGCAAGATGGTTTGGGCTCCCCCAGCAGAACTGCCTACAGACCCAGAGTCCACTGCGATCATCTTCTTGGATGAGTTGAACTCTGCTCCTCCAGCAGTACAGGCCGCGGCCTATCAGTTGATCCTGAACCGTGCGGTAGGCACCTACAAATTGCCCAAGGGTGTGGACTTGGTTGCCGCTGGTAACCGTGAAGGCGATCGTGGCGTGACATATCGTATGCCTGCTCCGTTGGCTAACCGTTTCGTCCACTTGGAGATGAAGGTAGACTTTGATGACTTCCAAGACTGGGCTACGCTCAACAAGGTGCA
>Ga0209443_1002374_pt1 | contig 11159 bp, 13 predicted proteins | sample LauGreBMM110DCMD_2_FD_187571 | JGI IMG/M metagenome (GOLD analysis project Ga0209443, IMG submission 187571) | Freshwater lake microbial communities from Lake Michigan, USA - Su13.BD.MM110.DCMD (SPAdes) (version 2) | ecosystem: Environmental > Aquatic > Freshwater > Lake | place: Lake Michigan... | reverse complement strand
ACCATGCAGAAAAGAAAATCCAGCGGTTGTTAAGTGTTATGAAAAATATAAAGATGATGGTTTTACAATAATGAGTGTTTCATTTGATACTGATATAGAAAAATGGAAGTCCGCAATCATTGCTGATAAACTAACTTGGTCAAATCATGTAAGTGATTTAGGAGGTTGGAATAGTAAGGTCGGAAAAATATATAAAGTAAATTCTGTACCTTTTACAGTTCTGATTGACAAAAACGGAAAGATAATTAAACTCAATTTAAGAGGTGAAGCATTGTCAAATGAACTACTCCAAATTTATGGTCTGATTTTCATCTAGGAGCTCCTAATGGTGCTGAAAGTTTACAACGCGAAAAAGAAATCGTTGCCTGGCTTACATTTATTGAATCAAGCGCAAATTGCATTTATTTAGTTGGCGACATTTTTGATTTTTGGTTTGAATACAAGCATGTAATACCTAAAGGCTTCTCTCGACTTCAAGGAAAAATAGCAGCACTTACTGATAATGGGATTCCGGTACATTTTTTTTATGGAAACCATGATATGTGGATGTTTGAATATTTTAAAAAGGAACTTGGTGTAGAAATCCATTCTGATGATGTCCAAATATATATTGGGACAAAAAAATTATTTATAGCACACGGAGATGGGCTCGGAAAAGGAGATAAGGGTTATAAATTCATCAAGAAAATATTTCGATCATCTTTTTGTCAATGGATTTTTGCAAGACTGCATCCAAATTTTGGATTTTCAGTAGCTAATTTTTTCTCGAAAACGAGTCGGTCTAAAAATGGACCTCGTGACAAACAATTTAATGGAATTGAAAATGAGTGGCTTTATAATTATTCAAAAGAACTAAATACTAAAAATAATTTTGACTTTTTTATTTATGGCCATCGTCACCTACCTTTGAAAATTACTTTTGACAATTCAGTTTATTTTAATTTAGGCGAATGGATTACTTATCAAACTTTTGGCAAATTTGACGGTGAAAATTTTGAATTACTTCAATGGAAAAATGGTAAGGAACAACCCTATAAAACGATAGCAGAAAATGACATATAATTGGGCGGTAAAATCTGTCAGTGATTTAGACCATTATGCAAAGAAATTTATTGCCTTATTCCCAGAACCAAAAATAATTGCCCTAAGTGGAGAAATGGGAAATGGAAAAACAACTTTTATCCATGCCCTTTTAAAAGAAATGGGAATTGTATACTTTGACGGATCTCCTACTTTTTCCCTTGTAAATGAATATGTAATTAATGAGACAAAAAAAGCATATCACATTGATTGTTTTCGACTTGAGCATAAAAATGAAGTTTTACAGCTTGGATTAGATGAATTAATTGAAGAACCAAACTATTTCTTTATTGAATGGGCTGAAAAAATTGCTTTTATTTTACCAAAAGATGTAATTTGGGTGTATATTCGTATAACTGAAAATTCAACAACCAGAGAAATATCCTTTGAATTATGATTACTGATCCAGAATTATTGAAATCATTAATGCAGCAAGGAAGCTTGATGCCGAAAGAAGAAATGTTGGAAGTTGCTCAAAAAAAAGGTGCTCTATTTATCGGAATACCAAGGGAAACATCTTTTCAAGAAAAAAGAGTTGCATTGGTTCCTGAAGCTGTTGGTTTACTTGTAGCGAATGGTCATCGAGTTAGAATAGAAACCAAAGCTGGAGAAGGTGCTAATTTCACTGATAACGAATACAGCGAAGCAGGGGCAGAAATTTGTTTGGATAAGCAAGAAATATATAAATGTGATATCATCTGTAAAGTTGCTCCACCTTCTGAAAATGAAGTAGATATGATGTCTGGTAATCAAACATTTATTTCCGCACTACAAATTTCAACACAACCAAAGGAAATCTTACAAAAACTTATAGAAAAAAAAATCACTGCAATTGCATGGGATTACATCAGAGATGAAGAAGGTGTTTTTTCTATCGTAAGAACTATGGGTGAAATTGCTGGAACAACTTCAATACTCATTGCTGGAGAATTACTTTCATCATTTTCTACTGGAAAAGGTATTATGTTAGGAGGAATTGCAGGTGTACAACCAGCTGAAGTTGTTGTAATTGGTGCTGGGACAGTAGGAGAATTTGCAACGCGCGCTGCAAGTGGACTAGGTGCTTCTGTAAAAGTATTTGATAGTTCCCTTTCACGCTTAAGAAGATTACAAAATGATATCGGAACGAGAGTTTTTACTTCAATTATTCAACCTAAAGTACTTGCAAAAGCAATAAGGCGTGCAGATATTGTAATTGGTGCACTTCGATCAAATGTCGGTAAAACACCCTGCGTTGTTTCAGAAGAAATGATCCAAAGTATGAAAGCTGGTTCGGTAGTTATTGATTTAAGTATTGATCAAGGTGGTTGCTTTGAAACATCACGTGTTACAAATCACATAGATCCAGTATTTACAAAACATGGAGTCATTCATTATTGTGTTCCTAATATTGCTTCACGAGTTTCAAGAACTGCATCTTTTGCCTTATCTAACATATTTTCACCGCTAATATTAGAAATGGGAGAAAGAGGTGGTGTAGTAGATTTAGTTCGGATGCACAGTGGATTTAGAAATGGTGTATATATTTATAAAGGGATTTTAACCAATGAAATTTTAGGGAAAGTCTTTGATTTAAAATACAAAGATATTCACTTACTTCTACCTGGAATCTAATGCAAGCCATTATTCCTCTGAATTTACCCAAAACAGAATTGACATTAACACGGAAAGACAATGTAATCTTTGTAAATTGTTTGATTCGAAAAAAAAAAATAATGCTGACACCCGAAGAATGGGTAAGGCAACATTACATTAATTTTCTCTCTTTACATCTTTTGTATCCACTGAATTATATCAGTATTGAAAAAGAATTAACTTACTTCGGACTTAAAAAACGATGGGATATTGTAGTCTATAACAACTTGTTTAATCCAATTATTTTAGTTGAATGTAAAGCGCCAAATGTAAAATTAAACCAGGAATCACTTAAGCAAGTATTCACCTACCAAAATAAGCTAAACTGTGAATTTATAGTTTTAAGCAACGGAATAGAACATTTCCAATGGCAAGTAGATCTATTGAAAAATAAGATAATTGAAATTTCTCAGATTCCAATCTATTCTAATTCTGAATAAAATTTGATTCACCAGATTTCATCCTTCCGTATTCCCGCGATAAATATGCTAACTGAACGCGCATTTTATCCATTGCTAATTCTGTTTCAGGGCTAATTTCCTGCTTTCTCATTTTAAGCTGTAATTTCATATTCATTGCATGAAGCAATGTTTCTATATCATGACGTTTGAGGAAATTTGACTTCTCCTTAAAAGCAAGAATATCTTCAGCTGCCGCATCTACGAGAGATTTGTATTTTTCATCATTTACAACAGTTAAAAGTGTGTTGTGTAAATAGATTAATTCAATAATTATTTCCTTTAATGAATCTATATTCCCCTCTTTCTCAATTCCTTGCTTTTGCATTTGAGAAATTAGATCTGAATACCAATTCTTGTATTGATTAATAAATGAATCATCTACTAAAGTTGGACGAACACAAACATCTAAAATAGCATCAAGATCAAAATTAAAAGACCTTATTACATCTTCAATTTGGAACATGTACAACAAATATTCCGCAATATTTTCTCTAAATTTCTGCTGAGCTACTCGCATTACTTTAAATCCTTTTCAAGTTCCTCCTGATTTTCATTCAAAAACTGAATAAATTCTTTTGTAACATCCATATTTTCTGATATATAATTTAATTGCCCACCCTTGCCGTGCATGAATAAAATATCAATTTGATGTTTTTCACAGTATTTTTTTCCCAGAACTTCGATTTTATTACTTATTTCCTCTAATTTTTTTGCAGTTTCCGCTTCTAATTTAGTTCCTTCAGCTTGTTGATATTGCATAATATTAGACTCCAGTTGCTGGGCTTTTTGTTGCGCTAGAGCAATTTCATTTTGTGATAACAAGCCACTTCTTGCTTCCTGGTCTTTTCTCTGTACATAATTTTGCAATTCTGAAGATCTTTTATCAATCTCAGCTTGAAAAGCTTTTTGCTTTTTCGTTACTGCAGCATTCTCTCGCTTATAATATTCAAAATATTCTTTGATGCTATCATTATTATAATAGGCGATTTTAAATCCATCTAATGAATGTGCTTCAATTTTTGGATTTGAATCACCTTTTGTTTTATCTTTTTCACCACAAGCTATTACTATTAATGCTATTGAAAAAAATGCAATAAAATTTTTCATTTTTCTATTTTTGAGTTATTAATTGATTCCAGTCCTCGCGCATTGAAATAAAGCGCTTTAAACAATTTGAGAAAAATTCAGGTGTTAAGTTTTTCTCAAGTAATTCAATATCTAAAATATCAGTTTCAGCTATTTTAAACAACTGTTCAAAGCCACTTAATTCAATTTTTAAAATAAACTTACCATTGTATTGGTGAATTTGAATCAAAAAACGATCATGTGGAATTTGTTTTACAAGACGCATTGGCAAAAGTAAGAAAAATGGCTCTAAACTTAGAATAAGTATGGATAAAATAAGAATAGAATAATAAAACAAAAAATTATGATTTTATTTTATCTAGAATTCGCTGAATATCTGTGTGTAAATTTCGATAGGACAAACTTAATTGCAATGCATCCATTTGAACTTCAGGCAACTCTTTCGAAAAATATGCAGAAAATTTCCAGATTTCGATCACCTGTTTAATTGAAACTGAATAAGGTTCAAAAAGAGGATTAGAAGAAACTAATAAAAGTGATTGATTTTCCTCTAAATGATTATAGACAAATTTAAAAACAATACCATCTTCTTTGGTGACTACAATACAAGGAGTTCCTGATTTCAATTGAGTCCAATCTTGTAAAAATTCACCGATTACATGTGAACCATTATTTACAGGCGGCATTGAATCCCCTGAAATTGGAAAAGCTCTATGTTTACGTTCTTTACTTAAAAATGGTATTTGCAAAGTTGGCAACACCTTCATGAATTCAGGGTCTGAAAAACCTGTAATATAACCAGCTCTTGCTTTCTCAGGTATCATCTCTATCATTTCTTCATTATTTTGATCAACAAGAGCAGCTAAAACACGAAGATGTGTTCCTTTTGCCTCTACTTTCCAAGAAGCAGAATAATTTGTCCAATCGTATATTGAAAAATCAGCAAAATCTTTTTTGACTAAATCGTCGATTGAAATCTTAAAAAAATCACTAAATGAAATGAGATTTTCAATATTGGGAAATGCTACACCATTTTCATATCCACTATATGTAGAACGATTCATAGAGAGTGCTTGAGCAATTTCTTCTTGAGACATTCCTTCATGCTTTCGAAGAGCCTTCAAATTTTTTCCTATATTCATTTTTCATATTTTATGTAAAAATAAAAAATAAATTTAGAAACTAAGCAAAAAAAGGATGAATAATTAATCACTTATTGCGCGGCAAATTGATAGCGAATATAACCAGATTGCTCTGAATCTAGATTATTTGCACTATTAAATCGAGACATATTTGCATATTTTAAAGCTTGTTCTCTCATACATTCAGAAACATTTGTGCTTTTTGAAGGATCGAAATTCACTTTTATGACTTTACCATCTGAATTAACATTTATAAGAACTACAACAGTTCCAGCTGCGCCATAACCACAAGTATAACCTGGATTTCGAATATACCAATTATTGTTATTGTATGCTGTTCGCCCAGCTAAACTGAAATCAACCATAACATTTCCATTGTATTGATTTGATTTTGAATGCTGATTGATTAAGTCAGTTTTTGATGACTTTTCATTTTTAGCTACTTTTTTTCTCTCAGCTTCTGATTCAATTTTTTCTCTTTTCTTCTCCCCTCCTGCTTCTTCAAATAACTTTTTCTCATAATCCTTTATCGTTTGGACAGGATCACCTGAGGAAGTGTTTTCAGACCAATCTTTTTCAGATTTTGACCTTTTATCTTGATTATTTCTAGTTATATTTTTTAAATCTCCAGAATTCTGATTTGGCACTTGTATATTTTCTTTCGCTATTATTATTTCTTTATCCTCCTCAATTTTTGAAAACTCATTATATGGCTTAATTAAAACATATTGCTTGTAGGAGGAAATTTGAAAATACATGAAAAGTAATATATATACTCCAAAAGCAGCAATAAGGGCTAAAAAAAAATGTTCAGGACGATTGAAAAATCCTTTCATTGTTTTGTAAGGTATTTACTACTGTTTAAAAAGAAATAAGATATCCCTTTTTCATTGATTAATGTTAAACAATCTGCATCATTTAATTGAATAAGATCAAAAGCGAAAGGAATAACCTGCTCACCAGTAATTGAATAAATGCCGTACTTTCCATCAATCATCGCTAATAAATGATTATTTCCTATTCTCTTAATTGACTGATGATTCATTGAAGTTAATGGTTGTAAATTAATTCCAAGAAGTCCTATGAAGCCATCAAGTTCAACAATAAAACCAAGATCATAAAATGATTCAATCGCTGTAAATTTATATTCTAAAATCATTGTGCCTTTAATATTCATAAAACCCCATTTTCCAGCTTTTGTTACCGGAATAAATTCAGAAACTTTTCCTAGAGCAGTAAATGTAGGTTTTAAGATAACATTACCTTGAGCATTTATTATTCCAAATTTTCTATTTTTAAAAAAAATTGCGTTACCCTCATAAAAATGAGCAATGTCCAATGCTTTTGGAAAATAGTCAAAAGCTGAAGAGATAAATTTTGTACCGTCTAAATTTAAATAATAAATTTTAAGTCCGAATTTTGCTATAATTGTTTTAGAATGCTCATTATATTTAGAAAAATCATCATAAACTGCAGGACTTATTATTCTTCCACTATTACTAATTAAGCCCTTTTTTCCATCCAATTGATATGAAAAAATACTATCTTTAATTGGGGCAATAGCTTCATAAATAATCGGTATTTTTAATTCTAAACTACTGTTTAACAACCCAATAGAATCTCCTGCCTGAACAATAAAATGATTAACATCAAACTGCTTAATATCTTGATATAATATTTCAGATTTTTCTTTTCCATCTAAATTATAAATTGAAAATCCAATCTCATTTTTTGCTGCAATAAGTTCATTATTAAGCATTAAAATATCTCTATAAATGAGAGGAAAAACAAAAGATCCAATTCGATTAATTACTCCGAAACTATCTGAAACCATAACAATGGCAAAATCATTATGAAACTCATATATTTCATCAAAATCAAATCCAACTATCAATTCATTTCGTTTATTAATAAGACCTGATTTCCCATTTTTTGTGACAATTGCTAATCCATCTTGAAAAAAAGAAACATCATCATAAATTGCTGGAATCATAACAATTCCACTACTGTCAATATACCCAAACAAATTATTTTCTGAAAATGGATAATACATATGATTAAATAAAATTAAATCATTTTTCAAAACCTGCTTAAATGGAAATGCGGGAAATTCTTTTTCGAAATTTTTAAAATTTTCTAAACGGCAATCTTTCGTATAAAGATTATATAATTCTATCCAACCCTTATTAAAATTAGGATTATTAGGAAAAGTGAGTAAAAAGTTTTTATATGCGTTGATTGACTTTTCAGCAACAGAAATAACATAAATTTGATCCTCAGCTTTTGAAACATTTTTATTAAAAGGGAATTTTTCAACAAATAAAGTGTAATCTATAATTTTTCCTGAAATTATCGCTTCAGAATACTGCAAATCATCAAATAAATCTTTAGCTAAAGGTACTAAATAAGATTCTGGATTTGAAACAATAAAATCATTTACTGCTGATGAAGTCCCAACTATTTTTGCGTTTTCAAAAAGTAGAGAATCTCTTTTATGGGTTGCTGGTAGACAGTATGGTGACCAAGGATGTTCAATGATAAATTTTTGGTAATCAGTAGCCAAATTACTTGATTCACAAATAGCATAAAAAAGCGAGCTCACTTTTAATTTAAGCTGCTGAATTGATAGAGAATCAAAACCATAAACAAGTGCCTTCTCCCTGTTTTTTTGTTCAAATGAAGGCCATTTCTTCTCAGCTAGCAAAACATGCCTGTAAGCACTGTCTTTATCTTTAAAATCATTAGTTAAATAAAGAGAAGCTAAACCAAAAGCTGCAGCTGATGGATGTTTTTTTTCACAAGACCTAAAAGTACTTTCTGCAATTTGATAATTTTTTGATTTTAGTGCAATAAATCCTTTTTCAAACCCTTGAGCAAAATATAAATTTGAAAAGAAACATAATGACAAAATAAGTGTTTTCATTTTATTTGACTAAATGAAATTTATTATCCAATTTTAGCTAAGGGATTTAAGTAAATCTGTTGGTATTTTACAAACAGGAATTGGTTTCATCTTATGCTCATTTGATTTATGAAAATGCTTGTAAATATTTAAGACTTCTTTTTGACGAGGAGAAATATTTGCAATATCACCAGAAAAATCCATAGCCCATTCCAATTCTGGATAAGAAGCACCTATTTGATCTTCATCACTTCTACCGTCTTCCCAAAGCCCATCCGTTGGTTTTGCCTGTAATATCTCTGGAATAACATTTAGCTCTTTTGCCAATGCAAAAACTTGTGATTTACTCAAGTCTGCTATTGGACTAATATCGACACCACCATCACCGTATTTCGTAAAAAATCCAAGTCCAAAATCTTCAACTTTATTTCCAGTTCCAACTACCAAGCAGGAGTTTGCTTGAGCCACAGCATATAAAGCAGTCATTCTGAATCGAGCACGAGAATTTGCAAGCGCTAAATTATTTTCTTTAATGTCTATTGGAAGCGTTTTCTCGAAAATAGAAAAAGTTTCAGTTAGGTTAATTATAAAAGATTCAACATTCGAATAGCGTTTTTTTAAATCTGAAATATGTAGTTGAGCTCTGTCATATTCAGCATTCGTTTGACGAATCGGCAAATTTAAAAGGATTACCTTTTTGCCGGTTTCAGCACAGAGAATTGATGTTAGGGCAGAATCAATTCCACCAGAAACTCCCACTACAAATCCATGAATAGTTGAGTTTTCCAAATAGGAATTTAACCAAGATGATATGAAATTCTGAGTTGGATTCAAATTAAAAAAGGACTGCTAATTTTAGAGCTAATTGATTTTGAGTAGCCTTGTTTGAAAAAGGAGAAATTTCTCCATCCACATTATTATACAAGGTTTGTTTATCTTCTTTTCTATTCAAGAATAAAGGAGTAAGACCATAATAGTAGCTCATTTCAGCAACTATAGAAGTAGAGCCCATAAAATTCCACTCTGCTCCAAGGGATAAACCAAGAGAAGCCTGGTAAAAAAACATTTCATTTTTTGAAGTCATACTTATGTTTTCTTTTTCTTTTAAGATTGTGGGACTGCCTTTAATAATCTCTGTTCCTTTATCCGTCATTTTATTAGATAGCAAAAAAGAATTTTTTATTCCAAATTTTGTGTAATAACGAAAATGGCCATTAGCATCTGTTCTAAAAAGAAGTGCAACAGGAATAGTTATTTGTGTTATTTTATGTTTGCGACTTTCTAGCAAAAAAAGATCTTTAGATGTATTAGTTGATGGCAAAATTTCTGTATCAGAATAATTGTAAAAAATTGAATCTGAAGAAGGGGATGACTGAAACTTAATAGCGTTAAAATCAAATTCGAAACCCGATGAGAATCCAAAGTTTTTTGAATCTTGAAATGATTTATGAATCAGTAGTCCAATACTAAAATTTGTTCCAACTCCATTATTCTCTAATCTAGAAGTCCCCATTTTAGCAAAATTAAAACCAAAACTAGTTGTAATACCAGCTTGTATCTTTTTGTTTTCGAAACCTTGTGAATGAGATAAATATGGTGTCAGTAAGATAAAACATATGACAACTAATAAGTTCAAACTAATTGATTTCATAATAATGATTTTAATATTATTAAATTTGAAACAAAATTACAAAAAATAGTGAAAACAAGGCTTTATATAATTTCGACAATTCTCTTGACACTATGTTTATTTTTTGCTTGTTCGCAGAATCCATTTAAAATTTCGATAGAAGGCATACAAATTGATTTAAAATTTTTAAACCTTGATTCAGTATTAAGAAACTCAACAGACAAAAAGCTATTGAATTTAAAATCTAAATTTAAGAGAAATAATTCATCTCTACTTGATTATACTTTTGGTTATTGCATTGGCGGAAATATGCAGACTGACTCTTCTTATATAAATGGAATAAGGAGATTTTATAGTAACAATTATATTCAAAGACTTGGCGAGACGATTAAAAAAACACATGGGAACTTCTCCTCAGAAAAAAAAGAACTTTTAATCGCATTTAAACGTCTCAAAGCATATTATCCAAAAGAAAAAATACCGGATAACATCTATTTTATTAATTCTTCGTTCTCAGCTAGTGTATTTTGCACTGAAAAAGAAATTGCTATCGGAGTTGAACGCTATTTAGGACCAAATGAAAAGGTAATTCAAGAACTTCCAAATGAACAATTTTTTACTTGGATTAAAAACGGAATGAAAAAAGAATATTTAATACGAGATGTTATGGCTGCATGGTTAATGACACATTATTTTCCTGAAACATCAGAAAATTATGCAAGTGAAATGATGCGCTGGGGAAAAATTCTATACATTACCCAGGCAACAATGCCTGATAAAGAACTAAACCAAATTTTGCGTTATTCTAAAAGTCAGTTCGATTGGGCTCTTAAAAGTGAAGGCATGTTTTGGAAATACCTTGTTGAAAATGAATTACTATTCAAAACAGATGAAAAAACGAGGTCTAATCTTTTAAATGAAGGACCTTTTACTATTGGACTACCTGATGAAAGTCCTGATAGACTAGGGCAATTTTTAGCTTGGCGTATCGTTCACCAATACATGGATAACCATGATATTAGTATCGCTGAGTTAAACAAAAAAACCTATAACGAATTATTGCAAAATTATAAAGCGAACTAAGATGGAAGATAGAATCTCAAAACAATCCGAAATAAAAATTAAAGTTGATTTAAACGCAAATAATCTACCAATACAAATGAATTGGAGCGCCAGCGATGGAGGAATCGAGAATCAAAATGCTAGTGCTTTTCTACTTTCAA
>Ga0209443_1002368_pt1 | contig 11165 bp, 9 predicted proteins | sample LauGreBMM110DCMD_2_FD_187571 | JGI IMG/M metagenome (GOLD analysis project Ga0209443, IMG submission 187571) | Freshwater lake microbial communities from Lake Michigan, USA - Su13.BD.MM110.DCMD (SPAdes) (version 2) | ecosystem: Environmental > Aquatic > Freshwater > Lake | place: Lake Michigan... | reverse complement strand
GTAACAATAACTAATGATATATTTGTATCTGGAACTTCTTCTGTTTCCCAAAAATATTTATAAATATTGATAGTTTTACATCTAAATTTAGACAAAAATGTATACAATTTATTCATATTATTATATATTGTTTTTATAATAATATGGTTGGAAAAAGTCGTTCTGGATTAGCAAATGACAGAAGAGGTTATAGATGTGTAAGACATTGTCTTATGCCTATACCTATACCGGTGCATATGCCTACGTGTTCTTCTTTTACTGTAATAAGTCTAGAAGATATAGCAACTAATAGTATTTCATTCCCAAAAATATGGTTATTAAATAAAGATACAACTATATCAATTTGTCAAATATTAGAAATTCCGTTAGACCAACAACTTAACATAAATGATTTTACATTAATAAATAATGGTACAATTAATTTGAAAGGTAATCTTCGCAACGCTGGACTTAATTCTGGTAATAATAGTATAATTATTAACAATGGAATAATTAATATTGATATTTATGATAATATTAATAATGGTGTTTTGGCAACTCTTATAGAAAATGTTGGAGCACAAGCACAAACTATTAATAATGGTATTATAAACAATAACGGATATATTGTTTGCCAAACTTATGGAATAATTAACAACAATGTTGGGGGAAGAATTAATAATAATATTGGTATAATTCGAGTTAACGCTTTCGGAACATTTAATAATAATGGTATAATTATTAATAAAATAGGCGCTAACATTATTAATAACGGCAATGGGATTCCTGTTATTGGTACGATTACAAATAATGGTTCAATTACTAATTATGGAATAATTACTAATGGTCTTAATGCTAATCCTGGTGGACAAATTGATACTGCTGGTACAATTTACAACGCAAATGGTATAATTTACAATAGTAATGATGCAATAATTAATAATAGTGGTACAATTGTTAATATTGGTATAATTAATAACGCAGATGGTTTATCAACTTGTGGCACAGGAACAATAAATAATACCGGAACCATTAGTGGCACAGGAACAATAGGTACGTCGTGCCCTCCTTAAGTATTAATTTAGCATATTAAAGTCAAATGTGTAAAATATGATTTGCGTAAGTATTTAAGAAACATATTATTTATAAATAATATTATGAGTTCTAATCGATCTGTTCAAGCAGCACAAAGAAGAAGAGCGGGACCCGCCGATACAGGTGTTGTTCCTAGAAAACCTCCTCAACCATCTATTAATTCATCACAAATGTTTGCGGGACAAAGTTCTGGTCAACCAGGGCGTTTACAACAATCATCAAGTCAACAAAAACAAGTATCAATTCAACAAGAACAACCCGAAAAATTATCAAATGTTAGTAAGATGACTATTCCACAAGCAATTACTTTAATAACACTTAGATTAGGAGTAGTTGAATCAAAATTAATAAATATGCCTGAAATGCATGGACTTAATAATGTATCAGAAGTTGATATGGAAATTATTCAATCTGTAATATTACGATTAGAATCCCTTGAAAAACGGTCTGGAACAGGAACAACCCCAGAATTAAATTTACTTAAACAACAAGTTGAAACAATAAAACAGGCAGTTGTTCAAACAAAAGGGTCGTCAGTCGCTTTAATTAAGGAAAATGTATCATTAAAATCACAAATAGAAAATTTACGCAAAGAACTTGTTGAAACAAAAGAATTATTAAATACTTTACAAAATTTAACAATAAATAATAGTCAACAGATATTAGATTTATCAAAGGATGTTTATCCTGAAAATTTTAATGACGCCGAAGGCAATGTAGATGAATTAGTAGATGGTCAAAATTTAGATAATGAATTTACAAATTTAGCAGATTTAGAAGGTTTGGAAGATTTGGAAGTTTTGGAAGATTTAAACGAATCAACCGAGATAGTAGGAAATAATTTAAATGAAAGTGAATTAAATACTAATAGTATTAAAGCATAATGATATAAATAAGTTTAAAGTATTATAAAAATAATAGTAATATAGTTATAAATGGAAAAAATAATTGTTGAAACTAATGAAAATTGTGAAAATAATTGTATTGAAAAAATAAAAAAAAGTGATGAAAATGAAATCCTAAAAAAATTATGTTATATTAAAGAAAAATGTATTAATTTAAATTATATTTATTTTAAATATTTTGCAACAAAGGAGAGCTATAATTGTATTTTAAATTATATAGTTAAAAATATTGATAATATACTATTAGATAATGATAATGTTGTAGTTCATATAAATATGAAAAAATTATCTATATCAGATATAGATAAACATAAAGGATTTATTCAATATATATCACTCTATTTTCAAGAAAAATATCCAAACAAATTAGCAAAATGCTATATATATAATTCGCCATTTGTGTTTAATCAACTTTATAATATTATTTGTATGTTTATTGATAAAGAAACTCAAAAAAAAATAGAATTAGTTGTAAATAAGTAAACAAGTAAATAAGTAAAAATGTTTGAAACATATTAAATACAACATGTTTATAAAAATATATAAATGCGTTTAATTATAGAGAATAAGTCTAAATTAGAAACATTTGTTGCTATATTTCAATTACTTAAAAATTGGAGTTCGCATATTAATATACAGTTTGAAAGTGATAAATTGTATATTCAGTCAATTGATAAATCACATATATGTTTTGCTAATATTGAAATAAAAAATAAATGGTTTTCAGAGTTTGATTGTTTAAATAATCATAAAATCTCAGTTGATTCAACCCATTTGGCTATTTTAATGAGTTATGCGTTAAAACACAATAAATTAGAATTAAAATTTGACGAAGAAAGTAACCCAGATAAATTATGTATAAATTTTTTAAATTCAACAGAAAACAAAGGTGTTTTTGAACATTTTTTTGAATTAAATTTGATTGATGCGACTGAAATTAGTTTAGAAATTCCAACAGTTGATTATGATGTAGATTTTACCATTTCATCAAAAAAATTTGTAGATGTATTGTTAGAATTAAACACCTTTGGTTCAGATTTAAATATAAAATGTTCTGAAACCCTTGTAGAGTTAAATGCAAATGGCGATTTTACAAAATTAAAAGTAAATATTCCAATTGACGATTTAGATGAATATGTTATTAATGAAGGAGAAGACATAAATATTTCTTTTAGCTTAAGTCATTTATCTAAAATGTGTTCGTCAATGAAATTAAGTTCAACGATAAATCTATCTTTAAGTCGTGAGAACCCAATGTTATTAAAATATAATTTAGGAGATGATAGTAATGTATCGTTTTTTATAGCCCCAAAATTATCTAATAATTAAATAATATCTCGTTATTAAACATAAAATAAATTATTATTTTTTATAAACAATGTTAAAAATAATAATATCTTTATTTATATTTTGTATAATACTTTTTTTTTACTTACATATTCAGTTTCATTTAAAAACAAGTAATGATTTAGAAATATATGAAGTCGAACAAGCATCCAAAGATAGAATAGAAGAAATATGCGATTTAAGACAGCCGGTATTAATTAATTTTCCTACAGAAGAAGATGAATATAAAATAATAAATACAACTAACAAACAATTTTTATTAGACAATTATCCTAGTTTTGAAGTAAAAATTAGAAATAAAAATGATATCACAAGTGAAACAGATATGTGTGTACCATTACCTCTTCATATTGCTATAAATTTATTTAATAAAGATACAAATGCATCTTATTTTAGTGAATGTAATATTGATTTTTTACAAGAAACAGGCGCTATAAAAAATATGTCTTATAATGATGATTTTTTAAGACCATCTTTAGTATCAAATTGTTATTATGATGTATTATTTGGTTCCACAAATTTAGAAACGCCGTTTAGATATGATTTAAATTATCGCAATTATTATACAGTAACACAAGGTTCGGTAAGTGTAAAATTATCTCCTCCAAAAAGTTCAAAATACTTATATCCAATAAACGATTATGAAAATTTTGAATTTAAATCGGCAATAAATCCTTGGAACCCACAACCAAAGTATAGAGCAGATTTTGATAAAATAAAGTGTTTGGAAATAACACTAACCGCAGGAAAAATTTTGTATATTCCAGCATATTGGTGGTATACATTTAAATTTAATGAAAATACAAGCATTAGTTGTTTTAAATATAGAACATATATGAATAATATAGCAATAAGTCCAAAAATAGGCATGTATGCTTTACAAAATCAAAATGTACAGCATAAAATAGCAAAACAAATAGATATAAAAGATTTAATTATAAAAAAAATACATAATGAAGAAATTCCAGAAATATTAATTCCAAAAGAAGAACCAATTCCAATGCCAGATGATGCGTCGTCTGTGCTTTTCCCTACATAATTGTGTAACAAGGAACTAAATGGAACCTACATAGAAACTCCCTACATAATTGTGTAACAAGGAACTAAATGGAACCTACATAGAACCCCCCTACATATTTAAAAAATTGAAATATAAATAATTCTTATTTTATACTTTATACAAGCATGACAAATCTTCCAAATCTTCCTAACGAAATTATCAATAAAATATTCTCTTATATTGAAGGAAACAATAATCAAATTATTAAAACAGAATTAATTAATACTAATACTTTTTGGACTAATCCAGGCGACTCAATAATATATCACATTAAATACGCATTTGATAGATTAAAATATAATTTAATAAGAAATAAAATAGGGTCTAATAATACTGAAATTGTAATTAGATATAATAATGAAATTGTAACTAGATATAATAAATATTTTAAATATACATTATTACATTTAAATCGTCAATATTTGTTTGAGGATATTAAATTTGGGTTAAGAGTATTAATTGACGATTTTAATTATTATAATAAGTATTATAATTATACTAAAATATTAAAACAAGTAAGAAACGATTATATATACAATTACAATTATCATTACAATTTAACAAATAGACAATTAAAAACACATTATAATGTCTATTTCAAATATACAATTTTACACGAAAATCGTAAAAAAGTATGCAATCAAATTAAAAGATATAATACTAAAAAATATTGTATTTTTGATAAAAAATTATTAAAACACATATTATTAGAACGAGGCATTTTAATTAATTATATTCAAAAAGATGATAATAAAAGACAAAAAAAGTGGCACTAAATAATTTTTTTATTTTATTTTTATTAAAAAATTGAAATATTAATAATCATTATTCTATTCATTATACAATACTTTATACAAGCATATTAAATGACAAATCTTCCAAATGAAATTATTAATAAAATATTCTCTTATATTGAAGGAAAACATAACCAAACTATTAAACAAGAATTAACCGATATTAACACTATTTGGGATAAATGTGAACGCGTTATCTCAACAAGTAGCTTTAAATTTGCGTTGGATTTAATAAAACATAATTTTGTAAAAAATCAAATGTTGTCTAATAATAAGGTAATTGAATATAATACATATTTTAAATATTCAATATTACATCATAATCGTAAATGTGTGTCGCGTCATATTAAATGGGTAAGATATTTAATTAATGAATATAATTATAATGATTATCATTATAATTATACTATAATAATGCAAGAAATAAGAGCAAATTATATATACGATTACTATTACAAATGCGAACTAACGCGCAGACAATCAAGAAAATATCAGAATGTACATTTTAAATATACCTTTCTACACGAAAATCGTAAAAAGGTATGTGCTGATATTAAAAGATATAATACTAAAAAACAATATATTGTTGATAAAAAATTATCAAACAAAATATTGTTAGAACGAGGAATTCTATTTCAACAAATTAATAATAAAAGGTAAACTCCATTTTTTAATGTTATTTTTAGTAAATATTTAAATAAAATTGAAAAATTTATAATTCTTATTTTATACTTTATATTAAATGACAACTCTTCCTAGCGAAATTATTGATAAAATATTCTCTTACATTCAAGGGAACAACAACCAACTTATTAAAAAAGAATTCGCCAAGATTAACTCTTTTGGAAAAGATCACATTACATTTACATTTAATTTAATAAGAAATAATTTAATAAGAAATAAAATATTGTCTAATCATAAGGTAATTGAATATAATAAATATTTTAAATATTCGATGTTACATAACAATCGTAAATTGTTGTTACATCAAATTGGATTTGTATTAAAAAGAGTAATTAACCAATTTAATTATTCTAATCATTATAATTATACTAAAATATTAAAAGAAGTAAGAGAAATTTATATACATGATTACTATTACGAATACGACCTAACAGATAGACAAGAAAGAAAATATCATAATTCATATTTTAAATATACAATTTTACACGAGAATCATAAAAATGTATGCAATCATATTAAACGATATAATACTAAAAAACAATATATTGTTGATAAAAAATTATTTAAATACATATTATTAGAACGGGGAATTATAATTAATTTTATAAAAAAGATAATAAAATAAGTGGAACTAAATAATATTTTTTATCTTTTTCCCTACATAGACTATAAATGGAACCTACATATTATGTAGGGCGACTATTATGCCATAAATACTTAAAGGATTTATACAATATTATATATTATGACCCTTTATAAAATTAATATTGATAACCGAAATTACGAATCATGGAATATTTTTAACGCTAACACGTTGGAACTTATTATTCTTGAGGAATTTAATCTAACCAATCATAAATTATTTAATAATGATGTATTTACTTATAACCAAGGACAAGTTCAAATAATTCATTCTTCTATCCGTATTAATGAAAATATACCAGCCGTTCTTATTCTAGAAAATAATAAAACATATGGTCGGGAAAATAAACACAAAGAAGACCAATCTTATTCTCTTACCTCAACCAAATCATATTCTCCCAAATTACAGTCGGGGAGATTATTATATAAATGCATTCCAGATGATACAAGAATTCCTTCTTTTTTAGTACCTTATGAAATTAAACAACTCGGATTTTCTAAGGTTTATACTAATAGGTATGTTACAATTCATTATAAACAATGGGAAAATAAACATCCTTACGCAAATCTTTCTCAAACGATTGGAACAATAGATGTTCTTAATAATTATTATGAATACCAACTTTATTGTAAAAGTTTAAATGCATCTATACAAAAATTTAATAAAAATACTAACAAATCTCTTAAAATAAAAGAACGCGAATCAAAAGAACATGATACTTTTATAACTGAAATTTATAACAAATATCCACAAATTGATGATAGAACGTCTTGGAAAATATTTACAATTGACCCTGCTACAAGTAGTGATTATGATGATGGTTTCAGCATTAAGACTCTAAATAATAATCAAACATTGCTTAGCATTTATATTGCTAATGTCACCATTTGGATGGATTCGCTCAATCTTTGGACTAGTTTTTCACAACGCATTTCTACTATTTACTTACCTGATTTTAAAAGACCCATGTTACCTACTATATTATCGGATTGCCTATGCTCTCTTCAACAAAATAAAAGAAGATTTGCCTTTGTTATTGATATTATTCTTGATGAAAATGCACAAATTGTATCAATTAATTATATCAACGCGCTTATTAAAGTATTTAAAAATTTTGCTTATGAAGAACACACATTGCTTTCTGATACAGATTATGATTTACTTTTTTATACTACCAAAAAAATGAATATTAAATGTAAATATATTAATAGTATTAAAGATAGTCATGATGTTGTATGTTATTTAATGATTTTTATGAATTATCATTCAGCTCAACAATTTCTTAAATCGCATAATGGCATTTTTCGTTCAACTATTATTCAAAAACAAAATTATTTACCAGACACGCTTCCTGAAGATGTGAATAAATTTATTAAAATTTGGAATAGTACTTCTGGACAATATGTTGATATTAATTCTGTTGATATTACTAATACTAGACACGATATTCTTGAAATGGATGCGTACATTCATATTACATCTCCAATTCGTCGTCTTGTTGATTTATTAAATATGATAAAATTTCAAGAGAATCATTCTTTAATTAAACTATCAACCGATGCACTTGAATTTTATAATAAATGGATTGGACAACTGGATTATATTAATGTAACAATGAGATCTATTAAAAAAGTTCAAAATGAATGTTCTTTACTTAATGCTTGTTACAATAATCCAGAAACTTTAGAAAAAATATATGATGGATATTGCTTTGATAAAGTAGTCAGAAATGATGGATTATATCAATACATTGTATTTTTACCTGAGATTAAATTAGCGTCAAGAATTACAACACGGTATAATCTAGAAAATTATGAAAAAAAAATGTATAAACTATATATATTTAATAATGAACAAAAATTTAAAAGAAAAATTAGATTACAAATTATTTAATAAACTAACAAAATTATAGAATGTATACGTAATTTAAAATATAAAGTGACTAACCCAATAGCGATGTGGTGATAAAATAAATAATATATTTAAATGAATTTAAACATAAAATAACAATACATTTAAATAGAATGAATATCTGCAATATAAATGTTATGTCACAATTTTGTTTTATAAATAATGAACAAACACATGTTCAAACTTATATAAAACAAAATAATAAACAAAAAATAACTTGTCAAAAAGGACACGAATTAATTTTAGTAAATGGTAATAAAAATAAAGCACATTTTAGGCATAAAAATAGTAATGATGTAGGGGGAAATCCTATGACTTTATGGCATTGTGAATGGCAAAGTTATTTTCCTATAACTGAGAAAATATATCCTAAAAAACAAGAACAAATTAAAACCCGAATTGCCGATGTAGTTATTAATGATAAAAAAACACTCGAGATACAACATAGTAAATGTGATAAAGAAGAAGTTGATAATAGAAAACACGATTTTCAATTACACGAAATTATTATTGATTGGCTCATTGATGGAAATCAAAATATTAATGTTAAAATATTAAAGTTTTCAAATCGGGTTTTTTTAGAGTTTACATCTGATTACTGGAAATATGAAAGTTTTAAGAGTTATGAATATATTTTTATAGATATTAACTCAATAATATATAAAGTATATCCAAATAAAGTTAAAAGTCATATGATTGATGTTGAAAATGGTAAAACAAAAGAAGAATTTATCAAATCATTAATAGACGATTGTGATATTTGGGATAACGAAGAACCTAAACAATGCAATTTATTTGTAAAACAACAAGGTGCTGGAAACGGAAAAACGCATGGGATTATTAAAATGTTAGAAGATGACGATAAAATTCATTATACAAATTTTATATATATAACAAAACAACATTCCGCAAAGCATATACTAAAAACAGAATTTGAAACACAAAAAGAAAACTTTCAATATTTAAAAAATATTGAAATAACAGAAAATAATAAAAAATATATTATAAAATATTTTAATGAAAAATCAAAAAATAATTGTAAAATAATAATTTCAACAATAGATTCTTTTACTTACTCAATTGGAAATAAAAATCATAAGTATTTTGATAAATTTGAAGGTTTAATATATTCTATCATAGATGGGCATATAGAAAGTAACAATTGTGGGTCTATTAACTTTGGAGGCGTAAGTCCAAAGTTAAATAAAGAAACTTTACTTGTAATTGATGAATTTCAAGATCCGCCACAGGATTATGCCAAAGCTATTATACAAATAATGAGAAATAAATATATAGATGTTTTTATTGTTGGTGATAAATTACAAAGCATAAGTAATGAAAAAAATGCGTTTACATATTTTTTAGAAAATGAATTTTCTTTAATAAATACAATTAAATTAGAACCTACAAATATTTGTAGAAGATTTATACATCCTAAGTTAGTAGAATTTGTAAATTTTATGATTCCGTTTAAAAAATATGGACTTCCTGAAATAAAACCTTATAAAGAGTATGTTGGAGAAGAAACTAATCCATTAAGATTTTTTATAGGCACAGGACTTACAAACAATGAGAACATAATTAAGGACACAGACCACATATTAGATTTATATAAGAAAGAAGTAAATGAAAATAACAGACTTCCTCAAGACTTTCTAATTGTTACACCATTTACAACAAGGAACCCGCTTGTTGATGCTTTATTGTTAGCTATAAATATTTATTGGCAAAATAAATTTACAGATGAAATAGAATACATGAAAATTTGGAAAAATAATATAAATATAGATGTAGATGTAAATAACTATTATAGATATGCCGTATTTCATAAATCACAAGAAGGAACATCAATTGATTTATCCGAATCAGAATATTCTACACGTATAGTTTCTTGTCATGCTTCAAAAGGAGATGGGCGAAAAGTAGTATTTATAATTGGATTTACTGAAAGTGCGTTAAAAATATATAGTCAAAAATCTAATAATTTAGTATATGATTCATTGTTTCACGTTGGCATTACAAGAATGAAGGAAAAATTATATATTCAGTATCAAAATAATGATAACATATCAAAAAAAATTAATGAATATAGACAACGTGATGAGATAAATTTTGAAATAACCCCAGATATAAATATTTCTAATATTATAAAATATAATGATGACATTATAAAAAAAAATATAAATGAAACTTATACATTATTTTTTGAAGACATAATTAATGTTACAACTTTAACCCCAATTATTGAAAATAATGATAATAAACTTGTAGTAGATATGGGAAATCATATTACAAGAAGTTCAGCACTATTTATAAATATTTTATTAGAGATTGTAAACAAAGAAAAAAAGAATACTAATTCAAGAATAAGAAGACAAATTGTTGCTATTTTAAATAAAATTAGTGATTCGGATATACTGCAAGCAAATAATATCAAGGAGTATTATAAATACTTTGGTTTTGGTAATGAGATGATAGATCATGACCCTATTATACCTATTATTAAAATTTCAAATACAGGAAAAGATTACATTAAATATTTTAATGTAATTTGGGATATATGTCATCATTTAAAAGTTAAACTAAAAAAATTAGTAAATACAAATGAACAACTAATATTATGTCCTCTTGAATGTATTATATTAGATTATATGATAGAAATTTGTTCAAATAAACAATATTCTAAATTTAATATTGTTGATATATATGATATTATTGACGTATACAATAGTGCGTTTAATGATTTT
>Ga0209443_1002366_pt1 | contig 11176 bp, 11 predicted proteins | sample LauGreBMM110DCMD_2_FD_187571 | JGI IMG/M metagenome (GOLD analysis project Ga0209443, IMG submission 187571) | Freshwater lake microbial communities from Lake Michigan, USA - Su13.BD.MM110.DCMD (SPAdes) (version 2) | ecosystem: Environmental > Aquatic > Freshwater > Lake | place: Lake Michigan... | reverse complement strand
AGGAACTGGTTTGGATAGTCAAATTTTAGGCGATTTTGAAATAATTGCCCAATTGAAAAATGCTTTTATGGAAAGCAAAAAACACAATTTGGCAAATCCTTATATAGAACGGTTGGTTAATTCAATCATTCAAGCGAGTAAGAAAGTTAAAAACGAAACAGAAATTTCTAGTGGCGCTACTTCTGTTTCATTTGCAGCAGTGCAATATATTTTTAAGAATGTAGCAGCCATTTCTAATAAAAACATTTTACTTTTCGGCACAGGAAAAATCGGAAGGAATACATGCGAAAACTTGGTTAAACACTCAAAACACGACCAAATTACGCTAATTAATAGAACAAAGGATAAGGCAGAAAAATTAGCCAAAAAACTGAACCTAATTGTTAAAAATTATTCAGATTTACAAATAGAATTACAAAAAGCAGACGTAGTTGTTGTAGCAACTGGTGCGCAAAACCCTACTGTCGATTTAGATATTTTAAATTTGAAAAAGCCTTTGCTTATTTTAGATTTATCAATACCTAAAAATGTAAACGAAAACGTAAAACAAAATCCGTTGGTTACATTAGTTCACTTAGATAACTTGTCGGAAATTACCGATGAAACTTTAGAAAACAGGAAACTTTATATACCAGCTGCTGAAGAAATTATTACTGAAGTTTTAACTGAATTTTTAACTTGGTCAAAAGGCAGAAAATACGCACCAACCATTCATGCATTAAAAGCCAAATTAAATGCCATTAAAGTATCTGAAATCAATTATTTAAAAAAGAAAAATGCCGATTTCAATGAAGAATATACCGAAATTGTTACCGCAAAATTAATTCAAAAAATAACTAGTCATTTTGCCAATCATTTAAAAGATGACGACACAGTTGTGGACGAAAGTGTAGCCTGGATTAACAAAGTTTTTCAAATAGAACCAGTTGTAAAATAACATACATGAGTAAAACCATACGAATAGGAACCCGCGATAGCGAATTAGCACTTTGGCAAGCCAAAACAGTAGAAAAACAGTTGAACGATTTGGGCTACAAAACAGAGATTATAGCAGTAAAATCTGATGGAGATATTGTTTTAGACAAACCTTTGTACGAATTAGGAATTACTGGAATTTTTACGAAAACGCTAGATTTAGCTATGATTCAAGGTAAAATTGACATAGCAGTGCATTCAATGAAAGACGTGCCAACACTTTTACCAAATGGAATTGTACAAGGTGCAGTTTTGGAACGAGCATCTGCTTGTGATATTTTGGTTCACAAAGGGAATTTAGATTTTTTATCACAAGAAAATGCTACCATCGCGAGCAGCAGCTTGCGAAGAAAAGCAAGTTGGTTACATAAATACCCAACACATAAAGTAGCAGATATTCGTGGAAATGTTACTACCCGCTTGCAAAAAGTAACAGATTCAAATTGGAATGGAGCTATTTTCGCAGAAGCTGGATTGGACCGTATTAATTTGAAACCAGATAATTTTATCACTTTAGATTGGATGATTCCAGCACCCGCACAAGGTGCAATGATAGTGGTTTGTAATGCTGATGATTTCTTTTCATTAGATGCGGTTTCGCAATTGAATCATATTGAAACAGAAATTTGCACCTATATAGAACGTCAGTTTTTGAGAACCTTAGAAGGTGGTTGTACAGCTCCAATTGGAGCCATTGCTACTTATAATGAAAAAGATGATATAATTGATTTTACAGGTGTTTTATTGTCAATTGACGGTAAACAAAAACTAGAAATCACCAAAACTGTTGCTGTTTTTGAATGGAAAAAATTAGGATTTCATGCCGCTCAAGAAATTTTGAGTAATGGTGGTGCGCAACTGATGTCAGAAATTAAAGAAAAATAAAAAATCATGACAAATCAAACCACAATACTTTCTACCAAATTACTTTCACCAATTCAAAAACAAGAATTAGTCAAAGCAAATATTCATATTATTGAAGCAGATTTTATTAAAACAGAAAATGCTTCTTTCGAAATAAAGAACCTGAACAAAAACTTAATTTTCACGAGTCAAAATGCCGTTTTGAGTATTTTGCAACATCCAAAAATTAACGAATTAAAGCACAAAACCGTTTTTTGCGTGGGTTTAAAAACCAAAGAATTATTAAACGAAAACGGATTTACAGTTGAAGCTTATACTGGTTATGCCGAAGATTTAGCCGAAATAATTACGTTAGTATATTTCGATGAAAGTTTTACTTTTTTTAGCGGCAATCTTCGTAAAGATACTTTGCCAGAAATGTTAAGCGAAAACGAAATTAAGTTCAATGAAATTAAAGTGTACGATACAACTTTAACACCTCACAAAATCTCAGATAAACTAGATGGAATTTTGTTTTTTAGCCCATCTGCAGTTAATAGTTATCTACAAAAAAATACAATTACCAACGAGAAATTATTTTGTATTGGAAACACAACAGCTGATGCATTAAGAAATGTATTATCTGAAAATAAAATTAAAAACATAAAAACAGCGTACCAACCAAGTGTTGAAAACGTAATAGAGCAAGCTATAGAATATTATACATTATAAACTATAAGGTTTAATACAAAAAATATGATAAAAAACGATTTATTCCTAAGAGCCCTAAATAACGAAAAAGTAGAACGCCCACCGGTTTGGATGATGCGTCAAGCCGGAAGATATTTACCAGAATTCAGAGCTTTGCGTGACAAATATGATTTTTTCACCCGTTGTGAAACACCTGAATTAGCAGCTGAAATCACTGTTCAGCCGATTCGTATCGTCAAACCAGATGCAGCGATTTTGTTTTCTGATATTTTGGTCGTGCCAAGAGCGATGGGAATTCACGTGGAATTAAAAGACAATTTAGGTCCGATAATCCCAAATCCAATTCGGACTTCTCAAGATGTAGAAAAAGTATTTGTTCCAGATGTGAACGAAACTTTAGGGTATGTTTTTGATGCGATTAAATTGACCAAACAAATGTTGAACGATGAGGTGCCATTAATTGGTTTCGCAGGTTCGCCATGGACGATTTTCTGTTATGCAGTGGAAGGCAAAGGATCTAAAAGTTTTGATACGGCTAAAGGATTTTGTTTTTCAAACCCAGTTGCAGCCCACGTTTTATTACAAAAAATTACAGACACAACGATTTTATATTTGAAAGAAAAAGTAAAAGCAGGTTGCAATGCCATTCAGATTTTTGATTCTTGGGGCGGCATGTTGTCTCCAGTAGATTATCAAGAATTTTCTTGGCAGTACATCAATCAAATTGTAAATGCTTTGGCTGACGATACTAAAGTTATAGTTTTCGGAAAAGGATGTTGGTTTGCTTTAAACGATATGGCCAAATCAAAAGCTTCAGCTTTAGGAGTAGATTGGACCTGTTCACCAAGAAATGCGCGTTATTTATCTGGTGGAAAAATTACGTTACAAGGAAATTTCGACCCAAGTCGTTTGTTGTCGCCTATTCCAACCATCAAAAAAATGGTGCACGAAATGATAGACGAATTCGGTAAAGACAATTATATCGTCAACTTAGGACACGGTATTTTACCCAACATTCCTGTGGATCATGCGAAGGCATTTGTGGAAGCGGTGAAAGAATACAATAAATAAGCTAACAGCCGACGGCTATTAGCTAAAAGCTATTTAAATGAAAGACAAATTCTACCAATACATACAAAACCTCCAAGATCAAATCTGTAAAGGATTAGAAGACATTGATGGTGTTGCCAAATTCCGAGAAGACATTTGGGAACGTCCAGAAGGCGGTGGTGGAAGAACACGCGTAATTGAAAACGGGCAAGTTTTTGAAAAAGGCGGCGTAAATATTTCTGCGGTTCATGGAAAATTACCCGAAGCTATGCAAAAAATGTTCAACGTAGGCGAAGCTGATTTTTTTGCTTGCGGATTGAGTTTGGTGATTCATCCCAAAAATCCCATGGTGCCAACAGTTCATGCGAATTGGCGCTATTTTGAAATGTACGATGATAACGGCAATATAATCAATAGTTGGTTTGGAGGAGGCCAAGATTTAACGCCCTATTATTTGTTTGAAGAAGATGCGATTCATTTTCATCAAACTTGTAAAACCGCTTGTGACAAACACCATCCAGAATTTTATCCGAAATACAAAAAACAATGTGACGATTATTTTTGGAACGCACACAGAAATGAAGCCAGAGGAATAGGCGGTTTATTTTTCGATTATTGTAAAGAAACCGAAACCATGAAAATGGAAGATTGGTATAATTTTGTTACTGAAGTTGGGAATTCATTCCTTGACGCCTATTTACCCATCGTAGCAAAAAGAAAAGACTTGCCTTTTACAACAGAACAAAGAACTTGGCAAGAAATTCGCCGTGGTCGTTATGTGGAATTTAATTTGGTACACGACAAAGGCACGTTATTTGGCTTAAAAACCAATGGAAGAATCGAATCGATTTTAATGAGTTTACCGCCACATGTGCAATGGCATTACGGCCATCATCCTGAAGTAGGAAGCGAAGAAGAAAAAGTGTTGAAAGTATTAGAAAAACCAATTTACTGGCTACAAGCTGTTAGCTATTAGCGGTTAGCTAAATTAATAGAACAAGATAAGCTGATAGCTAAATGCTAATGGCTTAAAGCTCAAAAATATGAGAGATTATAAAAAATATTTAGTTTGGGAGAAATCACACCAGTTAACTTTAGATGTCTATAGAAACACGACTTCATTTCCTAAAGATGAATTATTTGGTTTAATTAGTCAGATAAAAAGATCTTCAAGTTCAATACCAACAAATATTGCAGAAGGTTGTGGAAGAAATTCGGATAAAGATTTTTGTAGATTTCTATATATTGCATTTGGTTCTGCAAATGAATTAGAATATCAAATATTGTTGAGCATAGATTTAAAATTTATTGAGTTAGAAAATGCCCAAAAACTTCTTTTACAGATTGAAGAAGTAAAAAAAATGTTAAACGGATTAATAACAAAGTTAAATAAAGCTAACAGCTAACAGCTGAATGCTATAAAGCTAAAAGATATGTTTCCATTACAAAGAGGACGTCGTTTAAGAGCAAACGAATCCATAAGAAGTTTAGTTCGCGAAACCACATTAAGTCCGAGCGATTTTATGTTTCCGATGTTTATTGCAGAGGGAGAAAATGTGCAAGTTGAAATTCCATCGATGCCAGGAATTTTTCGTCGTTCGATTGATTTAACGGTGAAAGAAATTAAAGAAGTATTCGATTTAGGGATTCGTGCCGTGAATATTTATGTGAAAGTAGATGAATCTTTAAAAGACAATACAGGCAAAGAAGCGTGGAATCCAAACGGATTGATGCAACAAGCCATTCGTGCTATCAAAACGGCTTGTCCAGAAATGATTGTAATGCCTGATGTGGCTTTGGATCCATATTCTATTTATGGTCACGACGGAATTATTGAGAACGGAGATGTAGCTAATGATGCCACTAACGATGCTTTGGTAAAAATGGCCGTTTCTCACGCTCAAGCGGGTGCCGATTTTGTTGCGCCAAGCGATATGATGGATGGACGTGTTTTGCGTTTGCGCCAAGGTTTGGATGCAGCAGGATTTGAAAATGTAGGTATTATGAGTTATTCGGCTAAATATGCTTCGGCATTTTATGGTCCGTTTCGTGATGCCTTAGACAGTGCGCCAAGAGAAGCCGATGTAGTAGTTCCGAAGGACAAAAAAACCTACCAAATGGATTATGCCAATCGTATCGAAGCCATCAAAGAAGCGCTTTGGGATGTAGAAGAAGGCGCCGATATGGTCATGGTAAAACCTGGAATTGCTTATTTAGATATCGTTCGTGAAGTAAAAAACGCCGTAAATGTTCCCGTAACAGTTTTTCATGTTTCGGGAGAATATGCTATGATTAAGGCGGCCGCCGAAAGAGGTTGGCTAGACCACGATAAAATTATGATGGAACAATTGATGTGCATCAAACGCGCTGGCGCCAGTTTAATTTCGACTTATTTTGCGAAAGAAGCTGCCGTTTTATTAAATAAACGATAAATTAATTATGAAAGTGTATTTGAAATTTCTGTTCATATTATCAATAGTTTTCAGTTTGATTAGTTGTAGTAAAAAAACAGAAACTGAGACAATGGGAAATCCTTTTGTATCAACCGAAACAGAAACTTCTGTGCTTACACCTGTAGCTTTAGGAAAAGAACTTTTTGAAGGTAAAGGCATGTGCGCCACTTGTCATAAAACAGATGTTGCAACTTCAGGGCCAAGTATAAAAGACATTTCTAAAATTTATACTGATAAAAAAGCAAGTATTTCCTTATTCTTACAAGGTGAAATGGATCCGATTGTTGATCCTTCGCAATATGAAATTATGAAGGCGAACCTTGAAATTACAAAAGCCATGACGGATGAAGAATTGCAAGCTTTAGAAACCTATATGTTAAGTATCAAATAAAAAAAGCTCAAAACTTAGTTTTGAGCTTTTTTGTGCGGGTAAAAGGACTCGAACCTTCACACCTTGCGGCACCAGATCCTAAGTCTGGCGTGTCTACCAATTTCACCATACCCGCGATAATTGGAGTGCAAATATATAATTAAGTTTTCTTTTCGCAAATTAATTGCTTCTTTTTATTTCGTGTACATTTCTGTAAAGTATTTGTAAAACAACGGAATGGTTTCAATACCTTTCATGTAGTTGAAAATTCCATAATGTTCATTTGGCGAGTGAATGGCGTCGCTATCCAAACCAAATCCCATTAAAATAGTTTTACTTTTCAATTCTTTTTCAAACAAAGCAACAATTGGAATACTGCCACCTGAACGTACCGGAATAGCCGAAACACCAAACGATTCTGTATAGGCTTTATTCGCAGCTTGGTATCCAATACTGTCAGTTGGTGTTACATAGCCTTGCCCTCCATGATGAGGTGTTACCTTAACAGTTACTGCACTTGGCGCAATACTTTCAAAGTGTTTTTTAAATAATTCTGTTATGTTTTCCCAATCTTGATTTGGAACCAACCGCATCGAAATTTTTGCAAATGCTTTACTTGCAATTACGGTTTTTGCGCCTTCACCAATGTAACCACCCCAAATTCCATTAACATCTAAAGTAGGTCGAATAGAATTTCTCTCATTTGTAGTATAACCTGCTTCGCCAAAGGTGTCTGGAATATTTAATGCTTTTTTGTATGCGTCTTCAGAATAAGGTCTTTTTGCCATTTCGGCTCTTTCTTCTAAAGATAATTCTTCCACGCCGTCGTAAAAACCAGGAATTGTAATATGATTATTTTCATCGTGCAAAGAAGCAATCATTTTAGTTAATATATTTATAGGATTGGCAACTGCACCACCATATAAACCGGAATGTAAATCTCTGTTCGGACCAGTAATTTCTACTTCCACATAACTTAAACCACGTAAACCAGTTGTAATTGAAGGTTGTGTGTTAGAAATCATTCCTGTATCTGAAATTAAAATCACGTCACAAGCTAATTTTTCCTGGTGGCGTTCCACGAACCAGCTTAAACTTTTAGAACCAACTTCTTCTTCACCTTCAATCATGAATTTTACGTTACAAGGCAAATTATTATTGGCAATCATGTATTCAAAAGCTTTCACGTGCATGTACATTTGGCCTTTGTCGTCACAAGCACCACGAGCAAAAATTGCGCCTTCTGGATGAATTTCTGTAGTTTTAATTACGGGTTCAAATGGAGGAGATGTCCACAATTCAATTGGGTCTGCGGGTTGCACGTCATAATGTCCATAAACTAAAACAGTTGGTAAATTTGGATCGATTATTTTATGTCCGTAAACAATTGGATAGCCTGGTGTTTCGCACATTTCTACTACATCACAACCTGCTTTTTCCAAACTAGATTTTACCGATTCGGCAGTATTAATTACATCTTGAGCATAGGCACTATCTGCACTAACAGAAGGCATTTTTAGTAATTCAATTAATTCTTTAATAAATCGTTCTTTGTTCTCCTGAACGTATTGTTTTATGTTTTCCATGATTATTTTTTATAAAGCTCAAATATACGAATTCAATATCAATGTCAAAAAACAATGTCAAAAAACATACTAAAACGCTGATTTAAAAATAATTGAACATTGAACATTGAAAATTGAAAATTATTATTATCTTTGCACCCTTAATTAATCGAGGTCGAGTACCTCAAATTTAATCCACAAGATTATGCCAGTAAAAATTAGATTACAAAGACATGGTAAAAAAGGAAAACCTTTTTTCTGGATCGTAGCGGCAGATGCCCGCGCAAAAAGAGATGGTAAATACCTAGAAAAAATAGGGACGTACAATCCAAACACTAATCCTGCAACTATTGATTTAAATATTGATAGTGCTGTTCAATGGTTACACAATGGTGCACAACCTACTGACACGGCTAAAGCAATTTTATCTTATAAAGGCGCTTTATTGAAACATCATTTAGATGGAGGTGTTAGAAAAGGTGCTTTAACACAAGAACAAGCAGATGCTAAATTAGCAACTTGGTTAGATGCTAAATCTGGAAAAGTTGATGCTAAAAAAGATGGTTTAAGCAAAGCGCAAGCGGATGCTAAAACTAAAGCCTTTAAAGCAGAACAAGTAGCAAACGAAAAACGTATAGCCGCTATTGCTGATGCTTTAAAAGCAGAAGAAGTAGTTGAAGCTGCTGCTGAAGTAACTGAAGAAGTTGCTGTAGAAGAAGTAGTTGAAGTTGATGCTGTTGCTGAAGTAATTGAAGAAGTTGCTACAGAAGAAGTAGTTGAAGTTGAAGCTGTTGCTGAAGTAACTGAAGAAGTTGCTGTAGAAGAAGTAGTTGAAGTTGAAGCTGTTGCTGAAGTAACTGAAGAAGTTGCTTTAGAAGAAGTTGTTGAAGTTGAAGCTGCTGAAGAAGTAATAGAAGCTGTAGCTGAAGTAACTGAAGAAGCTCCTGCTGCTGAAGAAAACAACGAAGAAAAAGAAGCTTAATATATATTGCGATAATGCGTAAAGACGAATGTTTCTATTTAGGCAAAATTGCTAAAAAATTTAGTTTCAAAGGGGAATTACTTATCTTTTTAGATACAGACGAACCTGAACTTTATCAAAATTTGGAATCAGTTTTTATTGAATACAATAAAAATCTGGTTCCATTTTTTATTGATAAATCATCCATTCACAGAGATAAATTTCTTAGAGTTAAATTTGAAGATGTTGATACGGAATTAGAAGCCGAAAACATGAAAAATTTAGAAGTGTATTTGCCTCTAACGATGCTACCAAAACTTGAAGGCACCAAATTTTATTTTCACGAAATTATAGGTTTTAAAGTTACAGATCAACGTTTAGGCGATATTGGAACTGTTCACGCCATTTTGGATAATGCCGCACAACCTATCTTTGAAATTTTCAAAGGACAAAAACAAATTTTAGTTCCCATGATTGACTCTTTTATTATTGAAGTCAATAGAAAAGAGAAGGAATTGGTTTTAAACACACCAATTGGTTTAGTGGATTTGTATTTGGAGTAGTCAATTTCAACATTCAAAATTCGTTACTCAACATTCATAATTAATTTATGACTTTTTCATTCAAACAATTCTCTATTCAACAAGAAAAATCTGCCATGAAAGTGGGAACAGATGCTGTTTTGTTGGGTGCTTGGACACCGCTAATTAATAATCCATACAACATACTTGATATTGGAGCTGGTACAGGAATAATTTCCCTTATGTTAGCTCAAAGAAGTTTCTCAGAACAAATAGACGCCATTGAAATTGAAGAAAATGCCTACGAAGAATGTGTAGTTAATTTTGAAAATTCGCCTTGGGTAGACCGCTTATATTGCTATCATGCTGGTTTAGATGAATTTGTAGCTGAAATCCAAGAAATCGAAGAAAAATACGACATCATTGTTTCCAATCCGCCCTTTTATTCTGAAGATTATAAGACAGCCAACGCATCACGAGATTTAGCTCGTTTTACAGATGCATTACCTTTTGATGAGTTGATAGAAGCGGCTTATTTGTTATTGTCAGAAAACGGAATATTTTCTGTAATTATTCCCTTTTCGGCAGAAGAAGATTTTATCGCTTTAGCAAAACAATCGTTTTTGTTTCCTCTAAAAATAACGCGTGTAAAAGGTGCGCCAACATCAGTAATTAAAAGAAGTTTATTAGCTTTTACTCGTATGGAACAAGCACCAGTTATTGATGAATTAGTCATAGAAACGGCGCGTCATCAATACACTCCAGAATACATTGAACTTACCAAAGATTTTTATTTGAAAATGTAAGTTTTAACTTTTGTTTTTTAATAAATCTAACAATTCAATTTACTTTTGTTAAAAAATAATTACTTTTGTCATTCAAATCGATTTATAAAAATATTTACATATGAAACCAGATTTATTTCAATCACCAGATTATTATTTGTTAGATGATTTATTATCAGAAGAGCACAAATTAGTTCGTGATGCGGCAAGAGCATGGGTAAAAAAAGAGGTTTCTCCAATTATTGAAGACTATGCACAGCGTGCTAAATTTCCAAAACAAATTGTAAAAGGTTTGGGAGAAATTGGTGGTTTTGGACCCTACATTCCAGTGGAATATGGTGGTGCGGGATTAGATCAAATTTCTTACGGATTAATCATGCAAGAAATAGAAAGAGGCGATTCTGGTGTGCGATCTACTTCCTCTGTACAATCTTCATTGGTAATGTACCCAATTTGGAAATACGGAAATGAAGCACAACGTATGAAATATTTACCAAAATTAGCAACTGGGGAAATGATTGGTTGTTTCGGTTTAACAGAACCAAATTACGGTTCAGATCCAGGAAGTATGATTACTAACTACAAAGATATGGGCGATCATTATCTTTTAAATGGTGCTAAGATGTGGATTTCAAATTCGCCTTTTGCAGATATCGCAATAGTTTGGGCAAAAAACGAGGAAGGAAGAATTCATGGATTAATTGTAGAAAGAGGCATGGAAGGTTTTTCTACTCCAGAAACACACAATAAATGGTCGTTACGTGCTTCGGCAACGGGAGAACTTATTTTTGATAACGTAAAAGTGCCAAAAGAAAATTTATTACCAAATAAATCTGGACTTGGCGCACCGCTTGGATGTTTAGATTCAGCACGTTATGGAATTGCTTGGGGTGCTATTGGTGCCGCTATGGATTGTTATGATACGGCTTTGCGTTATTCTAA
>Ga0209443_1002364_pt1 | contig 11178 bp, 8 predicted proteins | sample LauGreBMM110DCMD_2_FD_187571 | JGI IMG/M metagenome (GOLD analysis project Ga0209443, IMG submission 187571) | Freshwater lake microbial communities from Lake Michigan, USA - Su13.BD.MM110.DCMD (SPAdes) (version 2) | ecosystem: Environmental > Aquatic > Freshwater > Lake | place: Lake Michigan... | reverse complement strand
CCAAGGCACCGGTGCGCGTGACAGCGATGTCAGTGCAGGCGCTTCCCAACCATCGACCATGGCGCCGGCCAAAAAGGACTTGCCACCGATTTCGGCACCCAGTGCATTGCGCGGCGTGTGGCAGGCGCTGCAATGGCCCAGGCCGTTGACCAGGTAAGCGCCGCGGTTCCACTCGGCGCTTTGGCTGGGTTCGGGCACAAAGGTTTGTGCATCATGAAACAAGCCGTTCCAGGCGGCCATCAGGGGCCGCACGCTGAAAGGAAAAGCCATCTCGGCCGGCGGCGTGGGGGCAGACACCGCCGGCTGCGCCATCAGGTAGGCGTAAATAGCGGTCAGGTCCTGGTCGCTGGTTTTGGCAAAGGACGTGAAAGGGAATGCAGGGTAGAGGTGCCGCCCGTCGCGTGAAATACCTTCGCGCATGGCTCGCTCAAAAGCGGCGTAAGACCACAGGCCCAGACCGGTTTGGGCATCGGGCGTGAGGTTGGTGCTGAAGACGCGGCCGAAAGGGGTCTGCATGGCCAGACCGCCGGCATTGGGCATACCGCCGGGGGCCGTATGACAACCCGCGCAATTGCCGGCAGCAGCCAGTTGCCGGCCGCGCTCAATGGTGGCTTGCGAGTAAACAGTGCCGACCCCCTGACCCACTGCCGGCAGCGCTGAACGCCAGCCCGCCAGTGCCGCAGCCAGACCCAGCAAGCCGCCCAGCACCGCCGCACTGCGCGATTTCCAGCCGAGGCGGCGCGGCCACAGCGCCGTGGCCGGTGGCGGCGCAGGCAGTGCCGGCCGTGGCGCCTTGACCTCGTCGGCCGGCACCGGATCCGGATGGGGGTTGAGTGCAGCCCGCACTACATCGGGGGTGAATGGCGGTTGGCGAAAACGCACGCCGGTGGCATCAAAAATGGCATTGGCAATGGCGGCGGTGCCGGGCACTGACGAGGACTCACCCGCGCCCAGCGGCGGCTCGCCGGGCCGCGGCATGGTCACCACCTCGACCACCGGTACATCGCGGAAATTAAGGATAGGGTAACTGCCCCATTCGAGGTTGGCCACGGTGTTGCCAGCTGGCTTGAACTGCACTTGCTCGTGCAGTGCGCGGCTGGTGGTCTGCAACACGTTGCCATGAATCTGCTGCTGCACGCCGGCCGGGTTGATCAGCGTGCCGGCGTCATGCCCGACCACCACGCGGCGCACATGCACCTCGCCGGTCTTGCGATTGACTTCAACGTCCGCCACCCAGGCGGCCCAGGCCGCACCAAAGCCCGGCCACTTGCTGTGCACATAGCGCGCGTAAGCCACGCCCTGGCCGTGCAGCACGTCCGGGTCAGCGGACGCGCTTTGACCGCTGGGCTGCGTGTGCACCTTCCAGCCGGCGCGCTCGGCCGTTAACCGCACCAGCTCGGCGGCGCGCGGCTCGCTGAGGTAGCGCAGACGGAACTCGACCGGGTCCACGCCGGCGGCCGTGGCCAGCTCGTCGATGTAAGACTCGTGCGCAAAGGAATTGGGCAGCGCCGACACACCGCGCAGCCAGGAGGCCCGGACCATGGGCGCCATGTCGTTGACCGCCACACGCAAATTAGCGTAATCGTAGGGCGGGCGCGCCGTGCGGTCGCCCATCTCAAAGGCTTGCGCCACCGGCTCGACGGTGCGCGTGAGCAGCAAGGCCAGCGTGGGCGCACCGTTGGAGGGGTAGCTGGTCTGAAAGTCATAGGCGGCTACTGAGCCATCGGCATTCAAACCGCCTTGCACCTGCATCAGCTGGGCCGCGCCCTTGGGTTCCCAGGCGTGCTCCTGCTCGCGCGTGAGCTGCACGCGCACCGGCTGACCAACCGCGCGCGACAGCAGGGCGGCGTCGGCCGTCACATCATCGGCGCAGTTGCGGCCGTAGCAACCCGAGGCCTCCATGCGTATCACATCAATCTGCACATCGGGCAGGCCCATCAGACGCGACAGGTCTGCGCGCAGCACATGCGGGCTCTGGCTGCCGGTCCAGACCTTCAGGCGGTCGGCTTGCCAGTCGGCCAGCGCGCACGAGGGCCCGATGGATGCATGCATCTGGTAGGGCCAGACATAGTCGCGGTTGAGCGTTTGCGCAGCGCTGGCAATGGCACCATTCACATCACCATCGTCCACCAGCGTGCGCCGGGTTGAGGGGTTGTTGCGCAGGGCCTGGGCCAGATCGTCCATCGGCGTCAAACCCGGCCAGACTTTCCAGCGAACACGCAACTCGCGCAGCGCCTGTTCAGCGTGTTCTTCGCGTTCGGCAACGATGCCGACAAAGTCACGGATAACAAGCACCTTGCGGATGCCGGGAATGTGGGCGATCGAGGATTCGTCCACCGACTCCAGGGTGTTGCCGATGAAGTCACCGTGGTCGGCGCCGGCGTAAGGCGGGCGCACCACACGGCCGTGCAGCATGCCGGGCACGCGCATGTCGTGCACAAACACCAGCTCGCCGGTGGCCTTGGCCGGTATGTCTACGCGCGGCGCACTGGTGCCGACTACGCGGTAATCAGCGGGCGACTTGAGCGGTGTGCCAAGGGCCAGCGTCAGCGCGATATGTTGCCCGCTCAGCAGCTCGCCATAAGCCATGGACGGACCGTCTGCCGGTGTGCCGGCCACGCCGATGACGCCGTCATCGACCTGCAACTGTCCTGCATCGGTGCCGAGTTGTTGCGCTGCGCGTGCCAGCAACCAGGCCCGCGCCTGGGCTGCTGCGGCGCGCAAAGGCTGCGCATGAATTTGAATGGATGCGCTGGCGATGGTGCCGCCCTGGTTGGGCGCGCGTGCGGTGTCACCCAGCACCATGTGGACACGGTCCAAGCGGATGTCGAGTTCTTCGGCCACGATTTGCGCCAGTGCGGTGCGCAGGCCGGTGCCCAGGTCCACATGGCCGTTCAGCGCGGTGACGCTGCCGTCATCCCAGAGCGCCAGCAAAATCTCCAGCCCTTCGGCCGGGTTGCCGCCCACAAAAGGCGGTTGACCCTTGACCGGTGGCGGCGGTGCCGGCGGCTCGCGCGTGACCAGCAGCACGCCGGTGGCGGCATGAAAATCTGCGCGAGTCAGTGGCGTGCGGGATCGGCTCATGCGGGTATCAGGCCTGTGAGGCCTGTGAGGCCGGTGAGGCAGCGGCAGCCGTGCGTGCTTGCGCCATCAGCCGGGCGGCGCGCTGCACCGCGTCGATGATTTCAAGGTGCGTGCCACAGCGGCACAAATTGCCCGACAGCGCTTGGCGAATCTGCAGCTCGGTCGGATCGGGGGTGTGCGCCAGCAGCGAGGCCGTCATCATGATCATGCCGCTCAGGCAGTAGCCGCACTGTGCGGCCTGCGCATCAATGAAAGCTTGCTGCACCGGATGCAGCGCGCCTGCCGAACCCAAGCCTTCAAGCGTGGTGATCTCGCGGCCGGCCACACCGGCTGCCGGTATCACGCAGGCGCGCGCCGCCACGCCGTCCACCAGTACAGTGCAGGCGCCGCACTCACCCAGACCGCAGCCGTATTTCGGGCTGTTGAGTAGCAGGTCGTTGCGCAGCAGATGTAAGAGCGAAGCCTCGGGGGACATGGCCAGCGTTTGCTGCACGCCGTTAACGCAGATGTGCAAAGGCTGGTTGGCGTGCATGCGGCTGGCCTGGCTTCAAACGCTGAGGTAGTCGCGCCGCACAGCCTCGTTGGCGGCCAGCTCTGCCATGCTGCCTTCAAAGCGCAGCTGGCCTTTTTCAAGCACGTAAGCGCGGTCAGACACCAGCTCGGCAAAGTGCATGTTCTGCTCAGACAGCAGGATGCTCACGCCCTGAGTTTTGAGCTCGAGGATCATCTGCACCATCTGCTCGACGATCACCGGTGCCACACCTTCGGACGGCTCGTCCAGCAAGACCAGAAAGGGGTTGCCCATCAGGGTGCGGGCGACAGTCAACATCTGCTGCTCGCCGCCGCTCATTCGCCCGCCCAGGCGCTGCGGCATTTCTCCCAGATTGGGAAACAGCTTGAACAGGCGCTCCGGTGACCAGCTGGGCGCCTGGCTGCCGTCGGGCCAGTGGCGTGGCGGCTGGCGACCGACCTCCAGGTTTTCCATCACGGTGAGGTCGGTGAAGATGCGCCTGTCCTCCGGTACAAAGCCCATGCCCAGGCGCGCCGACTGGTGCGGCTCGGCACGCGCCATGTCATGGCCCATGAAACTGATCTGACCGCGGCGCTTTTCGAGCATGCCAATGATGGCCTTGATGGTGGTGGACTTGCCGGCGCCGTTGCGCCCCATCAGGGCCACCACTTCGCCGCGACGGACCTCCAGGCCCACGTCGTCAATAATTTGCGCGGCACCATACCAGGCGCACAGCCCGGCGACTTTCAAAAGAAGGTCTTCTGCGGCTTGCATCAAACAGCTTTCTCGAATGTTTTACCGCTGCCGAAATAAACTTCCTGCACTTTCGGATCGTCCCGAACAGCCAGGGGTTTGCCTTCGGCAATCAAACGACCGCGCGCCAGCACGATCATGCGGTCGGCATAGGCAAACACCACGTCCATGCTGTGCTCTGTAAAAAGCACCGCCATGCCACGATCGAGTACCAAGTCTTTGGTCAACGCCATCAGGTTGTTGCGCTCCTTGGGTGCCATGCCGGCGGTGGGCTCGTCCATCAGCAGCAGCTTGGGGTCGTTGGCCATGGCGATGGCCAACTCAACACGCTTGACGTCGCCATAGGCCAACACGCTGCAAGGCCGGTCAGCCTGCGCTTTCATGCTGACCTGGTCCAATAACGCGAGTGCGCGTTCGCGCTGGTGGTCGGCAGCGCGCCGCCACATAGCAAACAACTTGCTGTCTGCCGAGAGCAAGGCCATCTGCACGTTTTCCACCACGGTCAGCGAGGCAAAGGTTTCTGCAATCTGAAAGGTGCGGCTCACACCGAGTCGCCAGATCTCGCGCGGCGTTTTGCCGATCAGCTCATGGCCGTCCAGCAAGATAGTGCCGGTATCAGCGCGCAGTTGCCCGTTGACCATGTTGAAGGTGGTGGACTTGCCGGCGCCGTTGGGCCCGATCAGCGCCAGCAGCTCGCCGGGGGCCAGTTCGAAATTGACGCCATCGACCGCCCGTACGCCGCCGAAAGATTTACCCAGGCCGGACACTTTGAGCAGGCTCATGATTGCGCCTCCCGCGTGGCCGCGCTCTGCCGCCGGTTAATTAGTTGCCGCGCAAAGCCGGCAATACCCTGCGGAAACAGCAGCACCAGCAGCAAGATGATGGCGCCCAACATGGCGCGCCAGTAGTCGGTGTTGCGCGCCACCGTGTCGTGCAGCCAAGTGAAGGTGAGCGCACCCACCACCGGGCCGACCAGGGTTTGCAGGCCGCCCAGCAAAACCATCACCAGGCCGTCAATCGACTTGCCCACGTGCAGGCTCTCCGGCGAAATACTACCTTTAGAAAAAGCGTAAAGCGCACCCGCCAGCCCGGCAAAGGTGCCGGCCAGCACAAAAGCCACCCATTGCAAGCGCTTGACGTTCATGCCAATGGCATCAGCGCGCAGCACCGAGTCGCGGCCGGCGCGCAGCGCGTAGCCAAAGGGCGAATACAAAATGCGGTGCAACAGCAATATGCCCCCGGCCACCAGGGCCAGCGTCAGGTAGTAGTAGTTGCGTTTGTCAGACAGCCACTGGGCCGGCCAGACTCCGGTCAGCCCGTTGCTGCCGCCGGTGAAGGCGTCCCACTGGTAGCAAATGGCCCAAGTGATTTGTGCAAAGGCCAGTGTCAGCATGGCCAGGTAAACACCCGACAGCCGCACGCAGAACCAGCCATACAAAAAGGCGCCCAATCCCGCCGCCACAGGCGCGACCAGCAGGGCCACTTCCATGGGCAGTTGCAGGCTGCGCACCAGCAGCGCCGCCGCATAAGCACCCAGCCCGAAATAAGCCGCGTGACCAAAGGAATGCATGCCGGCCGGCCCCATGATGAAGTGCAGGCTGGCCGCGAACAAGGCGGCGATCAGCAGGTCAATCATCAGCACGGTGACATAGGGTGACTGCACTGCCAGCAATGGCAACAGCACCAGCAATGCCAGCACGGCCCAGCGCGCATAGCCTGCTACCCGACCCGGCGCGCGCAGCGGTTGCTCGGCCGCGCTCGCATGGCGACTCGGCGCCTGCGGCCGGCCGAACAGGCCCCAGGGCCTGGCCACCAACACCACCGCCATCACCACAAACTCGACCACCAGCGTGAGCTTGGAAAACGAGATGCTGATGCCGGCGATTTCAACCAAGCCCAGCCAGATGCAAATGGCCTTGAGCTCGGCGATCAGCAGCGCCGCCACATAAGCGCCCGGAATCGAGCCCATGCCACCCACCACCACCACCACAAAGGCGGCGCCGATGATGTTCAGGTCCATCTCCAAGTTGGCCGGCTCGCGTGGCAGCTGCAGCGCGCCGCCCAGCCCGGCCAAAAAGGCACCCAGCGCAAACACCGCCGTGAACAGCCAGGCCTGGTTGACGCCCAGCGCGCTGACCATGTCACGGTCTTGTGTGGCGGCGCGCACCAGCGTGCCCCAGCGCGTTTTGGTGAGCAGCAGCCACAGCAAGCTAAGTACCACCGGGCCCGCCACAATCAAAAACAAGTCATAGGTGGGGAACTGCCGCCCCAGAATCGACACCGAGCCGGTGAGTCCGGGCGCGCGGGGCCCGAGCAACTCTTCAGGGCCCCAGAACCACAGCACGCCGTCCTTGATGACGAGGCCGAGGGCAAAAGTGGCCAGCAACTGAAACAACTCAGGCGCGCGGTAAATGCGGCGCAGCAGCAGCACCTCGACCAAAGCGCCCAAGGCGGCCACAGCCAGCGCGGCCAGCAGCAGCGAGGGCCAAAAACCAATGCTGGCACCCAATTTGGCCACCAGCGAATAAGCGACGTAAATGCCGACCATGAAAAAAGAGCCATGGGCGAAATTGACAATGCGGGTGACGCCAAAAATAAGCGACAAGCCGGCAGCCACCAGAAACAGTGACGATGCGCCGGCAAGGCCGTTGAGCAGTTGGACGACAAAGCCGGAAAAACTCATGACAAACCTTGCAACCTAGGGGTGAAAACTGGGGACCAGACTGCGCCTGGCCCCCGTTCAAAAGCGCATTGATCAGTCCGCAGGACGCAATTTCTTGACTTCCGCATCGCTAGGCTGAAACTTAGCGCCATCCATGTAGCGGTAGTCCACCATCACGCCCTTGCCGTTGTCGTTCTTGGTGCGACCGACATAAGCACCCATGGTGGATTGGTTGTCTTGCGCACGGTAGATGGCCGGACCAAATGGGGTCATGACGTTCAGGCCCTTGAAGGCAGCGATCAACTTTTCAGTCTCAGTTGAATTGGCTTTTTTCATGCCTTCAGCCAGCGACTTGATGGCGCTGTAACCCACCACCGAGCCCAGGCGCGGATAGTCTTTGTACTTGCTGTTGTAGGCGTTGTAGAAGGCCTTGTGCTCCGGTGTCTGAATACCGTACCAGGGGTAGCCGGTGACGACCCAGCCGTTGGGTGTTTCTTCTTTGAGCGGGTCCAGGTACTCGGGCTCGCCGGTCAGCAGGCTTACCACTTCACGGCCCTTGAACAGGCCGCGGGTGTTGCCTTCGCGCACAAACTTGGCCAAGTCAGCGCCGAACAAGACATTGAAAATAGCGTCGGGCTTGGCATCGGCCATGGCCTGCACCACGCTGCCCGAATCTACCTTGCCCAGTGGCGGCGCCTGCTCGGCCACAAACTCGACGTCCGGCTGCGCGGCCTTGAGCAGCTCCTTGAAGCTGGCGGCGGCAGACTGACCGTATTCGTAGTTGGGGTACACGATGGCCCAGCGCTTTTTCTTCATGGCGACGGCTTCGGGTACCAGCATGGCGACCTGCATGTAGGTCGAGCTGCGCAGGCGGTAGGTGTAGCGGTTGCCGTTTTGCCAGACGATTTTGTCGGTCAGCGGCTCAGAGGCCAGAAAGAAAATTTTCTTTTGCTTGGCAAAGTCGGTCAGCGCCAGGCCGATGTGCGACAGGAAAGAGCCTGTCAACACATCGACTTTTTCACGCGAAAAGAGCTCTTCAGCGGCACGCACGGCTTCGCCCGGGTTGGCGTTGTCGTCACGAATGATCAGCTCAAGCTTTTTGCCGTTGACGCCGCCTGCGGCATTGATCTCTTCAATCGCCAGGTCCATGCCTTTTTTGTAGGGCTCGAGAAAAGCGGGCTGGGCTTTGTAGCTGTTGATCTCACCGATCTTGATGACACCTTGCGCATGCGCAAGCGGTGCCATCAGGGTGACAAGGGCTGTCGCGCCGATGAGTTTTTTCAGTTGAATATTCATTTGTACTCCTGCTGGTTGTGGATTGAAAAAATGGGGGCTGCGTACTTAGCGCAGACCGTCCTTGCCCTGAATTTCGTGGACCTGCAAGCCGCCCACGCGCGGCAGTGGGCGTCCGCTGTCGGTCACGACAACGGCCACCACAATTTCATTGGCGCGCGGCGCATCAGCCACGCGTGCTTCCATCGCGTCAAAGTGACTGCGCACAAAAGCGGCGTCTTTGTGGCCCAGCGGCACGTCAATGGCCGTGCCCAGGCCACCGCGTTTTTTGCTCGAAGGCACCAGTGCGGCGCCCTTTTCAACCGCAATGCGCAAAGGTGCACCCAGCTTGGGGTGCAGTATGGCAGCAGCATGCTCGAGCTCACCGGCCTCACCGACGATGGCCGCTTTACCGTAACTGTGCGCCTGGCCGGGCTCGATGCCCAATGCCTCGACACAACGCTGACCTAGCAGGGCACCGAGCTCCTCGCCAATGGTGATGAGGGCATCGAGGTTCTCGGTGTACTGCCCGGCAAAAGGGTTTTCAATGACAGCCATGGCCAGGGCCTTGCGGGTCGGCGGGGAAACACTGCGCCCCATTTCGATGCGTGTTTCGTCAATCTGAACAATGATTTTGCGGATTTTGGCGGGCATGGAGGACTCCTGAATTCGGGTGATGGTGGAGGCTGAACAGTGCTGCGCTTTTTCAGCGCAAGCCGTCCCACTGGCTGATAGCGCTGGCAGCAAGTCCGGCCATCCGCGCATGCACACGCGGCCCGGTGCTCATGGCCAGAATAAAAATAATTTCGACGGCCAGCGGCGCGCCGGGAACGCGCACTTCGATAGCGTCAAAATGGCTGCGTACATAGCTGGCGTTGATGTGTGTGAGCGGCACGTCGAGCGTGGTGCCGGGGGCACCGACTTTCTTGGTCGAGGACACAATGGCCAGCGCATTGCCGGGTTGGCCGGTCTTGGCCTCGCCCTGGCCCTTGGCGTAAGCTAGGCGGTCACCTTTCCAGCCTAGCAGCTCGCGCATAGCATAGCCGCCAGGCACATGCCACATGGCGCCGTGCTCATGCTCGCCGTCCGCGCCCACAATGGCGCCTTTGCCGTAGCCTTCGATGCTTTGCGCCGGCACACCCATGGCAGCGCGCAGGCGCTCGGCCATGTCAATGCCCAGCGGCTGCAGCGCGTTCATCATGGGTAGCAAATCAGGCTCGTAGCGGCCGGCAAAAGGATTGGTCAGCACCACCCCGATGGCGCCGCGCAGCAAAGGCGTGGCTGCGATCGGGCCGAATTCGTGATGAATTTGTTCCACGTGCGTGAAGATGCGTCGGATGTCAATCATGTGTGGGGTATCAGGTTAAATGGTTACGCAGGGACCAGGCCATGATGTTCAAGCTTGAAGGCTTGCAGCGCCTCCGATGGCGCATTCTCGCTGGTTTGCAGCGCCTGTTGCTGACAGACCAGCAGCGCAGAGTAAATTAGACCTTTGTTCTGCAGGCTCCGGGCTGTGGCCAGCCCGGCCTGTAAAGCTTGCAGCACCAGGGCCGGCGCCAGCGGCGGCACGCCGGTGGTGACGAGCCGCTGCCCCAGATCGCTGTCGTCCTTGAGTGATGCGGCCGGTGCACGCTGCACGCATGCGTCGTTCACATTGACCGCATTGGCAATCACCGTGGCTGCCGCATCGGCTTGCGCTGCGGTGCGTGCCAAAACGGTCACGCTGTCGGCAATGCCCATAGAAAAACTACGACCCCGCCAGCCGCTGGTGGCCACGCCGCGCACCGGCATGGCGGCATTCACGCTGAACTGTCCGTCGAGCAAGAGCTGGTCTTGCAGTTGCGCCACGTCCAGCCGGGCGATGTCTGCATACAGCCCCACCTTCAGCGATTGCCCGGGCGTCAAGTGCATTGCAATGTCGCCGCCGTTGTTCACCCAGGCGCGCGCAATACCGGGGCGCTGGTAACAGGCGATGATCTCCTGCGCCACCGACCCGGCCACCGCGGCCATGGGGGTGATGAAGTCATTGGCAAAGGGCTTGCATGCCTGCCACATGCGCCTGGCCACCGGGCCCTGCAAGGGACAGTCAGCAGGGGTGCTGCTCACAGCCAGCCGGAGTTGCGGCAGTTCCTGCACCAGCTCGGGCAGGACTTGCTCGAAGCGTTGCCAGGCGGCCGCATGGGCGCTGGCAAGCGCTGCAGCATCGCCGTCGGCACGGATCACGAGATCGATCGGGCCATGCTGAAAGTGCCAGCGCTGCGCATCGAGTAGCTTGCGTTGGGCCTGCATCTTTCAGCTCTGCAAGGGGACCTGCGCCAGGGGCCAGGGATTGACCGCGGCCAGCGGCTCCCAGCGGCGGGCCAGCGGTGCACCTTCGTTGTGCCAGGCGCCGTGCAGCAGCGTGTCCTCGAGCGTGCGCACATGGTCCATATGGCCGCCCAGGAGCAGGTAGTCAGCCAGTTTCATGCTGAACTCGATGGGCGCCACGATGGCCGGTGTGGGCACCGTGCCAAAGCTGTTGTCGGGCATGCGCGTGACGTCCACCATGTAAGTGATGCCGCCGCCCGGCCAGATATAAACCGGCGCGCCACCGCTTGTGACCTTGACCAGCGCCTGCTTGATGGCCCGGGTCAACAAGACGGGGTTGTCGGTGACGCCGGCACGCAAGCTACCGCCGGCACCGCCCAGAAAGAGCACCGTGGTCATGGAAGGCTCGCAGTTCTCGCCGATGCGCTCGACGATGCTGCGAACCTCGGCCGGCATGGCCTGTTCAATGGGGTTCAGCGCCTCGTCCAGCACATACCAGCCGGCGTGCTCCCCGGTGGTGGACACCATGAGCAGGCGCAAACCGGGCCATGCCACCGCCGGGTTCCAGCCCTCGATGATGGACAGTGGA
>Ga0209443_1002361_pt1 | contig 11182 bp, 8 predicted proteins | sample LauGreBMM110DCMD_2_FD_187571 | JGI IMG/M metagenome (GOLD analysis project Ga0209443, IMG submission 187571) | Freshwater lake microbial communities from Lake Michigan, USA - Su13.BD.MM110.DCMD (SPAdes) (version 2) | ecosystem: Environmental > Aquatic > Freshwater > Lake | place: Lake Michigan... | reverse complement strand
GCAGAGTAATTTTCTTTTAAAATATCGGTACCAGTACTAAGTAAGTTTTGAAATTGTTCTGAGGTAAGAGAAGCATACCAATCAAACGATTCAATCACAATTTTATGAACATCTGCATCTGATGTACCATCCGCACACCAAGTTTTGGTGAGGGCCTTAATAGCAAATGCTTCTTCTTCTGTAAGTTCGTCATCTGTATAACATGCAATAAATAAATAGAACATTACAATAATATGTGTGTATTGTATTTCTTCTGGGGCTTTAATTTCGTTTGACATAGTTTATTTTTTTGAAAATAAATTTAAACAATATTTTTAATGTAAACAATTTTATTACTGATAATCAAAATGTTGTATATCAATTATTAACATGTTACATTATTTTTTAATATACAAGCTTATCTTAGCATGTTTTAATATTCATACTTTTAATTAAACTTGATGTCATAAATATTATAAAAATTCAGATATACTGTGTCATCTAATTTAAGATCATTCCATTGCAAAATATTATCAATAGAAGCAACAAGTGTTTTTTTATCAAAATCAACCCCCTTTACTAAACACCAAAATCGTTCATTCTTTAAGCCAAACTTTTACATTATCGCCAACTTTTATTTTTGTTAGCATAGAAGTATTAGGCAATTGAAATGTATTAGGATATTTAGCTGCTAGTTTAACCGCATTATCAAATATATTTTTACTCATATTAATTAAAAGAAACTACAAATTATCCAAAAAATCTAGGGTCTGGTCTTGAAATTTCTGTTTTCTTCCAATATTTTAAATCATATAATTGGGCAACATTATCAAATTGAATAAATCCTTCACCTCCAGCACCTTCTTTCCAGCCATAACTTTCTTTACTTTTATTTATTGTAGTCATCCTAACGTCTAATATTGCAGCTATTATTGATAAATATCCGTTTTCTCCTTCATCTACGAAAAAGTCAAAAGTTTGGAAAGCCCCATTGTCAAATATTAGAGTCAATCTTTCTATTGTTGGCTCTAATCTATCTAATGTGTATTCAGTTAATCTATCAAAAGGAGATATTAAACTTATTTCTGTAGTATCCGAAAAAGCTATTGAATTAAGCCCATTTTTATCTACTACAATTAAAGATAAAACATCTTCTTTCCAAATTGCGACTGGAACAAACCACCAAACACTTTTAACAAAATTGAAGAACTCTTTTGGAGCGTATTTTAATACTGGGATTGCCTTATTTTTTTTAATTTGTTCTGATAGAATATCTATTTGATCAGGAGTTAAAACAGCAGGTGAAACAACTGATTTCATCCATTTGGGTAATCTAGCTTCAATATTGTCAACCCCATTATAATTACTAGATTCCTTTAGAAATATATTTACAATTTTTTCTTCACTAACACTAAAGTCGATCACCGGTAAACCTAGTTCAGAATTTTCCTCAGTTTCTTCTTCATTATCTTCATCTTCTTCATCAACCTCTTCTTCAATTTCACCTTCAATATCATTTATGTAATTTTCTTGAGAAAAATAAGCTTTACGATTAATCCCCATTTCGTCAACTTCATTCCACATAATGATAGGTTCATTAGCAAACCTATCATTGATTAATTTCCAAATATTTTTATATAGTACATAGAGTATTTCTAAACTGGCTATTCCTTCTTGTTTAATGGTTAATATCCCCTTTTCATTGATTATATCAATTGTACAACCAGTTTTTGTTTTCTTAAATTTAATATCATCAACTCCTGACCAAGAAAAAATCATTTGATTAGTATACAAATCAGCACAATTACTATAAAATCCATCCATATTAACAAATAAGAATCCTTGCATTTCTTTATCTGAGACATACACATGGGGTGCAAAAAAATGAGCTTTATGATTATCAATCTCATAATCTTTGCTTGCTAAAGCATCATTTATATATGGTAAATGATGCAAAACTTTATCTTTTATAATTCTATTGCATATATTTTTTACATCATTAGAATCATCAATGTCAAAATTATTTTTTAAAAACTCTTCGATATTTTCATCATTATCTTCCTCAACCTCTTCTTCATCTACTTCTTGCTCATCCTCATCTACTTCTTCTTCCTCCCCATTAGATTCCCAATCTTCTTCAGAAATATTTAGTCCATCAAGCACTAATTGAATTATCATCATACCCTGTTCTGAAGCCAGGCCTTCTTTATTAGCAAGTTTTTTTATAGAATCACATAATAATTTACCATGTAATCTCATATAATCATCCCACTCCTTAGCTATTGTTTTTATACAATTTTTAATTGATGGAATTAAATCATCAAAATCAATTGATGATTTGTTTATAAACCAGTCCCTAACTTCATTTACTATTGTTGGGTAATTATACTTAAAATCATCCATTGTTAAAATATCATCCTCTAAAAATCCAGAACAAATAATCACAGCCGAGGGGACACCAATAATTCCATTATATCTTTCAGAAAGTATATTAGCATCATAAAGAGATGCTGGTACTATTTTTGAACCGCCAGCTAAATCCAAGGCTATTTCTAGTAATACAGATAAAGCTAAACTTGCATATTTTTCATCTTTAACATGAGGCGCTAGATCTGTTTTTTTGGAAGGCTTGGATGCAATTGACTTTTTGTTGTATTTTTTTTCAAGAGCACCTAATTTTATTAAATTATTTTCTTTATTGTCTTGACCAAGTATTATACGTTTAACTACACTAAAAAAATCTTCGCCATTTGAACATGTTTCATTAAATACGTCAACAGATGCGCCTGATTTTATTAAAAAATCGGAAATATCCCATAATAGATTTAGGACAGCATCTCTTAACGCTGTCCCTCCTTTTTCACTATGATTATTATTAGGTATTGTTACTCTATTCTCTATATTCGCACCACTAGATACTAGCAACTTAACACATTCCAAATGTCCATTAGCAGATGCAAGATTTAATGGTGTTATAGTATCTGCTCCTATAACATCAGGATCAGCCCCTGCATCAATAAGCATTTTTAATACATCGTCATTACCATCCCAGGCTGCAAAATGACACGCTGTATATGCATCAGCATCGGATGTAGTAGCATTTATGTCTAACCCTTTTGATAAATAAAGATCTAATTTATCTTTATTTAAATCTCCTCCACTAGTCATAGCTATCAAAAAATTATCTATAACGCCATTATCATTAGAAGATGGTAAACCAGGATTGCCGGCCTTTACATAATTAGCAACAGCTTCTAAATTATTACTTTTGAAAGCTTTAACAGCGTTATTAAAATCATCAACGATATCATTAGTTGAACTTTTTTTTGTTTCTGAGGAAGTTTTAATCTTATTTGTGGTATTCGTTAATTTAGAGTCCTTTTTCGAGTTCACCTCAATTGAATTTGTAGTTTTTGTTGTTATTTGAGAAATGGCAGATAGAAATGTTTTCGCAGCCATTAAAGCAACATTTACACTTGTAAATTCCGGATTCCCGGGTATTCTCAACCCATTACTAGCAACTTCAATTAATTTTGAAGTCGTTTCTAAAATTAGATTTATAAATTTTTCATCTCTTACATAATATCCAATTTTTATAACCCCTTTTGATGTATTGAAAAAGAGATGAGTGCCTTTAGCCGGATTAATACTAGGAATGTAAATATCTAAAAAATTATCTATATCTATTTTCTTTGCTTCTGCATCCTTATATATATTTTTTACTCCAAATAATAGCTCTTGTTGTGTTGAAATGTTACTACTACTTTCCGCAACAGGCGCTTTATCAATATCATTTGCTGGTTCTTCATCATTAGGGTCAGAATAAGCATAAACATACTTACCATTACAATATAAAAGAACTATGCTTTTAGGATTTTCATCTTTAAATTCATTTTTCACCCACTCTGCCTCATCATTGCCAATTAGTTTTGATAAAGCTTGCCATGATTTTATACCTACAACTCCAAGAACTGAAAACAAACTACCTGATAGAAGGTCTTGATTATTTGTTACTTTGATTAAATCTTTTTCACTGATCTCTAGCACTACTATCTTACCATTCTCACTAAAGTCATCACTTAATAATATCATTGCTCCTGCAAGATCTTCTTCATCTTCAAAACTATCGCGAAAATTTTTTGCAATATCATCATTTAATTCTGATTTGATGACATTACTTTTTTTAAAGTTATTTTCTTTTTTATCACTTACTTTTTTTTCTTCCTTTAAAAAAGTATTACCTAAAGACATTAACTTGCTAAGTTTATCCACAGGCTCAGTATGAAAAGCGTTTATCAATGGCATTAATCTTAAATGAAATTGCTCACATGCTTTTATAATTTCATTTATGAATTCATCTTTAGTTAAATAACTTTGTTTATACGGTATTTCAATTCTTAATGTAAATATTTCAGGATTTTTTACTCCAGCCTCAAACATAATTTTAAATTCTCCATTTACTTTTTTTCTTTCAATCTTTTCTGATTTTATAACTTTAAACGCTTCTCCAAATTTAAGTTTTTTAGGGTAGTTCCAAGCCATTATTCTAATTACATCTTTTTGTATTCTCAATTGATATACAATACTTGCACCTATTGAAAAATTTAAGTAATTTTTATCGTCATGTAAAACACATTTAGGATAAGCTTCTTTAATTTTTTTGAAAAACTTGTTCATACTATTTTATTTTAATTTAGAATCAATTATTTCTATGATTAATCTTAGTGTTTTACTAAGATTTGAAAGCATTTCATCTATGTTCGAATATTACTACATCTCGAACATTCCAGTATTGAATTCAGGCGAATCATATTCATCAATCTTCCCCTGAAATTTATCCTTTTTGTAGATGTGAAATATTTTTTTATCCTTATCGATAAGGGATTGAATTAAGCCCCCCTTTATTTCATGTGGAACTAGTGATTTTGGATCTGAGGTTTGAATTTCAATTCTTCCTGATCCATCACAATATTCTTCATAATAAACATATTTCTCTGAGATATCTAATCCTTTTTTTCCTTCAACTTCAGAATCGACACGGTAATTAATAGTTTTAGAACCTATTTCTAATGTAAACTCATGGCTTCCCCAAATTGTACATTGTTGCTCCATATAGGAAACCATACCACTCTCGCAAGCTTCAAGATTATCAGTGGAGTAAATAATGCGTTGATCTGCCCAATAATTTAGAGTATATTTTAAATTTCCTGTTTGGGCTTTTTGCTTAGTTGAAGTTTTCATAAATATTTATTGAATTTTTGTGTATAAAATGCTTTATTGTTAACTAATTAAATTTGTAAACTGCAAGTAAGTTAATAAAAAAACTCTTTAAAGATTATTTTAATATGAATTTGTGTAGGTTATTTCTAATAATAATCTAGCTTTTTCGACAATTAGGAGCAAACAACCTTAAAATAAAGTCAGATTTAATTATTCATCCTCTTCTTCATCTTCATTAATTGCATCATGATATAATGAAACTATCAACAACTAAATCGTCCATTCTCTTTGCAAAAGGGACTATTAACTGTCATATTAAGTTTAAGAAATTATATGGCCTTTGAATGAATCAAATTCTTCATCTTCCAAATAATAATTTCCCTTATTCCAACTTTTATTAATGTCTTTAAGTTTAAATTCAAACGTGGGTATTTCAAGATAAATTGTTTTACTGTTTTCCCATGGATTTGAGCCTTCTTCAGGGTATAAAATATCTCCGCCTAATACAGCAAAACTATTAAACAAATCAATTAATTTATTTGTACAATTATTTATCCAATCTTCAATTTCTTCTAATGTATATTCTATATTTCCTTTCAAATTATCAGTATTAAAGTTATTAGAAAAATCTTCTTTAAAGTTTTGATCAATAAAATTTTCAGCTTTTATTTCTACTTTAACTTCATTTTTGTTTATTTTTTTTAAAATTTTTGCTAGACCATCATTTTCTAAATACTCCCCTTCCTCATTTGATATGTTTGTAGAATATTTATAATTATAAATTTTTTCTCCTACAATATCCCACAAGAATTTAACTAATTCAGATTTACTGATTGAATCAATTTTCGTGTTAGCTTTAGTTTTATTTATTTCTTTAGATTTAGTTGCTTCATTTTCAAAATCATCAAGAGAAATAATAGTAATAGATGGGATTTTTTTTGCAGGATTAATAAACTTATTTTTTATATATTTATATTCATCAGCATCATCAGTTTCACCTATAACAAGATAATCTAGATTGTCCTCTATGCTTTTTGCCATTTTACCCTTATTAGTACGAACAAGTTTTTCTAAATACTCTCTTCTTTTATAATCTATACCTATAATTATAAAAGATTTGCCCTTGATTATAATATCTTTTATTTCAGTTTTTTTTGATTTTGCCATTTAGTATTTTTATTATTTTATGAAGTAAAATTATGTAATTTAAATCTATCTTTGTCTGTCGTCAAAACCAATGTAGGCTTTTGGTTTTAGTGTATTTTGTTTAAAAATAGTCCTTTTTATTTAAAATTATTGTCTACATCTTTTTAGGGATTCTTTTTTGATCGGTTACAGTTGTTTGAGTATGAGTTCTTGTCTACCAGAATAAATATCTGCCGGAGCAACAACATTTCTAATTAATTAGAAATCAAATGTATGTGACACATTTGTTCGATTCGAATCCCGGTACAATAAATGAAAATCAAGGTATACAACCCTTTGATCATCAAAGCCGTAGTTCTTTAATGGAAATAATCGAAGACAGGCATGGGAAACGTTCTACTATAATTACTTCTCAATTACCAATCAAGGGTTACTACGAGGTTAATTTCATGAGCAGTATTAGGTAATACATTTTATACAACAATAAGAAATGTCCTCTTAGGATCATTTATTAAACTCTAAATATGATTTTACCATCTCAACTTTCAGAACAAAATTTTAAGAACTAACTTTTATCGATTTCAATTTAGTACCTTCTAATTTATAATACACTGACTTAAAGCCGAATTTATCTTTTAATTCACCTTCGAAATAATCACTCTTTAAAGTAATTACTTTATTGCTACTGTCAGATATTTTCGTTACTAGTCCATTTAAGGATTCAGATATTTTTAAATTAACTGTGTCTATATTGGAAATTTCAAGAAGTCCACTTGCTTCAATAGTGATATCTATTCTAATGTATTTTATTTTTTGCAAATCAAACCCAGTCTCTTTTGGGATTGCAAAATCTTTAATCTTTTCCTTTTGCTCATTTAAAATAAAAATTTTATTAGTACCCCAATTTTCTATGGGTTTAATTTTTGGGAAAAACCCTTTGTCGGTAGGTGTTGCAGGCCTAGGTGTTAAATCATTCAAATTTTTTGAAAAATATACTTCATGATGAACACATTCATATTTTAAAAAATTAGTTTTTTTCATAATTAAATTTTTTAGAATTTTTAAAGATCGATCGTAATATAAAATTAAAGGAATATGTAATATACGAAAGTATTATATATCAAAAAATAATATTTATTTAAAATTTAGAAAAAAGCTTGAAAAAATTATAAAAAAAGGTTTATTAAATAATTCTGAATAAAAAAGTAAAAAATATTTTAAAATACTATTGTTTTTTAATATTAATAAGGTATGGAAAATGAAAATCACGAATTGCTTTATAAGTGATTCTTAAATCACTATCATTTTGAAGATTAATTTTTTCAACAATTCTTTTAGCAAGTTTTAAACTTTCTCTATCAGCATAGAATTTATCATGAGAAACAACAAGATTTTTAGGTTTTTTTTCTCCAAATTGCTTTGCCAAATCTAACAATTTACTTGGTACATGATTTGATTTTCTTCTATTTATTGAGGCTGATATAGGAATAAGATTTTCAATTATATTTCCAGGACCACCAATTGATCTTGGCACAAAATGATCAATATCAATAATATGTTCCTTTGAATTTATTTTATACATATGATAAACTAAAGTCCTTACATTAGTTGGTATATGTTCTGTTATTCCTAAATGTGTTTTTGGTTTTTGAAAGGTAAAATTATCTTCTAAATAATACCAAACTGGTTGATACAAAAATCTTTGCTCTAAAGGAATAGTATAATCAAAACATTCAGTATTTATTAATTCGTATTCTATAATTTTGATTTTAGAACTAGGAAGATTTTTAGAATATTCTTTAAACTTTAGTAACCAATATCCGTCATCTTTAACATTACTTTTATGTAATGCATAAAAAAGAAAATTATCAAATGTATCAAATTCATTTTTGATAACATCGTTAACTATTCCTTGGCCGTAAATTGCATATCCTGCTTGTGCAATATAAACTAAATCTCCCTTTTTAACTTTTTCTCCTGTTGGCCATGACTTTAGCTTTGTTTCACAATACCATCCATCTTTAAGATTAAAGTCGACTTCTTTTCTTTTTATAAGGTGTTTTGGCATGTTTACTTTTTATAATTCTTATTTGTCAATATTAAATTCATCGATTTCAATGTCGATTCCTGAATTAAGTATTTAAATTTTTTCCTTAATTGACTCTATTCTTGTTTTTGTACTCCATTTGCCCATATTATTTACTGGAATATAATTCTCCCAAAAATTAAGTTTAGACTTCAATAATTCTATTTTTTTTCTCAATATTCATATTTTATACTTTTTAATTTATTTTTCTTTATCAATGTAAATTATGAAATAATTATAAGTTTATTTTTCTTTTTAATTCAATATTTTATAATAAAAATTATAGTGAATTTCAAGAAGTCTATGCTGTATTATTCTAATAATTATGATTTAATTTGCCATTTTTATTTATTTTTTTATGGGTTTGTTATTATCCATAATTCTCTCTAAAAAAGTCCCCAATGGTGAGCAATTATTACCATAGCCATTGTGTCTAATTTGCAATATTCCAATAATTGACGTTTGATTTCATCTTTTTGAATGGGGGTTAAAGTTTCGTCAAATCTAATTCTTTGATATGCTCTCATAGCATCTGTTCCTCCAGCAACCGCATCTTCTTCATCAGTGATACTTAAATCAACTTTTAAGGTGTCATAAGGATCAACAATTCCGCCTTCAAAGTCTTTTGCTGAGTAATCCTTAAAAAAAGGTATTTGGTGTAAGTAAGGGAAGTGATTCCAAATTGAAGGGAGTACCTTTTTAATAGATGTTTTACCCTTCATGTAAGGGTGGAAATAGTGATTTAAAGTCAAATTATTCATATCAATTAATCTGCCTTCTCTTTTCAAATCCTTATTACTAGTTATTTCAATTAACCAGTCTCTTAAATGCAAGTTGTTGTAACCAAATATTTCTATCTGTTTTAAAATTGTACTTAAAACAGTGTTTTCATGAGTTGCCCACATTAGTGGGGTTCCTTTTTCACCAATTTTATTTTTTAATCTTTCTGCAAATTCAAAATTTGGAAATGACCCATCTGTACTAATCCACTCTGAATGAATTGGGATATCTCCAGGTTTATTAATAGTATGGCAACTCCATTGAAATGCAATAAGTTCATATGGCCTCATACCTTCATTAAACGGAAGAGCTCCAGTATATGTTTCAAAATCAATGAAATGAAGAGGATACTTTAAATCTTTTAGAATTCGATTCAAATCATTTGAAATCCATTCTGTATTATTCTTAGTATTTATTAATTGTATTAATTGTCTTTGATTTCTGGCTCCTATTGAACCGTCCTTCTTTTTTAGTATTTCTGGATTTATATCATATAAACTAGTTTGTCCATTGTCGATTAGCTTATTTAGGTAAATTTCTTTCCCCTCAGTTGTTAAAGAACCTCCATAATATAGTTCAAATATATTTGGATCTGCATCTGATAAAGAACCCCAACACTCTTTAAAACCATTCATGGGATTGCCATCACACTTAAATTCGCATGACTTACATTCCTTATTTATCTTGTAATCATTTGAAGAAATACCATTTTGAAGAATATTGATAAATTGATTTGCACGATTTTTAATTTCTACTTGTATTTTGAGCACTTCATTAGTAACATCTCTTAGTTGTAATATTCCATCAACTTTCAAATCCTCAATATACTTGGATTTATTTATATCATTGTTGTATTTAAATATTACTTCAGGCTTATTAAACTTTGGTTTTTGTTGTGCTGGTAATTCCTCTAATTCAATGTCAGACATATAATTAGACTCTTTTAATGAAAACCATCCTGCAAGACCATCAATACTTGTCCTTTTTGATTTATCAGGCATAAATAAATATGCTGTTACTTTAAATTTAGGATATCCTGCATTAATTACATGATATTGGAAAGCTACGTCTTCAATGTATTTTTGTAATAACTTTACTTGTTTACCTGAATCATCCTCAGTATCATGAGATTTAGCTTTAACCTCTATTAAATTAACCATATTACCTTTCTTTTCTAAAATATCTACACGAACTAACTTTTTGCCAAATTGAAATGCCGCCTCGAATAATATACAATTCTCTTGTTTAAGATATTCATTTGTTCTCTGAATTGCTTCGTTAGTATTACCCATAACTTCAAATCCAGTTGGATACATCAATTTAGCCATCATACCCACAAAAAAACCTCCCTTAGCCAACATTTCCATATACTCATTTGCATCATTAGATGTTGGATATCCTTGTTTTTTATAAAGAAGCTTCTTTGAACAAGTAGAAGCTAATTGAAAATCAGATTTTGATAAGGTTACATTATTACTCAATGAAATTAAATATTATGATTGACTAAGGATTGACAGATAAATAAAGTTGAATTCTTTCAGTACTTTTAAAAGTAGTATAGTATCTTTCTCTACTATATCTTTCTTTGACGTATTCCTCAAAAAAACATCGCATTCGCTTTTAGTAAATTAAATATAGTACTTTTTCTTTTAAAATAATTGTCTAGGTATATTTAGGGATTCTATTTGATGTGTTACCTCTTTTTATGATCCAAAGGTCTTAACTGCTTTGATGATCAAAGGGTTGTATACCAAAGTCTTTAAGTATGAGTAGGTCTTGTTTTTCTAACCGGGACCTCAGGGTTATGAATCTTAAATTTTAAGTTGCAGGCAAAATTAACTATTGAACGGACAATAACTTCTTGCTCCAATTGGCCTTTATATGGTCGCTCAATCTTTTAGCCGTATCAAGTTTACTTACACGAATATATTTCAAAAAGGAACGCTCAGTTCTATGTCCTGTAATCTTCAT
>Ga0209443_1002358_pt1 | contig 11193 bp, 13 predicted proteins | sample LauGreBMM110DCMD_2_FD_187571 | JGI IMG/M metagenome (GOLD analysis project Ga0209443, IMG submission 187571) | Freshwater lake microbial communities from Lake Michigan, USA - Su13.BD.MM110.DCMD (SPAdes) (version 2) | ecosystem: Environmental > Aquatic > Freshwater > Lake | place: Lake Michigan... | reverse complement strand
GAATTAACCCAGTTGTTTCTGTATCAAATATCATTATTCTCTTGCTTTTGCGTGGAATATTATTATTTAGCGAAGTTGTATCGGAAATATTCATATTATGTTTTATAATTAAGTATTATATTGATTGGGTTAATTTGTTAAAAATACATCAATTTTTTAGAAATTAAATAAGATATATTTAACCATTGTTTTATGAATCATATTTTATTGTGTTATTTTTGTAAGATTTTACATATTGTATAAATAGCAGACTTTAGCAACATAACCAATAGTATTATTTTATTTAGCATAGTATTAAATATTATTGATTATGTTGCAAACGAACAAAAACCAATTTATTATTAATGATAAATATTTACATTATTTCATTAGAGTTTAATATGAAAATAAAACAATTAATTATTTTAGTATGATTTCAATGGTAATAACTTAATTTCATTGTATTATAATATATTAATATCTTATAATACAATCATGGCAAATGATTCCCCCAATAGTAATTGTGAAAAAAATATGATAAACATATTAGAATTTAACTTAGATAACAATTTCGTAATAACACTTAGAGACAAACTGGTACCAAATGATATTAATAATTTTATAAAGTATGAAAGAGAAAACCAATATTACGCTATTGTTGGTTTAAACATACAAAATAACGAAAACAACAATGAAACATATAAACGGCTTGAATTTTTATTAAATAAATATTTTATATTAGTTAATTTGAACGCATACAACACTAGCGCATATATAGCAGATTTAAACAAAGCAATAAAAGAATTAAAAAAAAATTGGAAAATTACGGTTACAGTTTTAAATAAAAAATCTACAGTAAACGAATCCGATTCCAATTTTAAAATATTAATTGATAAAATAACAAAATTATATAATACCTCTGAGACATCCTCCGCCGAAACACCCTCTGAGACATCCTCCGCCGAAACACCCTCTGAGACATCCTCCGCCGAAACACCCACCGAAACACCTGGTGGACGCTCAACTAACCTCCACAATTTAACCAAACAAAAAAAATATCGTCGCACTCGGTCTAAATCATCTAAACGCAACAATAAAAAATCTATAATTTAATTAATAATTTTTAACATTCATACAATCTTAATACTATTCATATATATTTTCGCAAATAATAATTTCAATTATCCACGACCTGACAATGATTGGTCTCTTACTTCTTTAATTTCCTTTAATAATATGTGATATGGAATATATTTCATATTAAATGAAACACGTGTAATTATTTTAGGAATCATTTGTTTTTTTACAAAATCAAATTGTGGGTTTATGGTTCTATTAATTATTTTTCGTCCAAAATCAGGGTTATCATTATAAAACTTGGTTAATAACCAATACAATTTATATCGTGAATCCTGACGATGTTCTTCATTATTTGAATAAGTCACAATATAGTGTAATTTCAAATATGGTCGGAATATATCCACAAGATTTTTAATAGGAAAATCGGGGTGTATTTGAAATGGGGTTATAACATATGAGTTTGAGTTCAACATATCTAAAATATCGCGTTTTAATTGGTAAATACTGGTCGTGTTTAGCATATGTTGAATATCATAATTTCGGATAATACTTTCATTTTCGTATAAAAATTGTTCCAAATCAAAGTTTACCAAGAAATAATTATGAATAAGTTGTGGCATAATACAGTAATTTTGTTTAATGAAGAAATATATATTATATAGCGTTGAATCATTAAATATAACGTTTGTATATGGATTTTTTATAGGAAGTGGGCTGGAGAAATGATTAGGAGAGTTGGTTAGCGAACTCATTGATATATTAATTAAATCAGGAAGTGAAAACAAGTATTTATTATTATTAAATATAATGGGGAGTGTTTTTGTGCGGTCTTTTTCATAAATCGGAGTTAATAATAAATCGTAATCGATAATAATTTTAGCACGATGAAACTTACGCATATAAATCAACCGACGAAACGCAAAATAGCATCTTTGCATTTTACAAAACAAATCCAAAAATGCGTTTTTGTTGTCTTCGGTAAAGAATGGGTTTGAAAATATAGATTGTAAATATTTAAACTTTGACATTTTTTTAGGATGGTTGGATTGTTCTATATAAACTAACGATAAATACGTATTAATATGGTATTTATCGTTATTCATTTTAAATTTTTCAGTTTTAATATAATTTGATAAAATGAAATTCATATTGATATTGTAATATTATATTTTAATATTTATAAAATTGATTTGGATTATAATATATAATGTAAAACCAATCAATTTTATACAAATGTTTATGGATAACACTGACGAAAATTTATATTATGAAGACGATTCGGAAATAGACCAAATAATGGAAGATGAAAAACCATATTATGAAAAAGATAAAGAACATAATCAATATGTTCTTGGGGTATTTGCGTTAGAAGGACGTCGGGCAATATTAGATGTAAGCGTTTCACCAGACACATTCTATAATTATACATATAATACAATCATGGATTATTGTTATGAGAACTCGTCGCATTTTATTTTTATGAATAATTTAGAATTAAATAATAAATTAGAAATATTAAAAGTTCGGATTGGAAAACGAGGAGAATATTATGTATTGGTAAAAACGCATTGGTTAAAACTGATTCAACGAACTTGGAAAAAAATATATAAAACCCGACAAGAACAGTTATTATCCCGACGAAATTATTCGTCATTACGACATTTTGAAATACGGGGGCGATATTCGAAAGGATTAAATGTGTTGGTAAGTGTTTCAGGAATGTTGAATGGATTGAAAAAATAACACATGTATTATATGTAGGTTATTTATTTATTTATCGAATGTTAGTAAATATAAAAATTGATTAATATCTCCTAATAATTCGTCGCGTATATTTAATAAATCCGTATCTTTTTTAGAATCTAAATAACCGTTCATATCAATTAAAAACTCGCGATATTCATAAACCCGTTCTTTAAAGTCTTCCACATTATTTATATTGAGTAGGGTTAAATTATTTTCCATTGATTTAATGCGCGATTCGGTTTTTCCTAATAAGACTTCTATAAATGTATCAATATGTTCGTTTAATTTTGTGTATAAATCATCGGTTGCTTTATGTTGAGCGTATGAACGTGTTTTCCAATGATATAATTTCACCATATTTAACATTTCTATAAATATCTTCACAATATGTCGTGTATGTGTATTTGGTAATATTTGTAAATGTTTATTTGACGTTTGTTTTTTGTACGTTTTGGTTCGGCGAATAGTTGTATGTATTTTTTTATTTGTATTGGATTTTTTATTCTGAACCATTTGATATATAATATATTAACATAAAATATTTTGCGTAAATACATATATAATGATTTTAGTAATTTACAATTGTAAAATTGATATGATAATGTAATAAACATTCGCAGATAATAATAAAATGACCGAATATATAGAAAATAAAGAACCGCATTTAAATCACAAAATAGAAGCTACCGAAGAGATTCGCTGTATTTTTACGAGATATTTATATGATAAATATTCGGTATCGTGTTCTTTTATATTATCAGTGTTAGAGAATAAAATAGACCAATCGTTATTTTGGGGGTATGAACTGTATTATTCTGGTTTTAATAGTGAAACGATGGATATGGTAATGTATATGTATGACGTATTTTATAAAAAACGCAATCCTACCTTTAGAAAGTTTGTTCGTGAAAAATATAATGAATGGATGTTGGATAATTCAAAAGATTGTATTTTAGCAACAATCATTCGAAATATGTTAAACTTGCCAACGTGTTATTCGTATGACCCCTCCAAAGAACCAACCGTAATGAAAAAACCAATAAAAATTATATATTTGGATAAAGATATTGAAAAATATAAAACAAAAGAATGCGATAGTAATGATATGCGTCCTAATTGGAGGTTTTTATCCAAAGTATGTATTTACCCGATTTACAATATAGAAGGTCATCAATATAATGATTTGTTTGATACAACCTCTAACAAACAAATCTCTGATAAAATAATTGGTATAAAACCTGCAAACAAACGAAAATTATTACAATCGTGGTTATATCATTGGGAATATTATTCTGCAAAATCGCCTTTTTGGAAGAAACGTATTGAAGATAATGGAGGAACAATAAATCACGAAACGAAACAAATTGATTTTAGTTCAGATGAAACATTAGAAAAATATTATGAAAAATATGGGTATGAACCTGACGAACAACCGAACGAAATAGAAACAATATGTATAGGAGTTTGTACGAATGATTTTATACAGATGACGGTGTAACTCATTATACACCCTTCCACACCCTTCCACACCCTTGTCCGAGTGTTCGCATATGAATGTTTAATAATATAATTACATTTTTTAATCATACATTTGAAGTGCTCTGTGGTATGTCATCTAGAATAAGGTATCGGTCGTGATTAAGTTGGTCGATATGCGAACAATAAATATAAGTTGGAAATATTCCAAAGACTCCAAATAAAATAACAGCAATAAAAATCTCAGATAATACAACCGTATTCATTGTATAAATATATATTTTACATTTAATATATTATATATAATATTATTTATAAAATTAAAATAGTATTTACAAATATTTACAAATATTTACAAATATTCTAAAAATAACTATATAAATGGAAGAATCAAGTATTACCACTAACAAATTAAATGAAACAATACGAAAAAAAATATATATTATTAAAAAACCCAAAAAACCTAATTTAAATAATACTTCTGTCATCATCAAATCCTTTTTGCATCCCAGCAATACTAAATGGTTGGCATGGAAATCCCGCTGTTAATATGTCTGATTTTGGTATGTCGTTATCATAAATGTCTATCAAACTTTGTTTCGTTAGTTTAATATCATTATTTAAATTAAATATCTCTTCAGAACTATCTAACATATCATTTGCGAATATGGTATTTACTTTATTCGTCTGATGAAACGCATATGAAAACGCCCCTGTACCGCAAAATAAATCAATTAATGTATATGTATTGGTTTGTTGTAAATCGACATTATTTTCATTAATAACTGGTAGGGTATTTATTTTTATATTATCTTGTTCGGAAAATATTTTTACCGGTTGTGATAATATAGTGTTTACATTTTGTTTTTGATTGATAAGTTCTATTAATTTACCTTTATTTTTAGATTTACACTTTGTAATTCCAAGTCCTTCACACTTTATTAAAAGTTCAGTTTTAGATAATTTAGTTAATTCCATTTAATTAATAGTAGATGTTTATACTAATATTAATTAGCATGATATTTAAATCAATTTTTTATTAATTAATGATAAATAATTAGTAAAAAATAAAATTTTATATATTTACATTTACATTTTTTAATTGATTCGAATACACCCCCGCATTTGTAATGATTTGATTCGGGTTGGATGTTTCGGCAATATTTTGTATAAGGGTTTCTATTGGATTATTCGGTGATGATGATGATGCTATATCATTGGGTGTTGAATTATCAGAAATAGATGTATTGGTTGAAGATGGTATTCTTTTTTTTACAGGTGTTTTTTGAATATTTTGTTGTTGTAATAAGTATCTACCGATTTCGGGAGTATTGGCAACTATATTCATAATTGAATTATACGAAATATATGATACGACTGTATTTGGATCATTTGAAAACCGAATGCTATACCACCAATAGGGGGGGATGTATAAGATTTGTCCGGCAAAAACATCAAACTCAATAAACTTTATTTTAGAAATATTCTGTAAGTGTTCTTCTTGCGGTTTCCAAACATTAATTGGAGAACGATATTCATAATTATCATAATCTTTGATAAGTTTCAAATATTTACTACTTTTAAAATGCGTCATTTTGACGTGTATTTTACCATGTGATAATATTAAAAACTTACGATAATCGGTATGATACCGAAGTGGTGTTGCCGTATGAATCGACCCAATACAAATATCATATTTAGTATGTATAATAAAATGAGATGGTTTTAAAAAAGAATGAAACTCTTGAAAATGTTTATCTAAACCCGTTTCTTCAATAAACTCCGAATTATGTTCCGAAAAATATAAAGATTTTGCGTCGGACTTCATAAATGAATGAGAACTAGTAAAAGGCAACATAAAATAATCAACTGGTTCATAATATTGCGAATTATTCGTCATAGGGGGGTTCCAATAATCGTTTATATCTTTTATTTTAATTTCATTTTGATTACAATGATGTGTAATATTTGGAATAGAAATGTTCTCTATAAACTCAGGATACATGTTTGTATAATTAAAAATAACGGGTTGTTTCATATTGCAAACATCTTGCAATTGTGCGTTATTAATATAATCCATTTCATATATTTCTAAATCTTCGCTACGTGTATAATGATGAATGATTTGAATATATAAAAACAAAATGATTCCAAATATAATAAAAGGTAAAAATGCTTGCGTATTCATAAATTATTTGATATATAATAATTATGTAATTTTATAAAAATAAAAACGCAAAATAAAAGTGTAATAATAATATATAGTATGGCAACAACTTATAATGATATTATTTCAAAGCGTTCTGATTTAGATGTAAAAACGAACCGGTTATATAATCCAGAATATCAACCAACATATTACAATTCAACGCAATACGCAACAATTTTATGGACTGTTTTAGCAACTTCGTTGATTTATTATATATTTGTAAAATTGTAGAACAAAAATATAAATCTTTATAATATATCATATGGTTAAATTACTTTATTCTGAAATAAATATACCAAAAAAAACTACTTCGGATTCAACAAAATTAAATGTTGAAGCATTTAGAGAAAACTTCAATATATCCGATTTAACAGATAAACAAAATTTGTTAAAAAATAAACCAAAATATGATTATGATGGAAATGTATTACTATATAATACTCCATTACCACATAGTGTAACCGACACATATAATTCAGATTTAAATGAAGAAATTAACCAACAAAATTATTTATATATTGTTGGTATATTTTCAATGGGAGTATTGTTAGCATATGCAATTAATTTAGCAAGAAATTAACGATATCATTTTATTATATAGACATTTTATATAATAAATGAACGACCAAATAATACAAGACGAAAACACAAGATTAGAAGAAAAAAAAAATTTAGTGGATTCGGCAATAACTGGAAAGCTACGTATGGATTTTTTAAATAATAATTATTTTGAAAGAAACTCGGTATACACTCAAATGATAATAACAATTGTAATTTGTTTAGCATTATTTATAATAATTACATTATTACAAAGATATTTTCCTGTTATACCAAGTGTAGTAACTGATTTATTATCAGGATTAATATTTTCTGGAATGATTATTTATATAGGTTGTTTGTTATACACTATATCTATTCGCGACAATATTAATTTTTCCGAAATACATTTAGCACCACCGCCAATTAATTATGTTACATCACTCAATAAAGACGCATCGATAACTAATACGATAGATTTAACAAAACCAATCTGCGCGGGAATTGATTGTTGTGCTGAAGGAACAATTTGGGACGAACTCAATAATAAATGTAATCCAATTTAACAATTATAAAATATTATATCAATACATAGTATGAGTTATCCATCTTATTTAGATATTACCAGTTTATATTATGAAGTTAAAGACCAAAATAATATAATAGAAACACAAACAAAAAATATGGATGAAGTATTTTCAAGTGATAATCAAAATATTAATTATAAAATAGAACAAATTGAATATTTACACAGTATAAATGTGTTATTATTTTACCTTTATTTTATATTAATTGTTATATTAATCATATTGTCGGTAATAAAACCGACTGGTAATTTATACGTACAAATAGGCGCGGTTATTATAATAATTATATACCCGTTTTTAATTTATTTTTTTGAAAGAAGGTTATATTTGTTATTTCTATATTTATATTCTATATTCAATGGAAACCCGTATTTGGTTATACAGTAAATAAACTTTATAAACCCAATTTATAGTATGTATATTATATTACGCATTTACAATGTAATATACATACAAAAACACGAATCATAATTTAACACGAATCATAATTTAACACGAATCATAATTTAACACTTAATTTATTTTATAAATCCACTAAATTAATATTGTCGTCCGGTTCTGGGATGTATTCAGTTCCGTTATCGGCATATTCATCGTTTATTTTAACTCCTTTCCAATATTTATATTTATCATATTTTCCAAATCGTTTATCCATATATGAATGTACGTCTTTTGGATTTGGGCCGCCTTTACCATAAGTGCTTTGATACCATAAAGTAAACTCAGAGTTTAATTTGAGTTTTGTAATATTATCATTTACGCAAGTGCTAACTAAAATACGGTCACGTATAAACTCGGCAATGTAATCTTGACTTTCACGGTATGAATTGCTGGAAGTCATTACAGTAGAACAGTCTTCCACTACTCCATTTGTTTTAAATACAATTGAAACTAGTAATGAGGCAAATACTTCTTTCCAACTATCAAACTTTTCTTTTAAATGTTTATCAAGTTTATATTGATATGGTTTTTCGGGGTCATTATCCACCGGATTTTCAACAAACATAGATTTAAAATCGACTACTCGTATTCTTCTCCAAGTTCCATGGTCTTGACTTTTAATTTCCATAAACTCATTCGAACATACAACTAATTTAAACTGTGGAATAAATGTCAGAGATTGAGTCATATATGGTGCTCTAGCTTGAATTGGGTCAATTCCACTTGTAATTTGTTTCATAATACCTTCATTTATACGGTCTCCTTTGGATGGTTCTTGCATTACCGCATAACGGATTCCTTTCAATGCTACCATTTCAGGTGCTAATCCTCCAATTTTAGTACGTCTATCAGTTACTAATGATAACGGAACATCTCCTTTATACTCTCCTAATATTTTTTCCATTAAACTAACTAATACGGATTTACCATTTTGACCTACACCAATATACATATTGAAGGTTTGATTTGCGGATGTTCCAATTAAAGTTGATGCCAAATGATTCCACATATAATTATATAATTCGTCTTCAGGAAATAATTTGTGCATAAAATCAGTAACTTCATCAATAATTGGTTTGTCGGTTTCGCTATTAATTTCTTTATATATAATATTTGTATTTTTTGATAAATAATCTTCTGGATACCCACTGCGAAATATTTTTTCTTTAAAATCAATGACCCCATTTTTAAAACCGAGCAAATATGGATTCGTGTCTAATTTTTGATAAAATGTTCCATCATAAAATAATTCCTTTGCTTCAGTCATTATATTTTTTTTATCGTTTGTTCTTCCTAATCTAGATGCGATTTCGCATATTCGTTGGCATATAGATGACAATTTTTTAAGTTTATCGTCTGACCCATCAGGTAATTCCGACATTGCGTGGTTTATAGAATCTGCTTTATTTTTATATAATTGTCTTAATTCAGTAGATATACATTTTCGCAAGGTAGTTCCAGAATCAATTTCAGACCAACGGTGGTGTTTGAATTGATACCATGTATTGGACTTTACACTCGCGCATAAAAACTCATCTTTGTATATGTGATGTAATGCGGTAGCAATATCAAAGTCCGACCCTCCTTTAGAAATCTTATCTATATTATCTAAATGTCCGGTTATTGGAGTTAATGATTTGTTTAAATAAAACTCAATGTTATTTTTACGAACAATTTTATATTGTTCGTTCGCATCTATTTTAGACCAATGCATAAGAGACCGTTTAGTTAATCCATTCGGATTATTCATATCAAACTTTAACCATTTATCGTGCAATTCGGTTATACTAGAGTAATTAAAGTTTGAATATTGAGAACTAACCGCAATCCATACAATAAATAGACTATTATGTATATTTTTTAAAGCCCATCCAACCCGAATCCATTTATTGAAACTACCATTTCCATAATAACTTTCAGGAAGCGTCATACAATATTCATATGCCTCGCGTAATTCAAACCCGTTTTGTGTATTTTCAGTATTTTCTAAAAATGTATTTACCGCAATATCTAATTCTTCTTTATTACGAATTAATGAATATTGTAAGTTTTCATTGGTATATCTATTATTTAATACGGGTGTATATGTTGTCGTTGAGGGTTGTGATTGATTTCGTTTTTTATTATTTTCGGGCATTGAGTTTAATATTTGTAAAAAACTATTTTTGTAAAATAAAATGGGATGTTTATCATATCTAGCAGATAATTTATGAAAATTATCTTTTATGTTAAAATTATTTAATTGAATTGTAGTTCTCATAATTTCGCTATCGGTTGGGTCAAACGCAATATCATATATATTAGTTAATTTATATGCTTCATGATTTGGTTTTCTTGAACCGTATAATTGCCAATTAGAATGCCCCGCACTTATTCCATCATCAAATACTTCGTCCCATTTATTTATAATATTAAAATCACCCCAAATATCATTTACTTTTTGAATAATTACATTTCGTAAATATAATTGGGCGTTTCGTTCTATTTGAAGTCCAAAAATAATATGTATTCCGTCTTTAGTAATTTGTTTTTCTGGAACTTTATTTATAGTATCCTTTTGAAATACATATACTCGAAAACGTGTCGTATCGTCATATTGATACATTTTGGTTGTTTCATCTAAATATAAATCAATTAAATCTTCAATATGTTCGATTGTATATTGCCGGTCATTAATTTCTATAGGAAATCTTAAATCAATATCGATTAACGCAGGACAATTCGTTTCTAATTGTTTTTCAGTTAAATATTCCATTTTATTTTGACTTACAATATTATTGTAATACAATTTTAAAAACTCTGGATATTCTTCTTGTGGAATATGATACGAACCGCCATATATGTGTGTGTCTTTATTGCCAATACGCGTATTCGTAATTGGTTTGTTTGAATTATCTTTTGTAGTTATATGGGATTTCATATATTCATTAAAATGATTACCGGATACCTTTGACTGAGGCGTTTCTGTTGAATGATTATTATTAACGGTTGATGTATTTCGCGAGGGTTTTTTAAATACAACCTTATTTTCAGATATAACTGTATTGGAACGAGGAATATCAGTTGCGTTTGAAGTTTGTTCGTGCGAATTACTACTATTATTTTTTGATAACATTTTATAAGGTAATTGTATTAATA
>Ga0209443_1002356_pt1 | contig 11205 bp, 10 predicted proteins | sample LauGreBMM110DCMD_2_FD_187571 | JGI IMG/M metagenome (GOLD analysis project Ga0209443, IMG submission 187571) | Freshwater lake microbial communities from Lake Michigan, USA - Su13.BD.MM110.DCMD (SPAdes) (version 2) | ecosystem: Environmental > Aquatic > Freshwater > Lake | place: Lake Michigan... | reverse complement strand
TAGTATCAGACGTTTTAATTTGATAATAAATGTAGCATTTGGCCAGTCCTTTGATAATCTCGCATTTTAGACCGTCGGTGTTTCTGGTCTGTAGATCTAGATTTATTTTAGCTAGTTCATAATAAACTCTACCACACAACGATTCAGAATTTTGATTGTGTCGTGCGTCCGCGTCAGGCTGCATCACTGTTGCAAGGTCTATTAGTTCGGATACACCAGCAATACATAGTTTTATGCATCTTACAGTCTCCGCGAGCGTGTAATTACCATAAAATTGCTGCCGTGTAGGTTCCCGATAATAAGCTGGACGAGAGTTTACCGCGCTGGACAAGCCGAAGTCGTAACTGCCGACGTCAGGTTTGACGTCGGCAGGTTCAGGTTGAAGGGTGCCAGAAGATGGCGGGGTTCCGAGTCGGAAACATATATGAGACATTTTGATTGAAGCAATATACTTGCAGTCATGGAAGGTCCCCAAGCTTATACCGACAAACTGGACTGTACAACCATGATCCGCTGTGGCGATCTAGTTACGGGATACCGGGCAATCGCACTGCAAAAATTACTTCGGCAGGCTAAACTCGACGGCACCATTGTCGATATTCAAATGCGTCCATTCGGATTACTCATTCGTCGCGAAGACCCCGAATCATCCGAACTGACAAAAATATCGTCCATACTTTCCAACCTGATCGATAATTTGATTTCTCGGTACCCGAAACTTGAAGATTTTCGGGCACCGCTTGAGCGCGTGTTTACAATTCTGTCAAAGTCAACCAAAAACAGCTCAAGCCCGTATGCGCGTTACAGTCAATCAACGGTTCGTCGAATAAGGCTGACGCTTCCGTTTATTGACACAATATGTATGCACCAACTCGAGTTACTCGACGAGGTACCAATGGTGTATAACATAAAAATATTTGATGGCGGTTTCCCGTATATTGAGTTTTTTCTTGGAAAGCCATCGGCAAAATCCGCAGAAAAGCGGCCATACACCTGGCCGTAAAATCTCGAGTATATGCGCAAAATATGAGAGTAGGTATAATTTACACCATGTCGGACGAGCCATACGTGTATAAATATAACACAAATTATAAAAGCACCGTATTGGAATCAAGTTTAGCAGTGTCTCGCAATCAATTTATAATCAATGCAATTAAATTTATTTTAATAAGCGGTATTTTGGCTGTAATAGTGTCAATTTCACTGTCAGTCAAGCCCAGCGCCAACGTCCCCGGTGTTTGTGCCGCTACAAATGTTTCCATGTACGGGGTCGGATCTTCACAACAATGGGGCACATTCTTTGTTCAGGAAACACCCTGGCTTGGAACGATTACGGCTAACTGCACCAACTCTAGCATTGTCGCGATGTGGATCTGTGACTCGGATCTTCAGTTTCGCCCGATAGTAGCCTGTTCGCCGTATGTGTTCATATCATCAAATAAAAAGGTGTATGCTTTCGAGCCAAATAACCAGGGCAAGACATTTGTTGCCTACGAGGATACCGACCAGATAGATGATATCGTTCACTCAAATACTGTCGGCGCGATATTTGTGAGCGCAGGGAATAATGTTTCCAGAATAGACATGATGTCGACCCCTGTTCTTGACGTAAGCATAGATATGGCCAAACTTCTACTTTTTTATGACGCTGTTTTAAAGTCAGATCTGAAAATTACAAAGGCCAAAGACGGGATTCATATAGGATTAATGTATGATGCCACTTCATCTCCGGGTTACCCTCAATTTTCACACGCATTAATTCCGTACCCTACATTTACAAAGAGCGATTACAATAAGTACTGGATCCCCGCAATAGTTTATTTATCTGGATTTTTTAAGTATTCATCCAATACATCAACTATTTATTCTATATACAATCGAATCGGGGCTGCTTGTAACTCTAATATTTGTAACTCTATTTGGGAATTTGGAACGATTGGTAATACTGGAGTCGTATATAGTCCGTTATTTGGACAGAGCATGGTGTTATGCGAAAGTAATACACCAATCGTAACCGCCGTAAATGTGTCACATGTATTCGCCGTGTGCGGAACCCCGTGCGCTGGTTCTTCCAGGAAACTTTATCAATTGTCTGATCCGTTGCCTTCTGGTTCTGCTGTAATCAACAATGTTTCAACCCAGCTTCCTTGTCAAGAAGGCAGTACGGTTGTAGCACTTGAGTTGGGTAATGGGCGCTTGTATGTTTTAATCGTTTCAGATTCGAACTTAATAATTAATATATATAACTCAAATAATTTCGCAAGCGCAGACTACCGTAGAACATCCGCCTTAACTGTCGCTGGAGGATCTTCAATCGCCACGGCGAAACTTTCAGTCGACATGACTACATTGTATGTGGCAGCAAATTTTGCTACCGGTAAATGTGTTCGGATCTTTAACGCGACTACGTTAAATGAAATCACACTTACGGTGGACATTCCGTGCCCAAACCCGTATGTTAGACAAATTATAAGTATGTAATGAGGGGATGCTTTCAAGTATCATATATACGTAAATAGTGGTTTGTAAAATAAAAAAATGGAAGCGCACGGATTCAATTCTTGTTCTGTACAGATAGAACATAAACGGGACATCAATCACCCGATCGGCATGGTGGTGTTTTTTAAGGAACACATATATGACAACGACGGGTTTATTCCTGACGGAGAAGCCCCGAACCCAAGTAAAACCGCCATCGCGTACTCGTATGCAAAACTTGACGAAAACATTACCGCAAAACATGTATACAACTCGTATAAGGTTGCGGGCGTTACATACATGGACACTATGATAGTACCTGGGTCAAAAACCGACGCGTACGGGACAGTGTACGTCAACGGGTCTGTCCCCTTTTGCAACACAGGCTATGACCCAATCGACGCAGGCGATGAAGTATGGGCTTTAATCGGAGATACAGCGGACACCGTCCCAGTAACAATCGGGCGGCGACGTAGAAGCATTGACGAATTGGCAGAGGAAGGATACAAGTATGTCGGCCGTTGCATCATGGGAACCGAGGGGTCCAACCTTCCCGAAAAAGTAATTCGATTTGGGCAAATCCTTCTTGGGGTACAATAAACACCATCATTTGCTGAACCGACGAGTTTCCAGTAATTCATCAAATTCAGACGAAAGACTGTCGATTCGGGGCGGCCACCCAACAAATCGCACATACCACGGCACAAGCCATGCTAAAAATACAAGCGTTAACACCAACCAAAGTACTAACGTCGACTCCCATACACTAGCATGGCCGCCATTAGTCTCATAATAGATCGCTGACGTAACCGTGTCACACCGGCCAGATGACACTTCTGCGCCGGGCGCGTAGCAGCCCCACGCCGTGTTAAAAATTCGCTGTGCGTAAGCTGCTATTGCAGTACCAATCAACGAAACCAAAAACAAAAGTCGGATGTTGTAAAAGACGGCATATTTTGTGACCTTCTCGTACGTGCCAAGTAAAAAGCCGCTAAACGGGAACGCCATCATCAACCTTGTCGACGTTTTCATCTTATTTCCCCGCTTTAGCATATTCTCAACATCTTGTCTGTACTTGGCAGAGTTGTGCAAATAAAATCCTATGTTTGCGATTGCTGCTACAATTGCAGCTGTAGTGAACATGATCTGGTTAAGTGGGACCGGTTGTTTGCATGCTCCATCATCGCTTTGAACATATGCAAGACTGCTAGTGTCATCACATGCTCCGTGGTTTATAAATGTCAGCTGTGCTGGAGGATAATCAACATAACAACACCGCTGCTTAAAATACGCACTTGCGTCCAATGCCAACGGCGACGTAATCATTACTGTCAGGGCAAGAGCGGTTTGTATAATTACGATGGACCAGTTTGGGTTTTCAATTAGAATTTGATGCAATCCGAATATAATAGAAACAGGGTCCCTCTCTGCATCAAAAAACGCTTCTTCGACGCCCATTTTTTTAATTATAGAATGATAAAACTATTTATATATATATGAAGCCCCTTGATCATTTATGAAGAGTAGATATATATATGTGTTAACGTATATAATAATATAGTATGTGCAAACGTATATATATATATATAAAAAGAGATATATATTATTACAATCTAACCCTGAAGTCATGGTTTTTACACATGTATAATAAAAAAAAAAATATGCGTTTAATCTGTGTATTAACCTTGGGTGTCGCAACAGCTGCACTCATAATAGCAATTATCGGAATTTCAAGGAATCAAATAATGAATTCATATTACGCGTATTCATCTACATCGGTCGATACGTTGGCTGCTCAATCAATACCGGCACCACTTGTCGAGTATGGCGGGATTGATCTGGGGACCCCGAACCCGACACACATTCTAGAGGACAGTCTTCACAGAAATATGGACACACGTGAGACCATCTACCCGGCTGCAATTTTCCGTGGCTCGCTCGCAATGCTATCTGGCAATTTAATCTTGGACGACGCATCTGATGTATTGATTGCAGGCATGGATGTGTCACTCCGAGGTCAGATTTTATTGCAGCGGGAAATGCAGGCGCAGATATGCATATTAAACAACGCCTCATTGCCATCATGTGGTCCTTCGACGTACCTTTCCAGTAACTGCTCGTGTATATGTTCAAATCCTTTATACAAATTTATCAATAACACATGTGTACTCGATTGCAATAATCAAAATGCAAACAGCTCTGTTTGCAACTGTACTCCGCCGTATACCGCGTATAGCGGGTGCTATGACATTTCTTGTCCGATTGGCAGTTATCTAAATACATCTACATGTATATCGTTTAATACATCATCTACACAATCATTCCCGCCTGCTTGTGCGAATCGTAGCAGGGCATCAGAATGCTTATCGCGCGGAAACTGGTTTACAGATGTAGTTTTTTATCGGGATGTTGTGATTTTAAATTACAACAATTCAAGATGGGCATTTAATTGCAGTCTTCCGTTTATTTCAGATTGGAACCCTGCTTATTGTAGTTACCAACCCGGTTATCCGCTTATTTTAACTACATTTGATCAATGGCAAGACGAGATCGTGCACAATATCTTGCTATCACCACTTTATCCGCCAAAATTTGTTGATATTTGGATTGAAACGCCGTTGATTGGGTGCATAACTTCATCGCCTAATCCAAAACTGGGGTTTCGGTTTGTTGCAGCCCCAATAGACTTTGTTGATTCGGATAATCCTGCATTTGGATCAGTATACCAGATCTGGAGTACCGACCAACTTTTTTGTCTTTTGTCGCGGCCGCTCGGCGCAGACGAAGTAATTATGTTTGGCGCCAATTGCAGCGGCCCTGTTGCAATTGCTGCAAACGACCCAAATCTGTTCACTATCCCTGATAGCATTTGCGGACTCTTCACGGTTGTCGACGGCGACATTCAACCATTTAATTCGCCAATATACATTGACTGGAACACGATCACGTTTTCAAATAACGCGAATTCTACAAGTTTGAATGTGGCATTTCCTGTCCCAATCAATGTCAATACTATTCTTAACACGACTTCTTGCCGCGCCTTAAATTGCTTTTTGGAGCAGCCAGACAGTCGGTGTACGTCATGTATTCAGGCTCATTTGGGCTAGCGTTCCGTCGGAGCATCTGAATAAGCGTTTCCCGCGAAACGGGGGTTTTTAATAGTTCAAACGCATTACATTCCGGGTGTACGTGTACAATCCCTGTATAGCCGTGGTCTAAGAGCATTAACAACAATCGATCTGTCTGCGCGCACTGATCCATGATTACGTATTACAATAAATACGGGTATCTTGTATATATATAAGTATATAGCCATTGTACATTTTATTTTTTTTTACATATTAAAATACGACCGTATATATAATAAAATATATTTATTCCTGAAGTAAACTACCAGTCCTCTGGTAGTTACTGAAGGTCCGGTGGGGGTTTAATTAATCCGTCTGTCTGTCTGGCCCCGAGTCTTTCCGAAAAAAAATGGAGTCTGCTGAGGGCTCTTTGCTAAAAATGGGGGCTGCCGACGTTGCCGCTCTGCTGGGAGTCTCTCAAGTTTACTTCAGGTCCCAAAAAGTTTAATTTATACAAGTAGACAATTGTTTTTCAGAGGTTTTACGTAAACTATAATTACATGCGTGTAAAAACATATTAAAATTGCGGAATAGACTGATGTGATAAATCAAACTGTTTCATTAATTTAATGGTAGGACCCGACTGATCGTACGTGCGCGTTTCAATCATTCGGGCGGGTGCGTCCGGCACCCTAGTGAGTAATTCGGTCATTTTTGTAATTTGGATTTCTGCTGGACGTTTGGCAGACGCGGTTACTACAATCGGAGAAGTAAGTGCCGCGTTGCCTGCTGCAATCGTTTGTAAAGCGGCCAGTCGCGCTTGCATGCTTTCATTTGCCTTTTTGATTTTTTTTGTCCGCTCAAGAATTTCCGACCTGGTTGAGAAGCTTGCGGAGATCGATATCGGCGGCAAAATAATTTCATGAAACGTGTCTGGAAATACCTGCTTTGCGAACTCTCGAAACAAAGTTTCTGCTTCGTGCATGTCCGCCTCTAGCGCTGCCTGGTGTTGTCGTATCGTGCCTTCTTGAGTTGCGATAGTTTCCCCCATTTTATTTTTTTCGTCATTTGCTTGCTGCAGTTTCATACGAAGGGTCAGAATTTCGTTACTGTCTGCAACCTGCCGTGCATTAGACGCAGTCACACGGGCTGCTTCTTCAAACAGAGCAGTGGAATCAGGCAAAACAATATCAGGAATAGATGCCATTGCCTTTATAATAACGTTATATCCGTTGTTTCTCATATATGCAGCAGTGTCGCCATCCCTGCATATATACGTCCCAGGCCGTCTACCTTTGTGGCAAATTGATATCTCGATCGGCGTGATTACATGTGGCGGCCGGTGTATATCCGAGACCGTGTGTTGGAGACTACACATTGGCATGAGCCCGGCATTGTACATGGCAAGCACCAAGGAATCGGCCGGCATAAACGTGAGTTCGCCGATCCAATGCAAAGATCCGTCTTTCGGATCAACCCACGCCCGCCGGATAATCCCGAGCGCCCGGTTTCCCATTACGATGCTTCCAGGTGGTGCATCTTTGCTTCCCATTTCGTGGTTGATGTAAACAGGAAGTCCAATCAATTTTGGCGCCATCTCCTGTAACTGCCATTGTCGAAGTGTGTCAAACGAAGACGCCGCAAGCCGTGGCCGATCAACGTCATCAGGTTCTGGGTAGCGGTATGCGCAGCCACAACAATATGTATTCATGGTCGTTCTTAATCTAAATTTAAAATTCAGATATACGCACGGTGCTTGTTACATAATCGACGTAATACTCTCTGCAGCCCCGGTAGTACACCGAAAAAGTATGATATCCGATTCAGGTAGATGCCAGTGATTTGCAAGCGGGAACAGCATCGAAGTTGACGTATGTCCTGTACGGCTAGTAATGCGCTCTGCGCAATGCATGCATATAATGCTAGTGTCGGTTACTATTACGCCAATAAACCTTGCTCTACTTTTAACTGGCGTGACATACGCACCAAAACATAGTTTTGACGGATGAGTGATTGGCGGGATTGTCGTGCTTTGATGTAGGAGCCCGTTTGACAAATTAGACGCGTGTGCATATCTTGCACACGCGTTTGAGAACTGAAAAAACTGTCCGTTGTCTGGATTAACGCGGACTGCTGTCGATAGAATGTAATCTCGGTTGATGTTTATGTGCCGACAAATATCGTCACTGCTTGTCCATGTAAACCATTCGCCACACCCGGGACATACAACAACGGGGAACTGTTGCCATGGGATATCGAGGACGCGTAAACAAAACCCGTCCGTTGATCCATCTTGCGAAGGCGGGATATAAAAAACAAGCTGTACAGTGTCGACACTACAATACTCATTTATAATCGAACCCCACGTTTTTAGTTCGTCTACAGAAATTGCAGTAGCATTCGGATCCAAAAAACAAATCGGCCGAGGCAGTAGCTCGTGATTATTCGGATTTACTTGCAGGAATCTTGATAAATGAGCAACTACGATGCTACACCGCCGGTGGTTTGAAGGGCTCAATTCGGGATCGGTAAGTACCGCAGTAATTTTAATTGAAGTTGTTAAATTACTTTTCTGGCGGACGGAAAATCCCGCCGACGATTCCCCGTTGATAGTAAGTCGTCGAGGGTACGGCGCAAACGTTGCTCGCACTGCGTTTGCGTCAATTATTATTGTTCCGACGTTGGCAATTTTACTCGATTTAGTTATCACTATAATCTCCTTTGCTGTATCCGAAAGCGTGTGTCGGATTTGATGTAACACAAAGTCCCGTCGGTTGTAAAAAAACGCATCACATTTGTCGCACCCGTGTATGAGCGATTTTACACAATATTCAGATATGCGGCCTGTATTTAAATCACCGGTTGAGACAAGCTCCCCTTTCACGCCACACCCGCAAACATTACATTGGATGCACAAAAATCTACTGCAGAATAAACATGCAAATTGCTGAATTTGCTTGTTTTTAAATGCATGCACCGCAACAGCACACTTGCCACAAAACAGAAAATCCGTGGTTAAATCCATCACAGGCTGACGAAGCGAGTACGCATCACACGAAGCCTGCAAACGAAGCAACTCGGGAATTGACAAGCCGGTCACATTAGCTGCTACCGCGACGTCCATAGTACCCGGACCACGGGTGCGATGATACCGCTCGTGCAATTCAAACTCCATCATGTGGGGTACTAATAAAATGGGCACAGAAGGGACTGCGGGCAAACGAATGTATGAAAAGTCTAGCACGATAATATAAAGTTTTGACTCACAAAAATACATTTTGGATAGATATATATATATAAAGCACAAAAGTCTATATCAAGCTTGTAATTACGCACATAAAAAGAAAACCTGTCACGCAAATTCAATGTTTGTTCCATTTTATTAAAATGGACGAACGGGTCAAGGGCGGTTTACTGGGAAGTTATAGCTGGAAGCCGGATTTGATAGCTCTTAATTATCCTATTGAGGCAATATTAATTCGCCATTTGTCCGATCTTGGGCCATCATTTGCGGCAACAGCGGCAACCCTAATAGCGGCAACGAGACTCCCTGCGCACGCGGTATATGCCGGCCTAGCCAGCCTCGTCGCCGCGGGCGGTGTTATAAAACTTCATCCGCCAGCAAGCCATGCCGATCAGACGTTTATTGTATACTGGCTACAAAAAATGAAAACGTTCGCACAACTTTCTGGTAGCCACTCATGGGTTAAAAAATGGTATGCTGCGGCGACGGCGGTTGTTACATCACAGAATTCTCGACGACGCGCCGCAATAGGAGTAAGAACATTGCTGCTGAAGTCAGCATCCAAGAAACAAAAGTACGTTGACTCACGGGTATATTGTATATTGATTGTGGGTCCATGTAAACACTATAAATCACGAAAATGGTAACCGTGCATATCCAGGCAGCAAAAAGACGAGACGGATTACGAAGCAGCGGATGATTCGTCGAATGAATGTAATGGGTTACAAGAATCGGAGGAAAATAATGAATAAGAACATTCATTATCCAAGCTGCAGGACATCCAATATCATTGCATGCAATATCCATCAATTCCGGATCCGTTGCTGTGATCACAGTTATGCCGAGTGCAAACGTCCATGTCTGTATGTAAACAACCGCCGTTATGCCAAGCTCGTCTCCAATTTCGCTCGGAAGTATCCAGTACAATGCGCTTAAGAGAAGATTCCAGTTTGTAATATAAATCAGATTACGCGAAATCAACAATAATACGATAATAAATATTGCCACATATGACCGCCGTTGCATTTTTGTTGATTATATATATATATATATATATATAGATATATACGTATATATATCTATATCAATATAACTTGTTTATACGTGTAAACCACATTTTGCTTTGTACATCCGATTTGTTAAACTTTATATAAGGGGCACACGCTAGTTTCAAAAGGGAGCAAACAGACCCCTCGTTTTTAACTGACGAGGTAAAAAAATTATACACATCGACGAGCCGCACTCAAATATGGATGCCACCACGTGGGCTAGTCTTGCTGGAAACGAGAAGTTTGATTATATCATCGAGTCTGCGAAAACCGCTCGAGGAATTGACGGCCCTAAAGTTTTTGCTGCCACCTGGTTAGGTCACCATAAACCAGGTGAAAAAGGTAAAAATACGTCTAAAACCGCAACTGGTGACGGGGTATCAGCCGTTATTCAGGGGAGCATAGATAATGCTGAAATTACGCTTGACGAGGTAGAAACAATTATACGCCTCATCAAGCCGCAACAAGTCACATCGTCCAGTGCATCGTCCAGTGCATCGTCCAGTGGCGTGGAAATTACTTCCGGACCGCCGGTCCGAAAACCCCCACACACGCCTTCGTCTTCAACTGAAAAAAAAGATAAAAAAACCCAAAAAGTTGGCGATCAAAAAAGTCTGTTTGCAGAATCCATCTCATCCCGTTTGTCTCAATCTTCAGATAAAAAAATTATACACATCGACGAGCCGCAACAAGTCACATCGTCCAATGACGTAGAAATTACTCACGTGACGCCGGTCCGACCTAAGAGCGGTTTTAATATAAAATCAGAAACTTGGAGCGATTTGTCCAGACTATCAAGACAGGATGCTCTTTCGAATTATTTAACAGCGAATAATATTTCTCGCGCCTTTTCTGAAAACCTTAAAGGATCTACCGTTTTCAAAACTCCTGTAGGCAAACGAGAACTATTTCAAATATATGACCCACAAAAAAAACCTTTACAAGTTAAAGAAAACGAAACCATCAATTTTGCATTAACCAACGATATACCTTTTGCCGAACTACAGCAAATATTGGATTTCACGATGTCAAATACAAAAATTGGTACAACAAACCCTTCGCTTTCAGAAAAAACCCCAATCCGCACGCCTCCGTCTTCAAATGAAAAAGAAGATCCAAAAAAACCAAAAGTTGGCGAAAGTCTGTTTTCAGCACCCATCTCATCCCGTTCGCCTCAGTCTTCAGATGAAAAAATTAAAAAAAAACCAAAATTTAATTTAATCCCCCCCCCTCCGTTTGAAGGATTTACACCAAATGCAGGACTGCCTTTGCGAAAATCCGAGGACTGCGAGCACGAAATTAAATTGGTTCCTTCTAGCGAAGTAGTAGCTTGCGACGGTTGCTTAATAAAGCTTGCAAATCCAGA
>Ga0209443_1002355_pt1 | contig 11209 bp, 5 predicted proteins | sample LauGreBMM110DCMD_2_FD_187571 | JGI IMG/M metagenome (GOLD analysis project Ga0209443, IMG submission 187571) | Freshwater lake microbial communities from Lake Michigan, USA - Su13.BD.MM110.DCMD (SPAdes) (version 2) | ecosystem: Environmental > Aquatic > Freshwater > Lake | place: Lake Michigan... | reverse complement strand
CTATCAGTTGAAAATCCAGTCCCCTATCAGTAAACCCCTCCCGGACCCGATCCCCCTGAAAATCCAGTCCCCTATCAGTCGTTGGGAGCGGTTCGTCGGCTATACCCATCGCCAGATCATGGAGCTGATGTCAGGTTACGGACCGATTGATCTGCTATGGCTAGATGGTGGGTGGGTGCGGCCCCGCGCGAGTGAATCGACCGTGACCCGGCCGGGATTCTGGCGGAACCGCGCCGTCAGCCAGGATGTGAGACTCGGAGAGGTGGTCGCCCGGGCGCGCACACAACAGCCTGGGCTCATCGTCGTCGATCGCGGGGTGCCCGGAGTGAATCAGGATTATCTCACGCCGGAAAATCGCGTGCCCGCTGGGCCGCTGCCACACCCATGGGAGGTGTGCAAGACGACGACAGGTGAGAGCTGGTCGTGGGCACCCGATGAGAAATGCATGACGGGCGCAGAGGCCATCCGGCTGCTCGTCGACGTCGTAACGAAGGGGGGCAACCTGTTGCTGAACATCGGGCCAGGTCCGGACGGCCGCTGGCCTGAAGATGCGCATCGCCTATTGGCGGAAATCGGCACGTGGATGAAGCATAACGGCGAGGGAATCTATGCGACGCGTACGGTACCCGGTTGGTCGCTCGGGCCGGTGCGACTGGTTCGTCAACGCCACACCGGCGTCCATTATCTGCACGCGCTCGAAGCCCCGTCCAAGACCGACGGAGCTTCGTCCATGCGCCTCGACCTACCAGGCACCACGCTGAGTGAAAGCGGGAGCATACGGCTGCTCGGCAGTGACGCACCGTTGGCGGTTCGGCGAACAAGCGAAGGTCTCTACATCGACCTGCCGCCCTCAGTTCGGGTGAACGGGGTGCATTGGCCGGTATGCGTGTTGCGGATCGAAGGTTTGTCCGTCCAGTCGAAGCCGGAGGTGGCACCATGATGGCATCGCTCCAGCGGGCCGTGACGCCAAGACTCCGCCGTGCAACGCACGCGGCGAGCCTGGCGATCGCCGCGACGTGCTTCACCCTGCTCGCGCGCGCCGACCCCGAAACACCGAACATCGTGTTCATTTTGTGCGACGATCTTGGATACGGCGACATCCAGGCGCTCCATCCTTCCGGCAAAATCTCCACGCCCCAGGTCGAGCGGCTGGCGCGCGATGGGATGGTGTTCACCGACATGCATTCAAACTCGTCGGTCTGCACGCCCACTCGGTATGGCGTGCTCACGGGCCGCTACGCGTGGCGAACGCGGCTGCAGCGGAGCGTGCTCGGCGGATTGAGCCAGCCGTTAATCGAGCCGGACCGCGTCACGATCGCCTCGCTCTTGCGCGCACGCGGTTATCACACCGCGTGTATCGGAAAGTGGCACTTGGGCTTGGAATGGACGCGGCTCGATCCGAGCCGACCACTGCCCTCGGTGACGCTCGAGACGCCGGCGGACATGCTCAACGTGGACTTCGCCGCGCCCTTCCGACACGGGCCGTGCGACCGCGGTTTTGATTTCTATTTCGGGATCAGCGCGTCGCTCGACATGGTGCCGTACACCTATCTGGAAGGTGGGCGAGTCGTCGCACTGCCGACCGAGCAGCGCGCGCTGCCGCAGCATCAGGGCCGCACCGATTCAATGTCGCGGCTCGGTCCCGCGGTCCCGGGATTCACCGGCTACAACGTGCTGCCGGATCTCGCCGCGCGAGCGGTGAGCTACATCGATGAACGGGCCGCGCAGCGAAAACCGTTCTTTCTCTACCTCGCGTTAACCTCACCGCATACGCCCATCCTGCCGGAGAAATTGTGGCAGGGCCGCAGCGGGCTGAACGCGTATGCGGATTTCGTCATGCAAACGGACGCCGTGGTAGGCGACGTGCTGGGCGCGCTCGAGCGCCACGGCATGACGAAGAACACAATCGTCGTTTTCACCAGCGACAATGGCTGTTCACCCGAAGCGAACTATGAAGAGCTGGCCCAGCGCGGACATAACCCCAGTGCCCATTTTCGCGGCCAGAAAGCCGACATCTACGAGGGCGGCCATCGGGTGCCGTGCGTCGTGCGCTGGCCCGAACGCATCCGCGCCGGCAGCTCGACCCCACGCATCGCGTGTTTGACCGACTGGTTCGCGACGTTTGCAGACATCGTTGGCGCGCCTCTACCCGACAATGTCGGTGAAGACAGCGTGAGCCTTCGAGCGACCCTGGAAGGCAGGAACGCGCCAGCGCGCCCCCCGGTGGTTCATCATTCGATCAATGGCACCTTCGCGATTCGCGACGGGCGCTGGAAACTCGTGTTCGGCCCGGGCTCGGGTGGATGGAGTGCGCCGCGGCCGAACTGGGATGACCAGCGCGATCTGCCGCTCGTGCAGCTGTTCGATCTTGAACGCGATCCGGCCGAAGCCACCAATCTCCAGGCGCGACATCCCGAGATCGTCTCACAGTTAACGCGCCAGATGGAATCCCTGGTGAGCACCGGCCGCAGCACGGCGGGAGTACCGCAAGCCAATGCCGTTGCGGTGGATTTCTGGCTCGCGGGCAAAAAGGATCACTCGACGGCACCCTTGAGAAAACGAAATCCGTGAACGTGTCCGCTCTCGCTTCGCTTTTTCGCAGCTCTCGCTTCGCGTGGTCACTCGCCGGCTTGAAGATTTTCGGGATCGTGCTCGCTCCTTTGGCGGCAGCTCCCGCGGCGACGCTCCCGGGGTCGCCCGATATTCCGACCGCAGTGGCGGGAATCGTCTTCGAACGGGATCCGTCCCGGCCACTCTTCGGAGCCCCTGCCGGATTGAATGCGCCCGCGATTGGCGCGATCACTGAAATCACGCTGCCAGGAGAAACCGTTTCAATCGCGGGCGAGGGTCTCGAGGGCGCCACGCTTCATGGCTGGACGGACGGCTTCCGTTTTGAACTGCCACCGCTGCGCGCCGATCAGCAGCGGATGCAAGCCGTGCTGCCTGAAACGCACGCCGGAAAGCCGGTGAAGCCGGGCGTGGTTCTGCTCTGGCCGCAAAAGGCGGGCCAATTCGGAGCGCCGATTCGAGTGAATGCACCCGCGGTTTGGTGGACGTGGCCAGCCGCGGCAACGCCGGGAATGGTCGAACCCTTGCGGCTCTTCGGCAAAAACCTCGGTTTTACGGGCACCGAGCCCGTGGTGGCGCTGCTCCCGGTCGCGGGGGGCGATACTCGGCGGCTCGAGGTTACCCGAGCCGGACCGTACGAATTGCAGGTACGCGTGCCCGAGGCAATCAGCCACGGCGAGTATCGCCTCGCGGTGCACAACGGCACCGGCGCCGAGTTCGGCTGGAGCGAACAAATCCCTTTAAACATCGAGGCCCCGCGACCCGAACCCTCGCTTGCCATCCGAATAACGGCCGGGCCAGGAAACGCGGTCGAGAAACAGCTGGTTGCCGCCATTGCGCGCGCCACGCGAGCAGGCGGCGCAGTGATCGAGCTGCCGGAAGGCGTATTCGAGGTGAATGAAACGCTCATCGTCCCGAAAGGCGTTCCAGTGGTGTTGCGCGGCGTCGGAACCGGGCGACGCGCGCCCGAAGATTTCGCGCTGGGTCACCACCCGAGCGCGCTGCGTAACGCGCTGCCCGGTGGCACTGTGATTTTCGATCACCGCGGGCGCGGAGCCGAAACCTCCTTCATCGAACTGCACGGGGATGGCTCGCGCTTGGAGAACCTGACCATCGTGATGCGTTCACTGAAAGGTCGTCGCGCCGCCCTGCTCACGGGCCGCGAGCAGACGTTGCGCAATGTCCGATTCGTCAATCAATCCGGCACGCAATGGGACGCTGTATTAGTCGAGAGCCGGGGTGGCGACACGGCGATGCACACCATCGAGGACTGCGAGTTCGTGTTTCTCGCCACGGCAATTCGGCTCTCCAACTCGCATCACGTGCGGGTGTCTCGCTGCGCGTTTCACGGCATGTACATGATGGGTCGCGGCGTCGAAGCAAACGCGATACTTAACGACGGCAGCGCGCAAATGGTGCTGGAGCATTCAACGTTTCGCAGCGTCGACCGCACGCGCGGACGCGTGCTCGGTCGAACGGTGCTCTTCAAACCCCACAACATCCGCAACGTCTACGTCCACGCCAATCGCAGCGAATCCGTCGGTTCACATTCGTCTGTTCCTGGAATGGAGGGTAACGTCAGCGAGCAGTATTTGTTTCACGCGTACGACTCGATGTCCGAAGGCGTAACAACACCGTTTGTCGTCACGAGCGCGACCGCGCACGCTGTGACGGTCGACTTTGGCGGTGCGCTGGAGTCTTTGCAGCAGCGGCTTCGCCGGCGCGCTCCGCCCAGCGAAGACGATGCGGGCGGCGAGACGTCCTTCAGCGAATTTGGCGCAGGCGAGCAGTGGGTCGTCTTCCTCTCGCGCGGTCGCGGGGCCGGGCAGTGGCGCGTAATAGCTGGGGTGAATCCGGATGGTTCCCTGCGCCTCACCCGCCCCTGGCGCATCATCCCTGACGCCACGTCGCGGGCCGTGGTTGACCGCGCGAACCGGCAGATCGCAATCCACGAAAACCTCATCGATGCCGCGCCTGATCCGCAGCAGATGGAGCGCTATCACAAGACCGTCGGCGTGTATTTCTTCTTCCATACCTACGATACCGTGACCGTCGGCAACACGCTTCGAAATCTCGGATCCGGCATCGGTTTCGCGACGCGACGCGGCCAACCGTGCGCCTGGAATACCGTCCGCGAAAACGTATTCGAAAACATCACGGGCTACGCCGGCGGAACCAGCTTTCGCCCGCTGTTCTTCAATGAGCACGAGCGAGGCGTTCCCACCGACATGCCCGCGCTCAACGAATGGACGTCCGCCGGAAACACGTTCCGCGCGAACCGCGGTCGCGGTGCCGACGTTGCGGCGCTCGTGGGCTGGCTGCGATACGATGTGAAGGACGACGCTTACCAACCGACAACCGCAAGCGGTTTGATGCTCACGGTCATCGAACGAAACGAATTCCGCGAAGTGGATCGCGGAATCCTGCTCAGCGCGCCCGCAAACTGGACCCTTCTCCGCCACAACCAAATCGAGATCCGCGGCAAAACTCCAGCCGTGGAAATGGCGCGGCCCAGCCGGGTGCTCGATCTGCTTCGAATCGACTGACCGTCGCCAACTTTTCCTCACATGGACTCTACCCTACGCCCCATCGCTCGCTTGCCCGGACGCGCGCTGACCCTTCTGCTCGCCGCTTCGACCGCGGCCGCCGTGTCTGCTCAGACTCCATCCGCCACATCTGCTCCGGAACAAACGGTTGTGCTCTCCCCTTTCCAAGTCGATGCCTCTGCCGAGCAGGGGTACATCGCCACGCAGACTCTCAGCGGGACGCGTTTCAAGACCGAGCTGCGCGACCTGGGAGCGGCGATAACCATCTTCACCGAGCAGATGATGGACGATCTCGGCGCTACCAACATCAACGATGTCCTCGCCTTCTCGCCGAACACGGATCCGTTCGTGACGACATTGGCTGACACATCCAGCCGCGGGCTCGAGTTCCTCAACAACGGCACACAATATGTCACGCGCGGCGGCCGCACCGAGGTTGTGGGGCAGGACTTTTTCTCGAACAATATTCCGCCGGACCGATATAATAGCGAAGCGTTCACCTTTTCGCGCGGACCGAACGCCATTCTATTTGGGCTTGGCAACCCGGCCGGCGCTTTCGTCTCGTCGTCGAAGCGAGCAAAAGACCGAACCGCCACCAGTATCGAATCGAAAACCGATGACCGGGGCAGCTTCCGCGCCGTGCTCGATCACAATCAGGTTATCAAGAAGGGCCTGTTTTCCATGAGGTACGCTGGACTGTATGAAAAGGCCCAAGGTTTCCGGGAACCCAGCGAAACCTTTCAACGGCGGCATTATATCACCGGTCGATTGACACCTTTCAAGAAGACCGCGGTGAGAGTGAATTATGAGCGCGGATTCCTCAAAATGCCCGCCCTTCGTCCGTGGCCGGTGCACGACGCGGTCTCCCCGTGGTTGGCGGCTGGTTCGCCGCTGCTTGCGACCTTCACCGCGCCGAAACCGCCTGGGATCGGAAACTTCACCGGCGCCAGCTTGATCTCGACCGAATATTCGCCCGCGGGAACTCCGGTGCCGACGCAGCTCTGGCGAAACGCTGGGGTGACCCAAATTGCAAACTACGCGACGGGATTCCCTTCGTCCGGCAACCTCCGCTCACTCGTCAATGACGACATATTTCCGACCTTCGCCAGCGCGCACGGAACTGCCTCTTATCGTCAGACGGACTACCGGGTTTATTCGGCGTTTCTCGAACAGGAGATCACGCGCAATCTGTTCATTGAAGCGGCCGTGAATCGCGTTGTCGCAGAACTCTGGTCCGTAAATGGATTCGTCGGTGGGAGCGAAACACTTTTCGTCGATGTGAACCAGCAGCTTCCGAATGGCACCCCCAACCCGAATGTGGGGAAGCTATATACCGAGTCGCAGGCCCGCCTGGGGAAGCAGCCGAGCGAGAGTTTAAGCAAACGCGTGATGGCGTCATACGAATTCGATTTTGCCCGCGACCGCTCCAACTGGTTGCGCCATCTCGGCCGCCATCGCTCTGCGTTCTTTGTCGAGGGTAGCAACCGCAAAACCTACAACAGCGGCCTCGGCTCGTTTAATATTACTCCGCTGGCGACAACCGGCGCCGCCGCCAATATAACCAACGCCGCGAATCAAATCTGGTATCGTTACTATTACGATCCCGCGACCGGCAAGGCGGGCAACGTTGGCGGTCAGTTCGCCGATCTGCCCGTGGTGTGGGCGAACACTCCACTCCCAACCAGGCATCCCAGCGGCGTCACGCCGGCCTACGTCACGACTTCCGGCCCGAGCGCCAACGAGTCGTCACTCGCGACGTCCGCATTCGTGCTGCAGAGTACGTTTTGGAAGGATCGGCTGGTGCTTACGAACGGATGGCGCCGCGACAATCAGCGGGCCTGGCGTGCCGTGGCGGCGAACTTCCCAGCGAACGAGCGCGGCATCTGGCCGGATCCCACGGGCTATGATCTTCGCGAGTATGTGCCAAACAGCCGGCGCGAACGCGGCGGCCACACTTACACGCGCGGTGCGGTATTCCACGCTCTGCCGTGGCTGAGTCTTACCTACAACAGCTCGAACAATCTTCAGATCAACGATTCGACGCCGAACGTGTTTGGCGAAATCCTGCCCAATCCTCAAGGCAAGGGCAGCGACTACGGGGTGAAACTCGCCTCCACCGATCGCCGGTTTTTCTTTGAAGTCATCCACTATAAGAACGCGACCAAGGATCGGATCGACTCCATTGCGAACACAGTTGCGGGTGATTTCAAAAACAACCTCGACCGGATCTGGGAAGCCGCGGCCGATTTCACCGGGGATGTGAAATATCGAGTGGCTCCCTACTCGAACCTGGGCACCATAGGCTGGCAGGACAGCGCCACTAGCAGCAGCAGCGGCTGGGAATCCTCGTTCACCGCGAATCCGACGACCCAGTGGCGCATCACAGTCAATGGCAGCCGGCGGAGTACGAGCACGACGACCGCGCGCGGAGTCTTCATCCGCCAGTACCTCGCACAGTATCTCCCGACCCTGAAAACGCCGCAGTGGCAATCGCTGCCGACCACCGCGAATCTCACCGTCGCCGCGCGAGTGGCCGATCTTGAATCCACTTTGGCGAACCTGGAGGCCATCAAGGATCTTCCAGAGGACGTTTATGCGCCGCGCTGGACCCTGAATCTCATCCAGTCCTACTCGTTCGCACCGGGCTCACGCCTGGCTGGCATTTCGATCGGTGGAAGCATGAACGCGCGTGGACGCACGATCAATGGCTTTGCCGAGAACGCAGCCAACGTGGTTGTCCCCGACCAGCCCTACTATGCACCCACGTACGAGATTTTCGGCGCATGGCTCACGTATCAGCGGAAGATCCTGGCGCAACGCGTCGATTGGCGGGTCCAACTCAATGTCCGGAATGTCTTTGATGCATATAACATCTTTCCACTCCGGACCGTGGATGCCCGCGACGGGACTCACCGGGGCGCAACCGCGATGTATCGGCTCGGCGAACCCCGCACCTACACGCTGACCAGCACCTTCAAGTTCTGACCTCTCCGTGATGAACGCTCTTCGCGCCTTGAATCGAGCGGTGCTGGTATTGCTCAGTGTAGCAACCGCTGGTCACTCGATTGCAACTGCCCAGCAAATGTCGCATGAAGAGGAGCCAGAAGAGACCGGATTCACCGAGGTGAGATCCGATCCCTTCCCGCTGCCCCGCGGCATTGTTCCCGTCCCAATTGCGAACGCAGGGTTCGAGAACGCCAACCCCTCTGCGCAGGGTCTCAGCACGACCCGCCTCGATCGCACGGAAGCCACCGGCGCGCCGGAAGGCCGTGCAATTCTGCAAGCGTCGGCCCAAACGCCTGGTCAACTTACCTTGGACCTGCCGGTCACGGAATCACGCCCGTATATGCTGTCGCTTTGGCTTCGTTCGACGGCGCGTGGCGCGGGAACGGCGGCGTCGACGACAACCACGGTACATTTTGGCAAGGTCACACCGCTCGGCCTGCCGAATACCGGCGGAACGTGGAAACGCGTCGGTCTGTTTTTTCGGACAACGCCGGGCGCAACCGCGGTGCGCGTGGTGCTGCGGCTACCGAGCGCCAGCGCCGTCGACGAACTGCAGTTTCGGGAAGCGACGGAGGCTGAGTTTTCCTCTGCCTATGCCAACTGGCGCGTGCGCTACCCTAAACGCGACCTCACTCCGCGCTCCAACGACGGCCGGCATCTCGCCCATTTTGTTTCGAAGCTGTCGAAGCCTGAAACGGCGGGCCGTTCGCTGCGGATCATGGGCATAGGATCGAGTTATACCAACATGCTCGGGACCGGTGAGACCTTGATTCAGAACATTCGGGAACGCTTTCCTCACGCTCCACCCATTATATACACGAAACACGTCGGATCCGCGGCCGAATTCGACTTCACGCGCGGATGGATGCGCCAGCACGTGCTTGGCGCCAGGCCAGATCTCGTCATCTTATACTCTGGAGGCAAGGCGGCGGATCTGGAGAGCTTGCTCGCGGATTTTCGCGCCCACTCGTCGGCCGATATCATTGTCGCGAGTCTTCATCTCCGCGCCGCAGACAAGGAAATCAATGAGCAGTCCGTCAATGCTCCTGAATGGGACGCGATTCGCGCAGTCGCACTCAAGTACAATTGCGAGTGGGTGGAGAACCGTCGGGAGTGGGCTGCATATCTACAGGAACATCACCAGCCGCTTTCCTGGTTGCTGAAGGACCCGGTGCATCAAAATGACCATGGCGCACTCGTTGTTAACGAGAATATCTGCCGCCACTTTGTGGCTCACCAGGGTGCGGCGAACGAACCGAAACGCGAGCGACGGCTGCTCCCCGGCGGCAAGGCCGACGGGCCTCGAGAGGGTGAACGGGCCGCTTGGGATTCGTCGTGGCGCGTGTTGCCGTCAGGTCACGCGGAGTCGAAAGCGGCAGGCGCGACCGTTCGCGTAAGATTCTACGGCAACCGCATTGACCTTGTCGGGACCAAAGTATCCGACGGAGGTTCCCTTCGTGTGCGCATCGATGGGGCGCCAGCTGCAGAGGCTCAGGTCTTCCAGACCACGCTCATCGTTCCCGGTACGCAGAACCACAAGCCAGAACGCGGCCTAGCCGCCGACCGTGCACCGCACTTGGTCCAGCTTGGCGATGCGAGCAAGATCGTACCCCAACGTTGGACTCTGCGGATGACGAGCGACACCGGTGATTACGAACTCATCGGTTCCATCACCGGGGTTGCCGGACAAGGTAACAATGGCCGCGACGTGTACATCGAGAATGCTGAGATAACCGTGCCGACCGCCTTGTGGCGCCGGCGCCTTGAACCCGACGGGCGACACTCGAATCGGACGGGCGACACGTTCGGGTGGGACGTCGTGCGCGCGACCACGCCAAAAGTCGATTTCCGCTCCACGTCGTGGCCCGCGAAAGATCCGCTCCATGTTACCGTTGCCGACAACCTCGTTGGCGGTTGGCACGAGGTGGAATTCACAACCGAGAGCGACGCTGCCGTCACCATCGGGGCCTTCCTTGTACATGAGCCCGCGCTCGTGCGTCCGCGGGGGTGATCGGTTAACTCTTCGTTCCCACCGTCAATGATCATGCGAATAAACAAAGCCTGCCTCGCGTCATTTCTGACCCTCGCCGCTGCCGCGCACACGCTTGCGGGCGCGAATGGTTCGGCACCGGTTGAACAGCGAGCGATCACTGTTCCCTCGGAATTCAGCCTTATCGCCGGAGAATATCGGATCACCGTGCAGGAGAAACCTGCCTGGACGCTGCGCTCGTTGAGCTATCGCCAAAAGCCAGTGCTGATTGACAACGGCTGGATGCAGCCGGTCCTCAATGTCCAGGAGAACGGAAAGTCGGATTTCATCGGCACCGGTCACGGGCGCGAAGTGGTGTCCAGCTTGGAGCTGGTTTCCGACGAACGGCCCGTGACTTTGCATCCGAATCGAAGCGAATATCACGCCGCCCCTGGAGCGACGATGCGTTTGACCAAGCGATCCGTGATCGGACCGTACGCGCACCGGTCGGTGCTGGAGCTCACGCCGATGGGCCTCAATCAGTACTACGAGTTCGAGGTCGTTGGAGACACCTCGAACGTCAACTGGCTGTACGCCTTCATGCTGATTTTTCCAAATACCGCTGATCACTATCGCGTCATGCGGGCAGACGGCGCGGCGACCACCGGCACGCTGCCGGGTAGCCCAAAGATCCAGTATTCACTTCATCAGGACAAGGTGACGGAGGTTTCGATGTACGATTCAGCGAACGGTCTCGTGTCTACGTTCGTTCTCGCTGCGGCGTATGCGACCCGTAATGGGAAAGGGGCGTTTTTCGCCGATCGGCCGAAAGACAATAAATTCTATCTCCAGCTGATGCCTCCGCTTAAACGGGGAGAAAAAGCCTCGTACCGTGCAGCGATTTCCGCCGCCGAGGCGACAAAACAAACCTTCATGGGAAACCCCTCCCGGACCCGATCCCCCTGAAAATCCAGTCCCCTATCAGTCAGTAACCCCTCCCGGACCCGATCCCCCTGAAAATCCAGTCCCCTATCAGTCGGACCCGATCCCCCTGAAAATCCAGTCCCCTATCAGTAGTGGCAAATCGCCAAGCTGCAAAACTGGCGCCACAGCGGCTTCA
>Ga0209443_1002353_pt1 | contig 11210 bp, 6 predicted proteins | sample LauGreBMM110DCMD_2_FD_187571 | JGI IMG/M metagenome (GOLD analysis project Ga0209443, IMG submission 187571) | Freshwater lake microbial communities from Lake Michigan, USA - Su13.BD.MM110.DCMD (SPAdes) (version 2) | ecosystem: Environmental > Aquatic > Freshwater > Lake | place: Lake Michigan... | reverse complement strand
TTTCTAATTTGTATGTATCTGGTCCTTCTAACCAAGTTGGATTAATTACTGCTCCTGGTGGTATCACAGGTGCCACTGGGTCTTTTTCAAATGTATATGTATCTGGCCAGAGTGTTTTAAATGGCCAAGTATATACACCTTCTGGTATAACAGGTGCCACTGGGTCTTTTTCGAATCTATATGTGTATGGTCCTTCTAACCAAGTTGGATTAATTACTGCTCCTGGTGGAATCACAGGTGCTACTGGGTCTTTTTCAAATGTATATGTTTCTGGTACTTCTAACCAAGTTGGATTAATTACAGCTCCTGGTGGTATTACAGGTGCGACCGGAACATTTCAGGATGTATTTGTTTATAATGATACGGATGTATGCGGAAACCTATTTGGATCCTATATGTATTTAACTGCCGTGAATCAAGATTATAGTGTATATCCACCTAATTCTGTTGTACCAAAGTCTTATGTAGATACAATTGGTAGTGGATTGAAACCAGCGGGTTCAGCAGTTTGCGCTACAACTAAATCTATTCCTGGTCCAGGAGATGTGAATCCGTCTGGTATTCCTGATCCAACATATACTGATGGATATCAAGTACAAAGTGGTGACTATGTGCTTGTTGTTTGTCAAAATGGTGCCGATAATACATTTTCTTCTGCTCTTTATAATGGTGGTTGGATAGTTAGTGCAGGTTTATGGTCACGACCAGCATTGGGTACTTTTTCTACTGGTACAAATGCAGTTGGTGCTTTTTCTTTTATACAAAATGGACTTACATACGATAATGATGCGTTGGTACAAATTAACAATCCTGCAATTGTAGGCACCAATCCACTACAATTTACAATATTATATCAAGTTAAATTTACAATAGGTCAAGGATTAAATGTATCAAATAATATTTTATCCGTAGACTCTAGTTTGAATTTTATTAACTATTTAGATAGCATATCAGGAGAACCAAATGCAACTGGTACATTAACAATGGGTAGTTATAGTTTAAAAACAATCATTGGTCCTACTGGTGCTAGTTCATATCCTGTTATTATACAACCCGGTCTTACAGGTCCTACTGGGTCTTTTACGAATTTATATGTGTCTGGAACTTCGAACCAAGTTGGATTAATTACAGCACCTGGTGGTATTACAGGTGCTACTGGGTCTTTTTCTAATATAAATGTATCTGGTACTACAACTTTTAGTGGTCTTATATCAGCACCTGGTGGAATCACAGGTGCTACTGGGTCTTTTTCGAATTTATATGTATCTGGTCCTTCTAACCAAGTTGGATTAATTACTGCACCTGCTGGTATTACAGGTGCTACTGGGTCTTTTTCGAATTTATATGTGTCTGGTCCTTCTAACCAAGTTGGATTAATTACTGCTCCTGGTGGAATCACAGGTGCTACTGGGTCTTTTTCTAATATAAGTGTATCTGGTAATATAAATGTATCTGGAACTACAACTTTTAGTGGTCTTATATCAGCACCTGGTGGAATCACAGGTGCTACTGGGTCTTTTTCGAATTTATATGTATCTGGTCCTTCTAACCAAGTTGGATTAATTACTGCTCCTGGTGGAATCACAGGTGCTACTGGATCTTTTTCTAATATAAGTGTATCTGGCACGTCTAATCAAGTTGGATTAATTACTGCTCCTGGTGGAATCACAGGTGCTACTGGGTCTTTTTCTAATATAAATGTGTCAGGAACTTCGAACCAAGTTGGATTAATTACTGCTCCTGGTGGAATCACAGGTGCTACTGGGTCTTTTTCTAATATAAGTGTATCTGGTAATATAAATGTATCTGGTACTACAACTTTTAGTGGTCTTATATCAGCACCTGCTGGTATTACAGGTGCTACTGGGTCTTTTACGAATTTATATGTGTCTGGTACATCTAATCAAGTTGGATTAATTACTGCACCTGGTGGTATTACAGGTGCTACTGGATCTTTTTCTAATATAAATGTATCAGGTAATATAAATATATCTGGTACTACAACTTTTAGTGGTCTTATATCAGCACCTGCTGGTATTACAGGTGCTACTGGGTCTTTTACGAATTTATATGTGTCAGGAACTTCGAACCAAGTTGGATTAATTACTGCTCCTGGTGGAATCACAGGTGCTACTGGGTCTTTTTCTAATATAAATGTATCTGGTAATATAAATATATCTGGTACTACAACTTTTAGTGGTCTTATATCAGCACCTGGTGGTATTACAGGTGCTACTGGGTCTTTTACGAATTTATATGTGTCAGGAACTTCGAACCAAGTTGGATTAATTACTGCTCCTGGTGGTCTTACTACTGGAAGTTCTTCTACTCTAACTTCAGCAGGAACTACAACTTTAACTGGAGCAACAACCTCTTCTGCTTTAATTACGACAACTGATTTAAGAGTAACTAACACTCAAATACATCTTGGAACGAGTGCTGGAGCATCAGGTCAAGGAGCAGAAGCGATTGCTATTGGTTATCAAGCAGGAGAAACTACTCAAACATCAGGGGCAATCGCTATTGGAATTCAAGCAGGAGAAACTACTCAAGGCGCAGCTGGGATTGCTATAGGGCAAGGAGCAGGTCAAACTGGTCAAACTAATTACGGAATTGCTATTGGAACGAATGCTGGTAGTAGTAGTCAAGGGGCAGATGGTATTGCTATTGGTAGGGAAAGTGGTCAAACTACTCAAGGAATATACGCAATTGCTATTGGTAATGTAGCGGGTAAAACTACTCAAGGTGACAATTCAGTTGCTATTGGTAACCAAGCAGGAGAAACTTCTCAAGCAACACTTTCTGTTGCTATTGGACTTCAAGCAGGAGAAACTACTCAAGGAACTAAAGCGGTCGCTATTGGATGGCTTGTAGGACAAACTACTCAAGGGGGAAATTCTACAGCGATAGGTCATAGAAGCGGTCAAACAAATCAAGGAGCATCTTCTGTTGCTATTGGTATTGACTCAGGGAGAACTGACCAAGGAGGTTCTGCTGTTGCTATTGGTACTGGTGCTGGAACAACTACTCAAGGACTTCGTTCTATTGCTATAGGTGCTGACGCAGGGAAAACTACTTCAGGATCCACTACGATTGCTATTGGATATCAAGCAGGAAATACATCTCAAGAAGCAAGTGCGGTCGCTATTGGTGACAGCTCTGGATCTAATAATCAAGGAAATAAAGGGATTGCTATGGGTTATTTATCAGCAAATTCCTCTCAAGGAGCAAGTGCGGTCGCTATTGGTGACCAAGCAGGGAGAATTTCTCAAGGTGTCAATGCTGTTGCTATTGGAACTTCAGCAGGAAATACTTCTCAAGGAACAAATGCTATTGCTATTGGGAATAATGCTGGAAGTACAAGTCAAGGAACAGATAATATTGCTATTGGAAATAACTCAGGGAACTCAGGTCAGGCACAAGGAGCAGTTGGCGTTGGAGGATACGCAGGTCAAACTAATCAAAGTCAATACGCAGTTGCTTTTGGGTATGAGGCAGGTAAAACTTCTCAAGGAAGTCAATCTATCGCTATTGGACAAAGTGCAGGTAAAACTTCTCTAGGAACAAACTCTATTGCTATTGGGTTAAATAGTACTGGAACTGGAATTGATAGTATTGCGATAGGAAACGCAGCGAGTACAAGCACTTTTAATTCTTCAGTTGCTCTTGGTGCTTCGGCACTTTGTACTGCTGCTAATCAAATTAGACTTGGTACTGCGACTGAAAATGTTAGTATTCCAGGAACTACAACCGCAACTGGTTTGATAACTGCGAATGGAGGTGTTAGTTTTGGCGCTACAACTCAAAACTCGGCATTTACAGGAGGAACACCTGGAGTATATACAAATACTAATATGACTATTGATGCGAATGGAAAAATAAGTGCTATTGCTAATGGTTCTTCAGGGGGGGCATCTAATTTAACTGCTGTATTAACTGCTGGTAATAGTGCAGGAGGTCTTTCAATAACTAATTTAAATGATTTAGGTCTTGCGACTGCTACGGCAACTGGTTTAATAACTGCTGCGGATTTAAGAGTAAATAATTCTAAAATACATCTTGGAACTAGTGCTGGAGCGAGTCAAGGAATTCAGGCAGTAGCAATAGGGCAAGAAGCAGGGGCTAGTCAAGGAGTTCAGGCAATAGGAATAGGGGTTGCGGCAGGTAACAATCAAGCAGAAGGAGCAATATCAATAGGAGCGTATGCTACTGGGGGTTCAGCATCAAGTCAAGGTACTAATGCTATAGCAATAGGTAAGAATAGTAATCAAACTAATACTCAAGCAACAGGAGGAATAGCAATAGGATATAATTCTGTAATTTCTGGAAACCAAGGAGCAAACTCTATTGCTATTGGAACGAGTAGTGGTGGAAGTGGAATTGATAGTGTTGCGATAGGAAACTTAGCGAGTACAAGCACTTTTACTACTTCTGTTGCTATCGGTAAATCGGCACTTCCTACTGCTAATAATCAAATTAGACTTGGGACTGCGAGTGAAAATGTTAGTATTCCAGGGACTTTGAATGTGTCATCAAATTTAAATATGACTGGAACAACTTCAGTAATAGATTTTTCGGAACAACTTGGTGAAAAAATTGTCTTGTATGGAACATCAGGAACTAATAATTTTGGTTTGGGTATTCAGAATAGTGTTTTACAAATACATAGTGATGGAGCAAGTAGTAGAGTAGGTATAGGATATGGATATTCTACATCTTTTACAGAAACATTAACTATAATAGATAGTAAAGTAGGTATAGGACGCACAACTCCTACCGCTCCTTTACACGTTATTGCCAGTTCTAATACATCTCCGGATAACAATGGAGTGTATATACATAATCAAACAAATAGTGCTAACCAACATGCAATATGTACAATGAGAGTAGCTGGATCGAGTGGAGGAAATGCTTTTAACGTGTATGATGTAGCTAATGAGATTGGTTGGTCGGCAGGTATGGTAAATAGTGATAATAGTTATAGGATATCTAATGATTGGAGCTCGTTAACAGCTTTAACTAGACTAACAATACTTCAGACTAGCGGCAATGTTGGTATAGGAACACCTACTCCTGCTTACACATTAGACGTAAATGGGACATGTAGAGCAACGACCTTTATTTCTAGTTCAGATTATCGTTTGAAAACAAATATACAACCATTACTTCCTTCTAGAACAATAGATGATTTAAAACCAGTAGAATACGATTTATCTGGTAATATATATGATATGGGTTTTGTTGCTCATGAGGTCCAAGAAGTATTACCTTTCTTGGTGCATGGTGAGAAAGATGGTAAAAATATGCAAAGTTTGAATTATAATGGATTTATTGCATTATTAGTAAAAGAAGTACAAGATTTAAAGAATGAAAATACTATTTTGAAAGAACGATTGAAAAAACTAGAAAATATGTTGAATAAATAGAAAAATAATATAAAATCAAAATAGTATATTATATTATTCATGTCAGAAATATATTCAAATCATCATTTAAAAATAATTCAAAGTCAAGCAAACAATATTTTCAGAATTGAATTGAAAAAACCGAATCCAGTATTTCTTCTCTCTTTAACAAAATTTGTAAAAGGCGCCACTACAAGTGACGACTATTTGCTGCTCACTTTTAAAGCATATTCCGTTGAAATGCTGACAAGTTATTTGGAAAAACCAAGTATTTATATGGTGGCCAATATGGTCAACTCTTTGGTTAAACAATTAAAAAATATGATGGACCATTACGACGTGACCTTTATCGGTTACAATACAGAAAATATAATTGTAATTGATGGCGACCTATTTATATTTTTGGATATTGGACTCATGAGTGAAATAGAAGAACAAAATAGTACAATTTACACTCCATTTACAAGTAGCGATTTTTTCTTCTCTCCTCAAATAAAAAGGGCGACTCTTCTGCCATTGACAATCCATTATAAAACCGCCTATTTTAGCCTTGGTTGTTTACTATTATATGTATTATTGTCTTATGACGATGCCTTTTATCAAGAATATTTGATATCGGATTCTTTAAATATGCAACAAATATGTAAAAAGTATTTGTCAAATCATCCTATAAAAGATACCAAACTTTATTGGTTAATTGTTCGTTGTTTAGTAGAAGAACCTGAAAAACGTGTTATACTTTTTATTTAGTTTCTTCCAAAATTATCATCTTAGTTTATAATATAGTAATGTCATTAACAGCTTTTAAAAGAAAATCAGTCATTAATCATGGTTCAAAACGCTCAGGAACCGCACCTGGCGGCGTTTGGTTGCCACAGGGACCATTTGGTCACTCTACAACAGGTCTACAATTGGCTATCCATAATCCTGGACCCGTTGGTTTCTCTATTAATGGTGGTCACAGAAATATCGGTGGTGTAGGAAGAGACATGAAGATGTCCAAATCTGGCACACCTTATAGAGGTACTCAACCTGTTGGTTGGGGTGGAACTTATGGTAAGTATCCTTCGGCGACATTAGTAGGAAATTCTGTTGAACAAACTACTGGCGCAGTAAGAAATGCTCACAGCAAACAAGCTGTCGTAGAACCAATAATGAATGCTCGCGTGGTTAATACTATGGGGACACAATATATGTACATCAAGCCATCTGTGTTATCTACACATGGTATGTTAGATAAGAAGTATAGATGGGCTTATTATGGTCAATATCCGAATAATTGGGTGCAGCCAAATTATACCGGTAATCAGACGGATACTGCAAGTCAAGGATTATATGTTCAAAATTTGGCCGCTGCGAATACATGCAATTTGAAGGTAAATGATGTAGAACAATATGAAACATATATTGTACCATGCGGTCCTACATTGTGTAAACCTGGACGTTCTACAGCTAAATTCAAATACAACGATATGGCTCGTAATGGACCATATACCAAGACCTTGTATGAGCCTGTTTCCTATACTCAATATAATTTGCGTTTGACAAGGAAGTGTAACAATCCTGTTGGCGCACAAAAGCCTTTCCCTTATCGTGTTCAAACAGGTTCTAGTCAATCGGCGGCGGGTACAAGTATTACAAGTTTTGGGTCTGGATGTGGTACTTCTGATGTTGTTTTGACACCTCCAGATTGGTATACTGCTGTGCCAGGTGAAAATAATAAGGTATAAAGGACGCCTTTTATTTATCTTTTCCACCTTTTAGAAAGGTGGAGCCAAAATTCCTTTTTAAAAGTAGAAATAATATTATTATAGTATATTATGTCAGAAGTTTACAAACAAATTGTGTTATTTCCTTGTTTACAAGAATTAAAAAAAGGTGGTAGACATATTAGTATAGAATATGAACAGCAACCGAGTAAATGGATTAAGAATGTATTGAAACCATTATTTGAAGGATGGGCATATGGTAGTGCAGATGCGTCGGCTGAATTTGATGAATATTGGAGAGGGGACAAAAATCCACAAACGGAGGGTGACGTCATTGGTAAACGTTCACCGAATGGTATTTCACAAAATAATCCAATTACAAAGAATGGTCTTTTAGAAATACCTGATATGAAAAAATATGGTTTTGTTAGTGAGTGTAAAGAACTAACATGCAGTGAAAAATGGGCAATGTATACTGAATTTTTATGTGATAAATTTGCTGAAATGAATAAAATGAATAAAATGAATAAAATGGAGGATAAAGAAAATAATGTAGCATTGATTGTTACACACCATAATAGAATGAGAGATACAGATTTGAATCAAGGGTTATTACCTTTTAATGAAGAAAAATCAATTGATGGCCAGGAATTAGCATATGCAAATAATTTTTGTTTAAAAATACAAATCAATCCTCTTACACAAGAGGTTACATTTGAAGTTTTTTTTCCTGGATTTCCAGATAAAGGACCATTTACAGGTAAATGCGTTGAAGAATCTCGTATTACCAAATTCCTTGAAAGAGGTCCTGATGCAGGTTCTGAATATGCTAATCAAGGTTCTGATGCAGGTTCTGAATCTGCTAATCAAGGTTCTGAATCTGATCCAGGTTCTGAATCTGATCCAGGTTCTGGACAAGAAGGTGGTGGTAATTATAATTATCAATGTGAAACAACTAATATAAATACGAGTGTGATAGCTGATGGTATTCGTATAGGACTTACAAATTTAAAAAATCTTGGTAAATCTATAACAAAACTTATTACAATATATGTAATACGACATGGAAATTCATTGCATAATAAACCAGTAGAGATATCGGATTTTGGAATAACACAAAAAAGACTAGATTCTTCATTAACACCATTGGGTATGTATCAAGCTACAATTCTTGCGGCTGAATTTTTAAAAGCATATGCATTTGTAAATAGTAATATCGTATTATGTTGTTCATTTTTACAAAGAACACAATTAACAGGATTATTGTTATTACAAGCTGCTAGAGTACCATTAGGTGAAACTATGGAAAAAGGTCTACAAGAAATGAAGGATCAAGCAATTACTAGATATCAAAAATCAGGATCTAATAAAGGTGATTTTGATAAATATTCGCCTTTAAGTAGTAATCAATCTGAAATAAAAAAATTTGATGTTTTTTATTCAGAATTAGGACAATCACCAGTATTACCAGGACAAGGAGGTAAGAGAAAGGGAAGAAAAGGGAGAAAGGGTAGAAAAACGTATAAAAAGAATAAAAAAACGTATAAAAAGGGTAAAAAATGTAAAACAAGAAGAAGAAATTAAATAAAATCATTATTTAAAAGAAAAATAAATATAAAACTAATTTATATTTATCTATATGGTTTCAAAAGGAACGTTTGGTTTCATTATTGGTCGTAAAAAGCGGTTTTCAAAAGTAAATGACGATGCAGAATTACTTTGGCAAATCCTTGTTCGAGAGATTTATGTTATTATGAATTATTATGGGTCAGACAAAGACTTGATGAAAGCTGCGTTTGAAAAAATAAAAGTTGCAAAGGAGTTTCCAAAGTCTTCTGATTTAAAAAAGTGTAAAAAATTTACAAATATGGACTTGAATAATGATACTGATACTATTGATTGGCAAACTATTTTACATTTTTGTCAAAGTAGTTTTATAAATGTCTTGGATTCTGGCTGTATTTTTTTGGAAAAAGAAGAAGGAGAGTCTTCTGGCTACCATTTTGAGTTTGATTTCAATACATGGACCGCGCGATTTTACTGGAAAAAAGATTTATTAGAAAGCGCTACCTTGGAAGAAATCATGCACTTTGAAGAAATGCCTACAAAAACATATAGTGAAATTATTGGTGATATGAACGAGCGATTTACTATTTATTTTGGAAAAGTTGTTCAAGTAGAAGCGGAGTTGGAGAAGTTGTACAATTTAAAGGTAGATGCAATGAACCAATGTGCGGTTAATATTGAAGAGAAGCTGGATAAATTAATAGATGATATGAAATGGGAACTGAAGCAGCTGCATATGGGTAGGAGGGAATTTTATCATAGGTTAAAGTCGCTAGATTTGATCCACATCCACCTTTGAAAAAGGTGGAGCCAAACCCACGAAGTCTTCACCCACTTGACTTATGTTTGACTCTTAGCTTCGCGGAACCTTTAAGAAAAGGAGGAAAAGGTGGAAATAGCGCAGGATAATAGTTTTATAATCAATGATGCAAAGAAGTAACTAGAAGGTGAATTAGTACACAACTTTTCTGGATACAGAGTTCCCCAAAAGATAATCGCTCCAAGAATATGCCAAATCAATGTAAACATTTTCATAATGTAGGATAGACAACTGCAATTTTTAAAAATCTCAATATTCTCTTTAGATGCAATACATAAAATAATGCATATCATTGCCATGGTAATAATAGATGAATAAGCACAACCAAGCAAGTATTGTTTCATATTCATGTTCAAATTTTTTGGATATTCATTCACACAACTATCATCATTATATGCATAATACATATCACATATAATGATTGGAAATACTAAAATAATGAATAGTAAAAGGATGAGTAACTTTCCACAAATTTCAAAGACGTATTCACTTTCTTTTTCTTTTGTTGTTTCCCTTAGTCTTTCTATTTCTTGTATTTGCGATGCAACTTGTAACAAAAGCTGTCTTGTTGTCGATTTTTCTTGTCCTGTCGATTTTTCTTGTCCTGTCGATTCTTCTTGTCCTCTTTGTTCAAGTATAGGTAGAGCAATCGGGGCTATTTTTTTGTCTTGAACCTCGTTTTGAGATTCAATATCATATATGGATGTATTTCGTACTCTTGACATTTTCGTATCTGTAATAATGGTGCATACACTTTATAATCTTTATTTTAGTTTCAATTTTTTTATTATTCAAAATTTTACTATTTAAACGTAACACAACATATTATTTTATAATGGTTTCAGTTTCATTAAATAATAAACTTTTGAGCATATATGGTAGCTACATGGTGTTGAAAATATTTGTAGACTCAGATGATGATGAATTAAAAAATGATTATGTAAATGCAGTGTCTTTTCATAATAACAAACTTGAAAATCATCCAGAAATGATTGATGCAGGTTTTGATATTTTAACGCCCGCTTCAGATATTTTGTCAAAGCCGCTTGCCAACAAGGTGGATTTTGCTATCGTATGTGCATGCAGTATGGTATATGATGTAGGCTCGTATAATACTTGTTTTTATATGTATCCGAGGTCGAGCATTTCCAAGAGTCCATTTCGGCTGGCCAATAATGTCGGTATTATCGATGCTGGATACAGAGGACATTTAATCGGTATGTTTGACATTCCTAGTGGCGAAACTGCTCATATTTCAAAATTTGATAAATATGTGCAAATTTGTGCGCCTGGATTGTTGCCTATTTTTGTGGAGCTTGTGGCGTCAAAAGAGGCACTTGGTGAAGAAACTACAAGAGGGGAAGGTGGTTTTGGGTCTTCCGGTTCCACCTTTTCAAAAGGTGTGTAAATTAGCAATAGAAGTTAAGGCGGCACAAATTGCCTGGAAAGCGCAGCTACCAATTTCTTAATACGAACACACACTTAAGCCAGAAAGGACATCTTTATTCATAAAGTAATCAAAAAAAGTTTTTAATTTTTAATAAATTAAATTTTTAATTCATTAAAATTTTATAATTACATTTCTTCGTCCTCATCCAGATCTACATTGGCTCCTCCACTACAAGAACGCATAACACCTGTCATTGTCTGTGTTCGATATGGTGTCTGTGTAGCACCAGAGACATTGTGCTGTAATTTATCTCCTTCTTC
>Ga0209443_1002348_pt1 | contig 11223 bp, 9 predicted proteins | sample LauGreBMM110DCMD_2_FD_187571 | JGI IMG/M metagenome (GOLD analysis project Ga0209443, IMG submission 187571) | Freshwater lake microbial communities from Lake Michigan, USA - Su13.BD.MM110.DCMD (SPAdes) (version 2) | ecosystem: Environmental > Aquatic > Freshwater > Lake | place: Lake Michigan... | reverse complement strand
GCCCAAGCAATATCAGATTTATGGAAAATGACAATTTTCAACTCATCTACTTGGTGAAATATCATCGGATTAGCCTCTTTAAATTTTTTGGGTGAGAAGCAAATCCAGTCCCAGATTCCTGTGACATTCTCACAAACCCCAGATGTCTCTATATGAGTATTAAAGCCAACTTCCTTAAAGGCCTCCGTTAAGGGACCTAAATCATGCATTAAGGGTTCCCCGCCTGTAATAACAAGCAATCGGCCAGGGAATTGCAAAGCATCCTTCACTAAACTTTCAACTGTTTTTTTAGGGTGGGTATCTATGGGCCAAGAATCTTTTACGTCACACCAATGACATCCTACATCGCAACCTCCCAACCGAATGAAATAGGCGGCATGTCCTTGATATTTACCTTCCCCTTGAATCGTGTAAAAAGATTCCATGACAGGATATTCAAAAGCATCTCTTTTTACAACTGATTTTATATCTTTGGTATTGAATTCCATTTTAACTTTTAAATTCGTAGTAAAATTAAGGGTTGATTTGTAATTTAACTAATTAGAAATCGTTCTAACGTTTAGAATCATTTTTTTTAAATAGAATATTTCCCATCATGCACGCATTTCGTTTCTTTTCAATTCTCATCTCTTGCCTACTTTTATGGGCCGGAATGAGTAGTTGTTGGTCCGCTAGGTGTCCAAGAGAAACTTGCCGAGTGCGTGTTGAGCATCGACATGGTGAATCATATTTTAGACCTAGGGAGGCATTCTCTTGGATGTGGACGCCCCGATACAAACATGTAAGAACGCCTAATTATGCTTTAATGGGTGCACCAGGTGCACAAAAGAAAAAGGTTTGGTATCGTTTCCTTAGTCGCAATCCTAAAATTACTACCCAAAAACCTCGAAAATAAATGCCAAGAATAATCGTTGGTTCTGGGGTTGTTAATCAAATCCCATTAGATTGGGAGGGTAACTTCGTACGTATTTTAAACGTAATCCAAGAAGCTCAACAATTTCATGTTTCCATTTTATGCTTGCCTGAGCTATGTTTAACAGGTTATGGCTGCGAGGATCAGTTCTATTCTTCATTTACTGAAGAGCAATCTTGGTCATATTTAACAAAATTAATACCTCACACTTCTGATATTACGGTTTTTGTAGGCCTGCCGATTCGCTTTGCAGGTAAGCTTTATAATGTTTCAGCCTGTATTTCCAACAAAAAATTGATTGCCTTAATTCCTAAGCAGCATTTGGCTAACGACGGAATACATTATGAGGCTCGTTGGTTTACTCCATGGCCAGCTGGACAAAGAAACCATATTTTCAAAGATGGCCTTAAAATTCCTATGGGTGATTATCGGGTCAACATAGGAAATGGAATTTTACTAGGTGTGGAAATATGCCAAGATGCGTGGGAAGGAGAAAATCGCCCGGCGATTTCATTGGGCCAACGAGGGGTTTCGTTGATTTGCAATCCAACAGCCTCACATTTTGCTTTTGGTAAATCACAAATTCGAAAAAAATTAGCCATTGATGGAGCTGAAATAATTAATGGAGTTTATTTGTTTGCTAATTTATTGGGCAATGAATCTGGTCGAGTGATTTTCGATGGAGATGCTTACATTGCTCAGAATGGGCGAATTATAGCTGAGTCCAATCGGTTTTCATTTGCCGACTCAAACTTAATATATAGTGCGGTTGATCTTCAGGATTTTTCAATCCAAGAAGACGATATTATTAAATCCAATACAGTGGTTTCCGAAACGGATCAACTATTTACAGAAAATAGAATAAAACCTTGGGAAGATTCTGAATATATTAAAGAAGAGGAATTTGCTCGGTCCATATCATTAGGTCTGTTTGATTACCTGCGAAAGTCTAAATCCTTTGGTTACGTGGTTTCCTTATCGGGTGGTGCTGACTCTTCTTCCATTAGTTCGCTATGTTTTATGGCGATGCGTTTGGCAGAAAAAGAATTAGGATTTGATGGACTCAAGCAAAAATTAGCCTATATACCTTGGATGAATTCGGTTTCAGACCTGCGTGAATTAATGCCAAAATTGTTGACAACAATCTATCAAGGAACGGTTAATTCCTCCACTGACACGCGTCAATCAGCAAAAGAATTAGCTGAATTTATTGGTTCTACTCACTTTGAAATCGATATTGATGCACTGGTGAAAGGCTATAGAACGTTAATTGAGGGCGCCATTGATCGTACTTTATCTTGGGAGACAGATGATATAACCTTGCAAAATGTACAGGCTCGGGTAAGAAGTCCGAGTGCTTGGATGTTTGCCAATATTAATAATGCGCTACTTTTAGCTACTTCAAATCGTTCAGAGGGGAGCGTAGGATATTCGACGATGGACGGAGATACTTCGGGATCTATTTCACCCATTGCCGGCATTGATAAAACATTTTTGAGAAAATGGTTGACTTGGGCAGAAACGCTCGGCACTGATGCGTATGATAAAATGGCAGGTTTACATCGGGTCAATTCCCTTGAGCCGAGTGCTGAGCTTAGGCCATTAGGAAGTCACCAAGTAGATGAGGAGGATTTGATGCCGTATCCGATATTAAATGACTTGGAACGTTTGGCTTTTTATGATCGAAAATCTCCTGAGGAATGTCAGAAACTTATTATTGAAATGTATCAATCCAAGTTTTCAAAGGATCAATTGATCGAATTTACACATCGTTTTTATCGGCTTTGGGCAAGAAATCAATGGAAGCGGGAGCGTTATGCACCAGGCTTTCATGTGGATGATTACAGTTTAGACCCTAAATCTTGGTTAAGATTTCCCATCTTATCTGCAGGCTTAGAAAAAGATTTACCCGCTTAATTATGCTATTAGTCATTGACATTGGAAATACGGACATCGTATTTGGATTTTACGCTGAGAATACGTGGAAAGTAATTTTACGGACTCCTACGCACCAGCCATGGAGCCCTTTGCGCTTGCAAATGTGGTTAGTGAAGGAATTGAAAGAAAAGGGATTTGATTCCTATCAACCAGATTCCATCTTAATTAGTTCGGTCGTTCCATCGGTATTACCTCAAATTCAGAAGGGAGTTGATTTTTGGTCGGGTAAAAAATCTATCTGCATGGGCACTGAATTGTACTCAAAATTGCCCATAGAGGTTATTAGTCCTGATGAAATAGGCTCAGATTTAGTGGCTAATTCTGTGTATGCCCATGTAAATTATAAAACAGATGTACTCATTGTTGACTTTGGTACTGCCTTGACTTTTACTTTGGTGGACGCAAAGGGGAAAATGCAAGGTGTTTCTATTGCCCCAGGATTAAAAACTGCGGTTAAATCTTTGTTTTCACAAACGGCCCAATTGCCCGAAGTACCTCTTGAAATGCCTGAATCGGCCTTGGGATTTGATACGGTTTCTGCGATTCAATCCGGAATATTATGGGGTTATGTGGGATTAGTCAAGGAAATGATATTTCAAATCAAAGCTGAGAAAGGTGCTCACATAAAAGTATTAGCTACAGGAGGATTATCCTCTATTTTAACCCCTTTAGAATCTTCATTTGACGAAGTAAACAAGTTAATTACGCTTGAAGGATTAAGGTTAATCGCTTCTTTATAATTTCATTGGCATGACTCCAAAATCACAAGGATATTATTTTCCTCCCGAATGGCATCCTCATGTGGCCACTTGGATTACTTTTCCATATAATGATCACTCATGGCAAACAGAAAAATTGCATGACATGTATCCCGAGTATTTTCAGTTGATCAAGGCGATTTCGTTAGGTGAGAAAGTAAATATCAATGTTCATGATTTGGCTTTGAAAGCGTTTATTGAGGGCCAATTACCTATATACGGGATAAGTCTAGATCAAATAAAATGTCACATTAGGCCGACGAATGATGCATGGTGCCGAGATCATGGACCTGCGTTTTTAATCCATCAGCATAATGATTCTCGAATGATTGTGGATTGGGAATATAACGCTTGGGGTGGTAAATACCCCCCATTTGATGATGATAATAAAATTCCTACTCAGATAGCTCAATCGTTAGGATTGCCATTTGCCCAGCCCAAAATCATTATGGAAGGTGGTTCTGTTGAGTTTAATGGAGCGGGGACTGTATTGACGAGTAGGTCTTGTTTACTCAATGCCAACAGAAACCCTCATTTGAACCAAGGTCAAATTGAACAATACCTCATAGATTACTATGGTGTGGATCAAGTGCTTTGGGTGAGTGATGGGATTGTAGGGGATGATACGGATGGACATATCGACGATACAGTTAGGTTTGTGAATTCAGACACGGTCATAGCCATGGTGGAGCCTAAAAAATCCGATGATAATCATGCGGTATTAGCGAAAAATTTATCTGAATTATCTCAAATGCGTTTAATTTCAGGGAAGCAGCTGAATATTGTTGAATTACTCATGCCAGATCCTGTGATCATTGATGAATTTAGAGCGCCTGGGTCCTATGCCAATTTTTACATTTCCAATGCGGGGGTTTTAGTGCCTACGTTTGATTGTCCTCAGGATGAGATCGCTTTAAATCTATTAGGGCAATTATTTACCGATCGACCCGTTATAGGGTTGTCGGCCAAAAAAATTATTTGGGGACAAGGAAGTTTTCATTGTTTGACCCAACAAGAACCCCAGGGAAATTAATGCATAAATTCATTATACTATTGTTTTGCTTGTGCTTGTTAGGGTGTCATTCGGGTAGACATATATCCTCCAAAGCAAATTTACTAACTCAGAAGGTTCAGCTTAAAAGCAAACAAGTCGATTTAATCCTGCAACCATTAATTGCAAACGATATACAAGAAAATTTAACGCGATATGATGAGTTGTTTGTCACCTATAGTCTGAGTGTGGTGGATCACGATTCAGTGGTAAAAGCCGCACACGGGACACGATACCTAGGTAAAGTTAAAAAAGGGGCTAAAATAAGTTTGGATTCAATACCTGGCCTCCGTTTGGATGTAAAAGAAGGTCAAAAATTGGGCATTCAAATAGCCCTTTGGGAAATCGATGACTATTCAAAGAGTCAAAAATTTTTAAACAAGGTGAGTTCTTACAGTGAAGCGCTTCAAATTCCCTTGGCATTCGTAGAATGGAGTTCTGTCAGTAATCCTTTAGGTTGGTTTTTATGGGGCACAAGATTAAGTTCTGTGGGATTGGATTTTTTAGCCTCCTTAGATCGAGATGATTTATTAGGTATTTCTGAAGTGGTATGGACTTGGGATGATTTGTCTCTTCAAAATAGACCCAGAATTAAAGGCATACATTGGAAGGGCAAAGATTCAGCCATAAATTCCTTTCATTATGAATTTGGGTATGAAATAAAGGTCAAGGATATTGTCAAATAGATCACTTTCTCAATGATTTTTCGTAATTTTATCGGCTTATCTAGGTCAAAAAAGACCAAAAGATTTTAATTTTTATGCGTTTAAAAATACGGTTTCTATTTTTATTGTTTTTGGGAGTTGGCTTGTTGCCTAATATTTCTAAGGCTCAGTCTGACTTTGTGTTACAAATAGGAAATAAGAAAATCAGTTCATCCCTTTTTGAGAAAGATTACAGGAGACTATTAGAGAGTGATAGTATCAAATCAGGGAATAAGCAAAAGTTTTTGTCGGATTACATTGATTATCAAATCAAGATATTAGCTGCTGAGGAGTCTAAAATACCATCATCTCTTGGATTTCAGGATGAATATCAAAGTTTTAGAAAGGAATTAGCAAGTCCCTATTTGATCGATAATGATCAATTGGAGACATTGGTTAGGGAAGCTTATCAGCGGTCTAAATTTGAGAAGCAGATTTCACAGATTCTCGTGAAATTACCTATAAATCCAAGTGCAGCGGACACTTTGTTGGCCTTTCGGAAAATAGAAAACATTCGTAAAAAACTTGTAGCAGGGGAAGATTTCCAAGCATTAGCTACTAAGGATTCTGAGGATGAAATGTCGGCTCAAAGGGGAGGACTATTGGGCTATGTGTCTATTCTTCAGACTAAATACCCGCTTGAAAATGCTATTTATTCGCTAGAGAAGGGCCAAGTTTCCGGTATTATTCGAACTGAGACAGGATATCACATCATTAACGTTTTGGATATTCGACCTAATCAAGGCAAGATACGTTTGGCTCATATTTTAATTTCGGTTCCAGTAACGGCTCCTACAAATTTGCAAGTGGAGGCGAAGAATAAGATCGATCAAGTTCAAAAGTATTTAGCGAAAGGGGAGGATACATTTGAAACAATTTGTCGAAATTTTTCTGAAGATCCTTATTCAAAGGGTAGAGGAGGCGAATTAAGGCGTTGGTATTCCTCATCTGAATTATCCGAAGAACTTCAAGATAAATTATTTGGGATTCAACGACTCGGTGATTTTACGGAACCTATACGGACAAATTTAGGTTGGCAAATCTTTAAATTATTAGACAAAAAACCGTTGTTGACTTATGAGGAGATGGCTGAATATTTAAAGCAAAAGGTCTTAACAGATGCTGATCGCAGTGCGATTATTAAGGCATCGTTTATGAAGCGCGTCCGTCAAGAAAATAAAGTGTTACTTAATGAGGCTAACAAAAAAATCGCATTGGAGCGTTTTGCTCAAGACCGCGTCGGGGATGAGGTTTATTTAAATTTGCCTTTATTTTTCATCGACCAAAAGTCTTTTAGCGTAAAGGATTTTTATGCTTTTATCGTCGATCAACAAAGAAAAAAAATTAAGGCTTTGGGGTATTTGCCAACAATCTCTGAACAGTTTTGGTTGGATGAGTTTATCGATTTGTATACACTTCAGTCAGAGGAGCAGCATTTGGAGGTAAAATATCCAGCTTTTAAAGATCAGATGAAGGAATTTTATGAGGGTAGTTTGTTTAGTAAAATTACAGAAAGGGAGATTTTTGAACCCTCGTTAGATTCGGTACGCCAACAAAAATATTTTACGTCCAATGAGTTGAAGTTTACATTACCTACTCGATTGGAAGCTAAACTAGTTAGTGCAGATAATCCAAAGACTCTTTCTGATGCTTTAGAGCTATTGAAGTCAGCTCCCTATCCGATGAATAAGCGGTTTCCTGATCTTTTGTTTCAGTTCGGACAAAGTCAATTGACAGACGCGTCTACTAAACTTTTACAAGAATTGTTTATTTTAATGGCTAAGAATAGAGATTATGTCATTGAAATTTCGGGACATCATGATGCAAGTGAATTGGATAGTTTGGCTCAAGGAAGGATTAATCGTGTTGCTACGTATTTAAATAAAAAGGGAATTGCAAACACTCGGATAATTGAAAAATTAGAGGGAAATTTGAAGTCTGCTTCGAAAACGGATAAAACGAAAAATTCGCGCGTTTCAATAAAGTTTTATTCTCAATCGATGGAGGATGTGGTTAAACGGTTTAATGCGATTAAACCATTGAGTCTTATCGCTGAAGAAGGTTTTTTTAAACGTGGAGAAAATGCGATATTGGATAGCATTCCGTGGGAAGTGGGAAAAAAGAATTTTGAAAAGGCGGGTAGGTATTATTTTGCCGACGTAAAAAATATTGAAAAAGAGCGATTGAAGAGTTTTAGTGAAGCTAGAAGTTCAATCATTCGAAATTTACAGGCTGATTTAGAACAAAAATGGTTATTAAATTTGAAACAAAGTTTTCCTATTATCCGACAAGAGGATGAGTTAACTAAAATAATGCAATAGAAATATGAGGATTAAGAATTTATTTTTAGGAGTGGTGAGTTGTTTGATTTCGATCACCAGTGTAGCTCAAGAAGCAAATACGGCTCAGTTATTGGATAAAATTATTGCAAAAGTGGATAACCACTATATCCTGAAATCAGAGATTGAGCAACAATTTCAGCAATATCAGACTAGTGGTCAAGCCAACACTCCAGATCGCTGCCAAATTTTGGAAGGATTAGTGATCAATAAGCTTATGTTGGCGAAAGCTGAAATTGACTCAGTGATTGTCGAAGACAAGCGTATTGAATTGGAATTGAGTTCTCGAATGGACCAAATGGAGCAGCAATATGGTACTGCTAAGAATATTGTGGAGGCTTTTGGTAAGCCCATTGCTACGATGAAAGAGGAGTTGAGGGCCAATTTGAAAGAGCAGATGACGGGTCGTAAAATGCAAGATAAAATAACGGATGATGTAAAAATAACGCCTAAGGAGGTGGCTGCATTTTTTGCTACGATTCCCACGGATTCCTTGCCATATCTGCCTTCTGAAGTTGAGGTGGGTCATATCGTTCGCTTAGCTCAACCGAATAAAGATCAAAAAAGTGAATTAATTTCTCGTTTATTAGATTACCGTAGGAGAATTGAAAAGGGGGAAAGCTTTGAAGAATTAGCGAAATTATATTCGGAGGATTTGGGGAGTGGAAAGCGTGGGGGAGATTTAGGTTTTTCTAAGCGTGGCCAGATGGTTGCCCCTTTTGAAGCGGCTGCCTTAAAATTAAAGCCAAATCAAATGTCAGAAGTAGTTGAAAGTGAATTTGGTTTTCACATGATTCAGCTATTGGATGTACGAGGTCAGGAGTATCATGCGAGGCATATTTTGCTTAGACCTGATTATCAAAAATTAGATTTAACGGAGCCTACTAAATATTTAGATAGTATTCGGGTTTTAGTCCAACGGGATTCTGTAAAGTTTGATGCGGCTGCACGCGATCATTCTCAGGATAAGGGAACGCAGGATGCAGGAGGTTTAATTATGGATATGGGCAGTCGTTCATACCGAATTCCTTTTGATGGAACGATGGAACCAGGTTTGTATTTTTCTGTTGATTCCATGAAAGTTGGGACCATTTCAACGCCTATTCCTTACCGGACAGAAGACGGTCGAAGTGCTGTTCGTATTTTATATTTTAAGGCAAAGCATCCGCCTCATTTTGCTAATTTAAAAGAGGATTATCAGAAAATCTCTAATATAGCTTTGACTCGAAAGAAGAATGATGCAATTGAAAAATGGTTTTTGAAAGCTAAGGAAGACGTTTTTATTTATATTGATGATGAGTTTAAAAGTTGCAATACGCTTGGGACTGTTGGAGGATCATCGGGTGGAGCTTCGCAATAAGAATGATGAACGACGTTACACTTGCCGAAACATTTTTTGAAGACATTCAGGCTTTAAAAGCAGCTATTCATCAAAGGATAGTGGGCCAGGATTTAACCATTGAATTAATGCTTAATGCATTATTTTGTCAGGGTCATTGTTTGTTGGTGGGGGTTCCCGGTTTAGCAAAGACTCGGTTAGTTCACACCATTTCTTCATTGGTCGCTTTGGATTTTAAACGAATCCAGTTTACACCCGATTTAATGCCTTCGGATATCATCGGATCTGAAATCTTAGATGCTAATCGCAACTTTGTATTTAATCGCGGTCCTGTATTTACGAATTTAGTGTTGGCAGACGAGATTAATCGGACTCCACCCAAAACTCAATCAGCGCTTTTAGAAGCTATGCAGGAGGAAACGGTTTCTGTCTCAGGGACAAGTTTTGAATTACCTAAACCTTTTTTGGTGTTTGCTACTCAAAATCCGATTGAGCAGGAGGGGACTTATCCGCTACCGGAGGCCCAATTAGATCGTTTTTTATTCATGATTAAATTAGAATACCCTAGTTTTCAGGATGAAATAAACGTGGTTCGCATGACGGAACAAACTAGGGTAGATGATGATATTAAACCTTTATTGACGATTAGCCAGTTATTAGCCTATCAAGATTTGATTAGGCGTGTTCCCGTTTCAGATCATGTGGTTGAAGCGGCCGTTACTATGGTTCATAAAACTAGACCAGATAATGATTTGGCGACGGAATCTACCAAAGAATTTATCACTTGGGGTGCTGGACCACGTGCTTCTCAGAATTTAATTTTGGCCGCAAAATGTAGGTCATTGATGCATGGTCGATATTCCCCTAATGAGGAAGATGTTCGAGCTGTGGCAGTTGCTGTGTTACAACACCGTATTATTTTATCCTATAAGGCAGAATCCAAAGGATATTCTGCTGCCGATATCATCGAAATGCTAATTGCCTAAATAGCTACGGGTGCTTTAATGCCTGGGTATGGGTCGTAATTCTCTAACGTAAAATCTTCAAACACAAAATCGAGTAAGTCTTTCTTGTCGGGATTAATGCGCATGGTGGGCAATGGGCGGGGGCTACGCTGTAATTGTAGGTCAACTTGTTCCATGTGATTGCTGTACAAGTGCGTATCACCACCGGTCCATACAAAGTCGCCTAAAGCCAAATCACAAACTTGGGCTACCATCATCGTTAAAAGTGCATAACTGGCAATATTGAAAGGTACACCTAAAAATACATCGGCCGATCTTTGGTACAGTTGGCATGACAATTTACCATCAGCCACATAAAATTGGAAAAATGCATGACATGGCATTAGAGCCATTTTAGGTAAATCAGCGACATTCCAAGCACTGACGATAATTCTCCTGGAATCAGGATTTGTTTTAAGGGTATGAATAACATCTTTAATTTGGTCAATTACTTGGCCGTCAGCACCTTCCCAAGAACGCCATTGTTTGCCATATACAGGGCCTAAATCTCCCGTTGGACTAGCCCATTCATCCCAAATACTAACATTGTTTTCTTTTAAGTAGGCTGTATTTGTTTCCCCTTTTAAGAACCAAAGCAATTCATAAATAATTGATTTTAAATGTGTTTTTTTTGTGGTGACCAATGGAAATCCATCGGCTAAATTAAAACGCATTTGATATCCAAAAACACTGGTGGTACCTGTACCTGTGCGATCAGATTTAAACGTGCCTTTTTCTTTTATGTGGGTAAGTAGATCTAAATAAGCTTGCATATTAGGCTATAAATTGATTTGAGTTTAAAACTAAGGTATGTGTTATGGTAGCGCTAGGTTCTAGTTGGGCCGTTGCCGAGCAATATTTCTCCATGGATAATTGGATTGCTTTTAGGGCTTTATTTCCATCGATGGCACCTTTTAGTTCAAATTGAATATTGATTTCCCGAAATGGGGTTTTCTCGGTTCCTTCTATTTTTTCTCGGTTTCCTGAAATTCTAATTTGAAAATCGTCGATCGATTGACGTTGTTTCTTTAGAATTAAAATTACATCGATTGCCATACATCCTCCTAAACCCATGAGCAATAATTCCATAGGCCTTGCGCCTGCATTATGTCCTCCTATATTTTCTGCGGCGTCTATATGGACAGGAATGGGGGAGTTGCCCAGTCCTTCGAAATGA
>Ga0209443_1002347_pt1 | contig 11225 bp, 4 predicted proteins | sample LauGreBMM110DCMD_2_FD_187571 | JGI IMG/M metagenome (GOLD analysis project Ga0209443, IMG submission 187571) | Freshwater lake microbial communities from Lake Michigan, USA - Su13.BD.MM110.DCMD (SPAdes) (version 2) | ecosystem: Environmental > Aquatic > Freshwater > Lake | place: Lake Michigan... | reverse complement strand
CATTGACTAAAGGTAGGTTGCACTTTGCACAGCTTGCATTGACTGACATTTCGCACTTGGCGCATGAATAAGTCGCGATCATTTTTTAAGCTCCTAGTTCTCGATTGAATGGGGAAATTTTACTTTCCCCTTAAGGATTATTCAAGAGGATTTGAGTTTTATGTGCTCAGTAGGGCTTGAACTGAGGCTATAAAGATTCTTAAAGCTAGAAGGCTCGGACTGGGCGAGTGGCGGAAGTACCATTCTTACCACCGCTGGTGACCGCACCGACTGTGTTGCCAATGTAATATCCCAGCTCGCGTGTATACGGTGGATCTCCAGCATGATTAGCTTCCGCCCATGCTATTTCTGAGGAACTGTAGAAGTGAGTACTAGGCATGCCCAGTAAATTAGGTGTTGCACTTGCATATGCATTGGAACACAGCGTGTCATCAGAAGTCCAGGGCTGTCCGCGTACATATTTACACAATTGATTAAGTTCACGATATGAAGGCATGGCCCAATCGGTTTTGTATCCACCGTTATATGCACGCGCCGCACCTGCTGCATATGAATTAGTTGAAGCATCGTAGGCACCACTCATCAAAACAATGAGGCTGGTGTTCTTTAATCCCATTCCAATTAACAGGTTATTGGCAATCCCATTATCACCAGCAACAGCACGTGTTGCTGAGTCGTAAATAGAACCACTGTAATTACAGGCGATTCTGGGAGCACTATCTGATGCTCCGGTGTCATAACAATTTGACACAGTTGAGGCCCAGTTATCACTAGGTTGGTCAGTTGTTCCCGCATACCAAGTAGCAGGTGCTGCCTCTAAGTATTTGCATGTCTGAGAGTAATTCTCTCCACAGGTAAAGCCTGCAGATGTATAGAAAACTGTTCCCCCACCAGGACCTACATCTCCAACTGAACATGTGCCACCTTGCGCACAACTCCAGGTCGAATGAGTCGAGCTTTGCATTGTGATCTTATAAACCGATGACGAAAGCGCGATTGGGTTGGTGAAGCTGACCGTAAATGTACCCGAGCCACTTGAAATAGTGGTTCCGTAACTACTGGTGAATGTGCCGCCATTGTTATAGATCACCACACCGCTCAAGGTGGTATTCATGATTGCAACCGGTGCGCTGTCGCTATTTCCGTATGCGCTAATTGAAAAATCAGCGCCATAGCAACTGTTCGGAATATCTGAGACTTTAATTGAACTCAAGTAATGGGTGCCACCAGCGCCTGCCTCATTAACAAATGTGGAATACGGGGTCACAGTTAATTCAGTATCGCCTGAGCAAGCAACGGTCTGAGATACTCCTTGGCCGAATTCGATTCCAGCCCCTGAGTTAAGTGAGATATTTCCGGCAAAGGTGCTCTGAAAAAAGAAGATAGAGGCAAAAATGACTACTGCAGTGGTCAGAAACTTTCTCTGAAATTTTCCGTTGGGCTCTACCTCGATGGGATCATCGTGATAGAAGTCTTCGGACACGGCGCGCTCCACTCGCATTGCGACAAAGGCCTCACTGATGTGTGAGGAGTCTAGGTAAGTCTCTCACACCTGCATTTGAGCGTTATTGGGCAAAAGGGGCAATCAGGTTAATTAACTTACGCGCACGCTCACAACTTTTTTAAGCTTCCCAGCTGTGATTGTGATCGTGTAGGTTCCGGGCTTCTTAAATTTCAAGACCGGGGATTTAACGACTCCTTTGGCATTAGCTTTGCCAGAAATGATAGTAAAAGTCTTTCCATCAGGCCCTTTAATAGTTTCCTTTACTAGAGTTCCTTTAGGGATATTCGGAAGTGCCACTACCAGAGTTGAATTCTTGCGCACCTGAACCGTTTTAGTTGCATTCGATTGATTTAGCTGGATACTCAAGCTTGGTTTAACTTCACTTGATACAGCAGCGAAATAACTATTCGTTGGAATCTTAACCTCTGGGACAAGTGGTTTCTTAGTTGGGGTAGCAACGACTGTTGGAGTTGGAGTTGGAGCCGGGGTTGGGGTTGGGGTTGGGGTTGGGGTAGATGCGGAACCGCCTCCACCTCCTTGATTTACTAAAGCGGCGGCGATTACTGACACGGTCGATCCACTTGTTTTGGTTTGTGAGGTGAAACCAGATTTAGTTCCAGTTACAGATACCGAGATTACAGTTCCTAAATCTTGAGTATTTAAAAGATATGAACTAGAAGTCGCGCCAGAAATTGCGCTACCGTCTTGTTTCCATTGATAGCCAAGAGTGACGCCACTATCCCATGAGTTAGCTGTCGCAGTAAGTGACTGACCTACTTGAGCAATCCCAGAAATCGTTGGTGTCGGAGCTAAAGTCAGAGCTTGGGGCGCTGAAGAGATTACCAGTGGTGTTGCATCAACAACTTCCGAGCCTGTGCCAGCTACATTCTTTGCCCTTACTTTTGCTATCCACGTACCTACTCCTACGCTGGCAAAAGTTGCCTGAGTCGTTGATGACACAGAAGTAGTCAAGTCAGTGCCAGCTGCAGGTGACAGAGTAACTTCGTATCCATTTACTGTGCTTCCACCATCATCTACCGGAGCAGTCCATGTAACCAGCGCACTTCCATTAGTTTGTGCGGCCGCATTAACGTTTGTCACTAGACCGGGGACGGTAGGAATCCTTACTGAACTAAAGGTAGCTGTCTCGGTATTTCCTAATTCATTTACCGCATAAATTGAGAATACAACGTTTTGCCCTGCTGTAACCTCAGTGAAATCACAGGTTGTGCTAGTTACGTCACAATTCTCTTTGGTCTTTCCTCCACCAGAAATCACATACTTAGTTAACGGCGAGCCACCGTTATCTGCCAATGTCCAAGTAAGAGTTGCTTTCACTGTGCCGCTCACATTCGTTCCTGTGGGTGTTCCAACGGAGATAGCTGCAGGAATGGAGCGGGCGGTAAATGACTGGGGGTCAGAATCTGTTGATCCAGTTGTATCAGTTGAGGTAACTACAAATGAATATCCCACTCCACCTATGAGGCCAGTAACCGGCACTTCCCAAGTCAGAGAGGAACTTTGTGGCGTAAAAGTTACTTTTGTCATTGGTTGCCCAGCTGCTGTGGCAGTAACCGTATAACTCATTAATCCTGAGACTTTGGTACCTATTACTTTCACTGCCGCTGCATTATGAGCTGTGTTAGCTAATGAGGTCGATTCAATACTAAAAACAGCTTTGCTGGGCGCAGCGATTGCAGGAGTGCCACTTAATAGCAACAGGCTTACTAGTACAACATTGAATTTTTTCATCCGTTACAGCACCACATCCAATGTTGTTGAAACAGTCGTCGATGAGCCAATATCTTGATTTGAAAGAGTTTTAGAACTAAACCTTTTCACATCACTACCTGTATTAACTGGCGTGAAAGTCACATCCCAGTTAATAGCATCATCAAGTTGAAGGCTGTAAGCACCGTTTTCATCAGTTGAGGTTACAACCTGAGTCGCTGCACTGGGTGAGACCGTCTTATTTGCACTTACGATTGCACCAATAATTTTCACTGAAGCGTCACCAGTCTGAGAAATTACACCGGTTACGTTTCCTGAAGCCAATGGTAAAGAAACTATGGTGGAAGATAACGTTCCTGAACCGCATTGACCAGAAACAAGTGCAACCAGTGCACTGCCATTCGTAGTGACAATACAACTGGTTGCAACACCAGTTATGCCTGGGCCAGGATTGACGGTTAACTTAAATCGGCCGTTAGCGCTTAACTTCAAACTTACCTTTCCATTTTGATCAAGACCATAACCTCCGACCCAACCAGTGGAAACATTGCTGCCATCGACGGTTTCAACACCCACCCAACCAGAATTTATTTGAGCTGTGTTTCCGGTGTTGCGTGCCGCCATCGTCAGATTAGGTGCGCTGAGTGAGAAATTTTGTCCATTTACCTGGGCGAATGTAAGCCCAACTGTCGCGGAATCAAAAGTTGCTCCGGCGTAGAGATTACGTTCATTCCATGGTGCCTCAATCTGCACCGCAAATACAGTGGAGGTATCAGCAACGTTAAAGACTGCCTTTCCATTGGAGTCCGTTTGGCTTCCTGCAATCCAATTTTTAGCAGTTATAGCGCCTCCGGCATCCTTGATGATTGCAATCAGGCTCACCCATGCATTAGCACCGGCAGATGTTGAGCCGTCAGGACGCTTGACATAGATAGAGGTATTCGGTGCTGGAGCAGCAGCGCTGATAGTTTGCGTTGCAAAGGTTCCGCTACCTGGAGTTACTTGTGGCAAAGTCGCACAAGCAGTCCCACTTTGTAATGAATAGCATTGTGTTCGCACAACATCAGTAGTTCCGTAAGGGGGATCAATCCACATCCAGAGATTCTGTGCTCCGGTTAATCTCCCATTGTTGGCAGTGTTGATGGCCACTGGGTCAACAAAAATCGCAGCATTTCCAGAGGAATCTGTCTGAGCGTGTACATTCCATGCACCGAGACCAAGTCCAACATGAGCATTGGCAATGGCTGTTCCAGCTGCATTTGTCACACTAACAGTGAGATTAGGAGAACGCAGCTGCAATTGAAGTTGGCCGTTAGCAAGCACGCAACCGCCTGCTGTTGTTGTGATTGCGCCACTTGCAATGGTGACTGAACAGCCGGCTGAGGAAGACAAGCTAGAAGTATTCCAAGGAACGTTTGCCTGAATTGTGTATGAACCATTAGGCACAACCATGCTAAATGATCCATCGCTGCGTGAGTTACTTCCAATTTCCCATAGCTGATCATTCGTTGAATTAATTGGAACTACCCAACTGTCTCGAACTCCCGTGCCGGTCGCATCTACTACTTTTCCAACCACAGTTGGGGTCCCAAGAGTCAGTGGGTACGCCGTGGAGTTTCCATAGGCAGTCGTTGTGACCGCTTGATTTGTTACCAAATCTGTAAAGGCAGAAACAGTTCCATTGGATGCAATTCTTACAGCATATGAATGATTCGTAGATGTTGTTGATCCAGAACCACTTGGATTAACACGAACTGTGTAACTTTCACTGGCTGGCGCACTTAAAGCAAAGTAACCATTGCTGTCAGTGTTATCTCCATCAACCCACTGACCTGTTGTGGAATTAAAGAGCTCAACCCAAGAATTTACAGCAGCCGCGTTGGCCGATGAAGGGTCAGTAACTAAGCCGCGAATAGTTGGCGCAGTCATAGTAATCGTATCTGAGAATGAGGAGCTGACAACATAAGCGCTCATCGATTCGGTCTGATATTGCTTCGTCGTTGTAGCTGCGACAGCTGATACATCCGAATTATTCGAAGGATCAATTCGAACACTTACGCCTGTTGCTAAAGAAGCAACAAAGAACTTGGCATATCCATCGGTATCAGTTGTTGCACCACCAAGCCACGAACCATTGAGTACATTGAGAGTTACCCACATATTGGTAGCTGCAGTGGAACTTTCGCCATACACAACCCTCACAGTTAAGTTAGGGGCCAGGAGACGAATGTTTGCTGAGTTACTGCCAGCCTCGTTCAAAACAGTTCTAATTGCATTTCCACCTCGATAGCTTGACAGTGAATACTGAGCATTCTGATTTTCAGCAACTTGCAACTCATCATAGTCCCCAAAAGTTGTAAATCCGGCTGGCTTACTCATTGCCCAGTTGCCCTCTGAATTTGTGTTAACGCAATTCCAAGATTGTGTGCCACTGATAATTACACTAAGGCATGCTCGTGCATTTGCAATCCCAGTATTGCCCGAAGGAGGCAGAACTTTGCCACTCCAATATGGACTCTTGAGATGAATGTTGAAACTCGATGTTGTTAATCCAGCAGATTGGGCGCTGCCAGAGATTGATGCGGTTAAATTAGCAGCGACAGTGATATCACCAATCGGATCTGAGTTGCCGTAGGTTGTATTGTCGTTTGGAGAGCGCGCATAGATTGTGTATGCGCCTGCAGGTAAGGACATTGAGAATGAACCGTCGCTCCGAGAATTTGCACCGTACTGCCACATTTCTTCTCTCGTATTCTTATTAACTGCTGTTACCCAAGAATTTGCAACCCCTATCGTGCTGGTATCGGGGGCTTGAAGAACCTTGCCTTGAATCTGTGCTTGACCAAGATTAAGGGTAATAATTCCATTGCTATCGGCGCTCACTCCAGTAACTGCCGCAGATATTGCGCCACCAGCTCCTGCTGTTGCTACGACTTCATAACTCTTTCTAGTTGAATTAGGAGTTAAATCTGTAGGAATGACGATAAATTGATAGGTGCCAGCGCTGGGTAAATTCACCGCCACAGCTACTGCTTCTTCCGTATTAACCCACTGAATAAATTGATTATCTTTTCTAATTTCAATTCCGGCATACCTAACATTTGAACTGCCACCAACCTCGCGGACTCTTACCTTCAAAGTAGGAGCTGCTGCAGTAATATTTCCATAATTCTGATTGAAACTACTTAAATTCCCGCTGTTTACAACGAATTGGCTTAAATTGCTCGCCGCAATATCCGAACGTCCTTGAGGATCAATAAAGACTCGATATGTTCCGACTTCATTAACTGTAAAGGAGAATGCCCCAATTGAATTAGTTAAAGTACAAGTAAGCCAGTTCCAACCAACGCCATCAGATGCCCTCTTCTGAAGACAAGCTACCACCCGTGAGGAATTATCACTTGTCGCAGGTTGCCCATTGGGATCCAATACAACGCCTGAAACATTTGCTGCTCCAGGTGAAACTCGATATCTACCATTTGAACTGACTGAAATCGTTGCGCCCGAAACGGTATTACCTTCGCGCAGAGCTAATGAAGTACCCGCACTTGATACGACAAGTGTGTACTGCTTTGCAGCAAGTCCTGCAATACTTCGACTTCCTTCTGGAGGATTTACGGTCAACAAATAGGTTGCGTCAGCTAGAGTTGCAGCTGCATATCCTGGAGAAGCAAAACCAATTTCTAGATTGTCAACCCAGGTTCTTCTATTGCTAACAACACTTTCAACAGAAATCCATGATCCAGATGTGAGGGACTCTGAATTGAGAGGATTAATCAAATCAAATTTAACGTTTGGTACCGACAAGGTTATATTCTGAGTGAGGCTAGCTGTGGGTGTCTCCCCATTCCATGAAATTAGGATTCCTGAACTATCTGTTACCGTGATGTTAGGTGTAGTAGTTCTTACAAAATCACTTAAGCCATATGGTGTGACTTCAATTCTAAAAGTTCCAGTTTCTGAAATAACGAGGCCATAGTTGCCACCAGGGCCAATCGAATCGCCACTTACCCATTCCCAGTCGTTAATATCGATATCATCTCGTTTAAAAAGGTCCCACTGCAAACCTTGACCATTAACAAGCGTCAGCGTTTCTCCGTTTGACTTGGTAATCTTTCCTGAAAGATTTATCGCAGTTAGTGGAAATTGTGCCACCCCATTTGTGATTGTCACATTAGTGCCCGATGCTGGATAACCCACCTTTAAGGATGTAGTCGTACCAGTATCAGAAATTATGGCGGTAAATAGGGATGAAGCATATTGGGAATTGCGACTAACTGCCCTGACCCGATATGTGCCACCCGGGAGTCCTGCGTTTCCGATGACATCATTTTGTCCTGTGCATCCGATTACTACGCCCTCTGCATCGACGGCGCATATTTCTAGCGCAGCGTCAGCTCTGCTCAAGCTTCCAAGAGTTGGGCTCAGTATCTTAAAAGGAAAGCTTTTCTTATATGAAGAAAACTGCCAAACATCGCCACTTTTGGTAACTGGCGAGCCTGTTAACATATCCGTAAGCGCAAAAGTACGATTTGGACAGTTAGAATTAGTGAGACGGAATATTGATGCCATACTACTTTGATCGTAAGTTGCAGCTGTAGCGGAATCGAAATAATCCCATCCGATTGCATGTGTACCCTCGCAGCCCAAGGCAGAATCGAAGTTGATACCAAATTGTCCGGTACGTAGAAGGAATCCACGATTAGGGTAATCACTTGTTCCTGACCAATAGCCAAACCCAGAATAAATTGGTGCTGCAGTGCCAGTTGAGCTCTTCAAATTCACCAATATTGATGTTGCCTTTAGAATTATCTCAACACTTGAAGTAGAACTTAGACTGAAAGTACCTAGCGCTTTGCTCAAAAATCCAAATGCATCTACTACATTATCAATCGCTGGTTGCACATATAATTCTGTGTCTAAATCACCCTGTGGAAGATTGGTGAATATCACCTGTCCAGCGGAGTCTGTAGTCTGAGTTGCTGCAAAGCCCCAACCTTGAGGGGTTGAAGTTTCATAACCGATAGCCACTAGCGCACCCGCAAGAGGGGCGCCATTGCGATCTTTTACGGTAATCGTCTTTGTGACGGTAGCTGCGGCCGCATTTTGCATTGTTACAGGTGCAGCGATGAATAATCCAAGAATTAGTGTTGTAGCTAATACTTTCGAGATTTGAATTATTCTCATTTTCCACCCCAAATTACTCCAACTTAGGGTTCTAACCCTACTCACAGGTCGCCGGAATAGATATGAGAATTTGGTCAATATATGGAAAAAAGGGTAATTAATAAGATTATGTGGGGGAATCCTTACAATCTCCCGGATTATCCCCGCCGGGTCTCTCCTACTTGGGCGAAAATTTAAGTTTAAATTAGAACTACCTCCACTTACCGAACTGTGATATTCGGCTCTAGTTCTCCGTTTTTGCGAAAGATATATTGATTCAAATTTGAATTGCGAGATCTAATACCGGCGCGCTCACAGTTTTAATTAACAACCCGGGGTGCCCCATAGTCCAATGGCAGCAGGCAGATGGAGTGTGAGCTTTGCTCGAGTGCAGCTACTCTGAGATGAAATACATTAAGGATCAGAGAAGCGCCTTGGAAGCCTTCAGGCAGTGTATGAAATGTGTATTAGTTTTGAATTGATTCACCTTGAGTTACCGAGAAACAGCGCCGTAATTTACGCAGGAAGAGTAAGTAAATAACCGGCAGAACGTGCCCCCAATCGGACTCGAACCGATACTGGAAGGATTTTAAAGATCCCTTTAGCATCGCCTCCTGGGGCAATCTATTCACCCTTAAGAAATAAAAAGATTAAATAGCTGAATAGGTAAATAGATGAAGGGCTAAAAAGCCCGGACTGGCCGAACGTAGGTGGTGGTGTTCTTATTGCCGTTGGCCTGGCTGCCACTGCTGAAGTACTGGGCCCACGCGTAGGCCGCACCGCTCTCAGACGAGGACCAGTAGGGGCTCGCCACGAATCCTGCCGTTCCTGCGCCATAGGTAGCGCTGGGAAGGCTTCCACCGGTGCAGGCAGTTGTGACCGACGGCGCAATTCCGCGAGCCCATTGGCATAACAGATTCAGCTCTGCTGTAGTCGGTAGATACCAATCGCTCTTGGAACCACCTGCATATGCACGGGCAGCCCCGGCTGCATAATTGTTACTACTTGCACTGTAAAGACCGTTTTGAGTAACAATTGCAAGCGAGTTCTGATAGCCAAGGCCGACTCCCAATAGGTTGTTGTATGCACTGGAATTGTTTGTAATTCCAGAGACATCTAAGCTTGCATTACCCGAAGAAGAAGTTCCAGTCGCCCATTGTTTTGTGGGATCACTTCCGGTGTTCCAACCACTTGGGGCAACCTCTAAATATTTACACCTTGCAGTAAATGTTGGCCCGCAATCAAAGCCTGCATTATTGACGTAGTAAACAAATCCACCACCGGGGCCTGTCCAGCCAACTTCGTAGTATGGTGTATTCGCACCACTTTGAATCGTTAACTTAAAGACAGAAGATGATTGTGCAACGGGTGTAGTAAATGTAGCTGTGAATGTTCCAGAGCTGCTGGCAACCGTCATACCAGTAGAACCAGTTCCTCGTGAGAATGTTCCAGCGTTGTTATAGATAACAGCGCTAGTAGTTGAAGTTTCAAAGAGAGCTAGTGGGGTGCCACTTGAATCGTTATAGGCGCTAATGGTGAAGTCAACGCCATAACAGGAAGATGGGATATTGGAGACAGTCACAGATTGTAAATAATGGGCTCCGGGAGAGCCATTGGTAAAGCTTGATCGCGGCGTCAGAGTCAGATTTGTATCACCTGAGCAGGCAACGGTTTGTGATACACCTTGACCGAATTCAACACCAGAACCTGAGTTCAATGAGATATTGCCAGCAAAGGTGCTTTGAAAGAAGAAGATGGAGCCAAGGATCACCGCACCTGCGGTGATGAATTTAGAGGGTAACTTACTCTTAGGAATCTGCGGGGCGGGATCATCATGATAGAAATCGTTTAAATCAGTCTCGGAAGTGCCCACGTGATGTGTCCTCCCCAGAGAGTCTTTGCTCTGACTATTAGCTAATCAGGTAGTTATGCAAGCTAAGAGCGGCAACTTGGTGGTTGGGGCCGCCCAATAGAGTAAGGGTATTGCACGGTTAGGTGAATGGGTACTTTCTCTCACGCTTTGCTGTGGAAGTGCTCACCATCACGCATGGCAGATGCTTGGCAAAGGTTATGGGGGAAGATAACCTTCCCCGAACATGCTTATAAGAAGTGCGTTTTAAGAAATATGAGAGGCCATCCATGAAAGCGCTCGTTATCGGCGCAGGCGGAGTTGGCAGTGCAATTGCAAATATCGCAGCACGTAGACCCTTTATTACATCTATGGTCATGGCAGATTACGCTCTCGCGCGGGCCCAAGCAGCTGTAGCAAAAGTAAATGATCCTAGGTTTTCGGCGCAAGAAGTCGATGCCTCTGATGTCAATAACATCCGTGCCCTCATTCACAAAGCAGCTCCCGACATTGTGATCAACGCGGTAGACCCACGATTTGTGATGCCAATCTTTCTTGCATGTGAAGAAGAAGGCGTGCATTACCTGGATATGGCGATGTCGCTATCAATTGCACATCCCACTGACCCAACCAATAAGCCTGGAATCAAATTAGGTGATGAGCAATTCGCTCGCCAAAAGATATGGAGCGATAAAGGAATCTACGCGGTTGTTGGTATGGGTATAGAGCCAGGCATGAGCGATGTCTTTGCTCGCTATGCCCAAGACGAACTCTTCTCCCGTATTGATTACCTAGCGGTGATGGATGGTTCGAACCTGACTGTCGATGGTTATGACTTCGCTCCATCGTTTTCTATCTGGACCACGATTGAGGAATGTCTTAATCCGCCACTGATATATGAGGAAGGTCGTGGTTGGTATACCACTGAGCCTTTTAGTGAAATTGAAAGCTTTGATTTCCCAGATGGCATTGGTC
>Ga0209443_1002345_pt1 | contig 11235 bp, 6 predicted proteins | sample LauGreBMM110DCMD_2_FD_187571 | JGI IMG/M metagenome (GOLD analysis project Ga0209443, IMG submission 187571) | Freshwater lake microbial communities from Lake Michigan, USA - Su13.BD.MM110.DCMD (SPAdes) (version 2) | ecosystem: Environmental > Aquatic > Freshwater > Lake | place: Lake Michigan... | reverse complement strand
CCGATCACCTCCCGTCATGCGAGAGCGCATGAGACGGCGCGCCCGGAAGTGACGGACACTCGTAGCGCAGGTTTTCAACCTGCTGTATCGCCGAGTTCCACTCGGCAGGGCGTCGGCAAGGCCCGACGCGCTCACCTGCCGCTGCGTCTGCGGATCCCAGATCCGCGATACGGTCCGACTCTGCGCTACTTCTGCCATCGGGCCCGCCACCTACAATCGAACCCCGCAGAAGATCCTGCCGCCGCTTTCCCTGTTTCTGTCCGCCACTTCGGCCCGCGTTCTTCCGCGGCCGCGACCTGCCGGAACACCCGCATCCTCATCGGAACCAAGAGGAGGAGCCCCCGGTGTCCTTGAGGTCACGGCGCGAACTCCAGCCATCCGAAACGGTCCGGCGTGTGGAAGCTGCCGTTGAGCACCGGGTTGGAGGCGAGGAAGGCTTGGTGCGCGCGGTCGATGCGGTAGAGGTTCGCGCGCCAACGCGTGCCGGCTTGCGGCAGCGTGTCGCCGAACGCGGCCAACGGGATCCGCACCTCGGTGGTCCAGACCTTCTTCGCCGTGTCGACGCGGACCTTCCACTCCATGCCGCTGCTCCACCCGAAATCCGATTCCGGCCGCTTCAGGCGCAGGTCGAGCGCCTCGTCGTTCGGGGCCCACTCGTATTCGGTGTAGTGCGTGGGCTTCGACGGATCCGGCGCGACGAAGAGCTCGACGACATCCTTGTCCCACAGCGATCCGCCTTTCCCGACGCGTTCGCCCGGCCGCGCCGGACCGAAGTCGGTCAGCTCGGTGAACGGGCTCTCGTAGCTCAGATAGAGATATCGGTCGGACCAGAGCACCCGGCAGGTGGTGCTGATCTCCGGACGCGCACGGCCGTCGACGGCCTCCTGTTCGAGCCGGAACGGCGTCGCCTGCGCCCACTCGGGCTCGGACAAGATGCCGTCCGGCGCAAAGTCGCGGGCGATATGTTTCGCCTTCACGGTCGTGGACGGCAGCGAACGGACGAGCAGCTTCCGCGCGTTGTCGAAGTAGATCTTCCGGAGCACTCCGGGCGGCAAGCCGATGGAGCTGATGGTCCAGTCGCCCTGGATCTGGGTCATGTGCTGCCAATCGCGGTCGCCCGTCTCCAGCCATCGCCATTCCTTGTGGAAGAACATCGCCGCGTCGTCGTCGGTCGGATCCTCGTCGTCGCCGGACGAGCCGAGGATGAGCTTGGCGTAGACCTGGAAATCGGAGGCGAAAAGGATGCGGTCCTGGTGCTTGGTGAACATCCGGCGGACCTTCTCCGGCGCGTGCCGGCCGAGCTCCGGGATGCGCGCGGCGAGGTCGGCATGCATGTTCGGATGCGCGTCGAGCTGGCGATCCACCCAGTCGATGTCCTCGGAGTTGTTGGCGAAGTGGACGCAGACGAACGTGGTCTTCGGATGGCGCGCGATGACGCGTTCCAAGGCGGCCAGCAGCTCCTCGCGGGCCGGATATCTCTTCGCGTCGCCGAACCACCACGGCCGATGGTCGCGAAGCTCGCGCCAACGCTCGTTCTCTTTGTCGAACGGCAGCCAGAAGGCGCGCGGATCGGCGACGTGGATGCTCACCGGCAATCCCAGCTCGCCACAACGCCGCCAGACACCGTCGAGCTTCGGGTCGTCGATCTTGATGAGCTCGCCCTTGCCGTCGCGCAGATAGAGCCCGAGCCGCTTCCATTCCTTGAAGCCGGCCGCGCCGAGCTCTCGGGCACGCTCGACCTGCTTCACGGCGCGCTCGGCGAAGCCCGGCTCGTCCCAGCCTGCGTAGTCCAGGTTGAAATACTGCACGAAGCGGCCGGGCGCGACCTGGTCGGCCAGCGCCTTCATCCGTTCGAACCCCGACTTCTCGCCCGGCTTCGCGGTCACCACGCCGCCGCTGAGGTTCGCGCCGATGCCGATGCCCGAGCGGTCCATGATCCGCACCGCGCGCGACGTGCGCTCGGCCGTGCCGTCGATGTGCTGGTGCAGGTCGATGACACGGTGCTCGCGCCGCCAGGCGTCGCCCGGCCACGGCGGCGGCGCCTCCGCGCCGAGCACATCGCGGGAGCCCACGAGCAGACCCGCAGCGACCGAGAGGGTGGACAGCAAGGACCGGGATCTCATGAGCCGATGGAAATCCTCCACGGCGACTTTGGCGAGCCCCGCTTCATCCCGGCTTCCAGCGCCCGCAAGAAACGACTCGACGACCGCGGGGGCGTCGAACAATTTCATGGCGCTGCCCGCTTCGTCGGTCGGCCCACCGTGGGGAGGTGGCAGACAAGTAATGCACTTGCTTTGCAAGCAAGGCCATGCGGGAGCGTTACCCGTCCTCTCCACCACTTCGATCGCGGACGCCCGAGGCCGACCGGCCCCGGGCGTCTTCGTTTTATCGGACGGGGAAAGCACCGCTGTTCCGCTCTCATCGGCGCCGACCGTTCCTCGGGACCGAGCGTCGCATCGCGACGGCCCATGCCATCGGATCCCGCGTCCTTGCTGCCCGCCGCTCCCGGACGCCCGTCCCATCGGAGCCGACCACCGGTCCCATCGCGGATCAGAGCTCGGTGTCCTCGACCTTGCGCAAGCCGAGGCGCAGCGGGAGCCAGCCGGCCAGCGCGCTCATCAGGAGGAACACCGTCCAGGAGAACGCCGCCTTGCCCGGCTCGAAGTCGTCCATCGAGTTGGGGCTCCAGCCCCACGGGCTGCCCAAGGCCAGCAGCACGACCGACGCGACGATGTAGAGGAAGCTCAGCACCAGGCAGAACGTGCCGCCGAACCCGCTCACGATCTTGCTCGGGTTCGTCTCCTTGAAATCCGGGTACAACGCTCCCAGGCCGACCGCCAGCGCGTTCAGCACGAAGGTCATCACCGTCACCGTCGCCGCGAAGAACGCCGTCCGCGCCGGCCCGAGATGCAGCAACGTGCAGGACAGCAGCGTCAGCACCTGCATCACGACGAGCGTCGCGGCCGTCGCGCACCAGAACTTGAGCCGCACGACCGCGACGAGCCCGAGCGGCGCGAGGCCCACGACCCACACGCGCTTCCCTTCCAGCGAGAACTGCGGGAACACGAACCGCGTGGTGATGGTCGCCAGGTTCAGCGCGCAGGCGCCGAGGTTCAGGTAGCTCACCAGCGAGATCCAGAACGGGGAATCGAGCTGCCGGGTGAAATGCCGGAGGTTGATGATGTACACCGTCAGCAGGCCGAAGAGCATCAGCGTCTGGCCCCACTGCGCCGTGTCGCGCCAGAAGACCCGCAGGTCCTTGGCCACCAGTGCGCGGACATCCGACGGCAGGATCCCGCGCCAGCCGAGGACCACATCCATCCAGTCGCGCGGCCGCAGCAGCAGGCTGAGCTTCGCGGCGGCGCGCCGGCGCTCCTCCACCCGCTGGAACCACAGCCACCGCGCGAACATGCTCCCGCGGCTCTGCACCACGCTCGACGCCTCGTAGAAGGCGGGCCCCAGCCGCGTGGTCGCCAACATGCCGAAGAAGAGCGCGTGGCTCAGCAGGACCAGCGCGAAGAAGCCCGCCGACCTCAGCGCGCCCTCCGCCATGTTCTGCACGCTGGCGCTCAGCCAGTAGCTCGGCAGCAGCGGGGACTGCGCGAACCGGGTGTTCTCCAGCAACCGGTCGATCACCGCCAGCACGCGCGTCTCCAGCTCGTCGTCCTTGACCACCTCGGGCCGGAACTTGGATAGCACCACCGCCACGACCACCAGCAGGGCGCCGATCAGCAGCACCTGGAACGCGCGACGGTCCAGATGCCGCGCCAGCAGGATGGACAACCCGGCCCCGGCCGCGCCCGGCAGCACGATGAACAGCGCCACCAGCACCACGATCGCCGGATAGAAGAACCAGGCCACGTTGTTCACCAAGCCGTACGCCACCAGCATCGGCGCGATGAGGAAGAGGAAGGCCCACGAGGCCAGCAGCGTCGATTCCAGCAGCTTCCACTGGAACACCGTCCGCGTCGGCACCGGCAAGGTGAGCAGGAACGACGTCTCGCGGTTGCGGAACAGGTTCGTGTAGCTGATCACCAGGTTCGACAGCAGCAGCAGCGCGAACAGGAAGGCGAACAGCAGGAACAACAGCCGTTCCACCAGCAGGCCGCCGATGCCCGGGAACTTGCCGAGGAAGCGCAGCCCGAAATGGAACAGCGCGAACGCCAGCACGGCGTAGCCGGCCAAGAACACCCCGATCAACCCGAGCAGCAGCCACGATTGTTCGCGCAACGCCACCAGCCGCCGCCACGCCGAGCGGACGGAGACCTCGAGCAGGAGCCGGAGCGGAGCGGCGTGGGAGGACATCGGCGCGCGGAATCTCCGCGAGAGGCCGCCCGGCCGCAACTGTGCCCGCGCATCCCGACTTCCGCCGTTGCCCGCTTTGCCGCGGCTGCCCTACGGTCCCCGCCCTTATGGCGCGGCGACAGTATCCGTTTCACCTCATCGAACCGAAGTGGCAGCAGCGTTGGGACGTCGAGCAGACGTTCCGCGCGTGGAACCCCGGGGATTCCGTGCCCGCCGGACATCCCTTCGGCGCGCGCCACGGCCTGGCCGGCAAGACGCCGTCGGCCGCCGAGCTCCCGCCCAAGTTCTACATCCTCGACATGTTCCCCTACCCGTCCGGGGCCGGCCTGCACGTCGGGCATCCGGAGGGCTACACCGCGACGGACATCCTCGCCCGCTACCGCCGCGCGCAGGGCCTCAACGTGCTGCATCCGATGGGATGGGATTCCTTCGGCCTGCCCGCCGAGCAGTACGCGGTGAAGACCGGCCAGCATCCGCGCAAGACCACCGAGGAGAACATCGCCAACTTCACCCGCCAGATCAAGTCGCTCGGCTTCAGCTACGACTGGTCGCGCGAACTGGCCACCACGGATCCCGATTACTTCCGCTGGACGCAGTGGATCTTCCTCCAGCTCTACAACGCCTGGGTCGACCCGGAGACCGGCAAGGCGGAGCCGATCAGCACGCTGCGCTTCCCGGCCGGGTGCGACAGCGAGGACGCGAAGCGCGCCTATCGCGATTCCAAACGTCTCGCCTTCGTGAGCGAGGCGCCGGTGAACTGGTGCCCCGAGCTCGGCACCGTGCTGGCCAACGAGGAGGTCATCGACGGAAAGAGCGAGGTCGGCGGCTTCCCGGTCATCCGCAGGCCGATGAAGCAATGGATGCTCCGCATCACCGCCCTCGCCGAACGCCTGCTCAGCGATCTCGACACCATCGAGTGGTCCGATTCGCTGAAGGAGATGCAGCGGAACTGGATCGGCCGCAGCGAAGGCGCCTGGGTCGAGTTCCCGGTCCAAGGCTCGCAGTCCAAGGTCACCGTGTTCACGACCCGGCCGGACACCTTGTTCGGCGCGACGTACATGGTCCTCTCGCCCGAACACGCGCGGGTGAAGGAGATCACCACGGCAGAACAGGCCGGAGCCGTGAAGCAGTACCAAGGATTCGCCGCCGGCCGGTCCGACCTCGAACGCACCGAGCTCGCGAAGGAGAAGACCGGCGTCTTCACCGGCGCCTATGCCGTCAACCCGGTCAACGGCGAGAAGATCCCCGTCTGGATCGCCGACTACGTGCTCGCGAGCTACGGCACCGGCGCGATCATGGCCGTGCCGGCACATGACCAGCGCGACTTCGAGTTCGCCGAGAAGTTCGGCCTGCCGGTCGTCCAGGTCGTCCAGCCGCCGGACGCGAAGACTGATTGGAAGGGCTTCACCGACGATGGCACCGCGGTCAACTCGACCGGCCCCGACGTCTCGCTCGACGGGCTGTCCACGGCCGAAGCCAAAGCGAAGATCACCGCTTGGCTCGAAGCGAAGGGCCTCGGCAAGAAGATGGTGAACTTCAAGCTGCGCGACTGGCTCTTCAGCCGGCAGCGCTACTGGGGCGAGCCGTTCCCCATCATCTGGAAGCGCGATGCCAGCGGGGTGCTCCAGCACGAGGCCTTGCCGGAAAGCGCGCTGCCCCTGCTGCCGCCCGCGCTCGAGGACTACAAGCCCACCGCCGACGGACAACCGCCGCTCGCCCGCGCGACGGATTGGGTGAACCTGCCCGACGGATCCGTCCGCGAGACCAACACCATGCCGCAATGGGCCGGCAGCTGCTGGTACTACCTCCGCTACCAGGACACGCAGAACGGCGGCCGCTTCGTCAACGCCTCCGCGGAAAAATACTGGATGGGTCACACGTCCCTCCAAGTGCCGCGCAGCGTCCCGGAGTTGGATGCCCTGATCCGGCAACTCGTGGAGTTGACCTACTCCCGACCGGGGGCCGCGCGAGAACGGGTCGCCCTGGGGCAGGTGACGCCCGCATTGGCGGAACGAATCCAGAGCCTCACCGGCCTGCGACTCGCCGGCTCCCTGCATGTGCTCGACAATTACGGGGTCCGCCACGCGCGCAAAGAACATGGCCAGCCTGGTGAGGAGCAGCGCCGGGGACAGGAAGCCATCACCGATGACACGTTTCTCGATGTGCCTTGGGTGTTGTCGGCCCCGGACGAGGTGGAACTGGCCGGCAAGAACTCAAACGGCCTCGACATGCTGCGGTTCAAGAAACGGATCAACGGGCACCTCGTGATCGTGGAAGAAGTCCGTGCCAGCACCGGCTTGCTGGCCGTGGTGACCGTCTATCAGCGGAAAACGACGGCGAACGATGCCGCCATCGGGGCCCCGCTCGGAACGTCTGGAGACGACCGTCGCGGGGACGTGTTAGGTCGTCACCTTTCCCAAGTCAAGCAGCCCACGCCCGGCGTGGATCTGTACGTCGGCGGCACCGAGCACGCCGTGCTGCACCTGTTGTACGCACGCTTCTGGCACAAGGTGCTGTTCGACCTCGGCCACGTCTCCACCGCGGAGCCGTTCTACAAGCTCGTCAACCAGGGCATCATCCTCGGCGAGGACGGCCAGAAGATGTCGAAATCCCGCGGCAACGTGGTGAACCCGGACGACGTGCTGGCCGAGTTCGGCGCGGACGCCTTCCGGCTCTACGAGATGTTCATGGGCCCGCTGCAGGACGTGAAGCCTTGGAACACCCGCGGCGTCGAGGGCGTCTACCGCTTCCTCGGCCGCGTCTGGCGGCTCTTCGTCGACGAACGGTCCGAGACCGCCTACGAGCTCGCCGAGGTCACGGCCGACGAGGAACAGAAGAAGGGCCTGCTCGGCCTCGTCGAGCTCGACCCGAGGATCGGCGACATCGCGCCCGAGGCCGCACAGCTCAAGGCGCTGCACGCCTGCATCAAGAAGGTCACCGAGGACCTCGACGCGCTGCGCTTCAACACCGCCATCTCCACGATGATGATCTTCGTGAACGAGGCGATGACCTGGCAGACCAAGCCGGCCTCCGTGCTGCGCCCGTTCCTCCAGCTGCTCGCGCCCTTCGCGCCGCACCTCGCGGAGGAGCTCTGGCAAAGGATGCCCAAGGTCGGGACCGCCTGCGCGGGCACGGCCTCGGATCTTGGAGCCGGGATCCTGGATTCGTTGTCCTATTCGCCTTGGCCGAAGTTCGACCCGGCGCTGCTCGTCGAGGACACCTTGGAGATCCCGGTGCAGGTGAACGGCAAGCTGCGGGACGTCATCCGCGTGCCCGCCGGTGCGACCCACGACGAGCTCGAGGCCGCCGCCCGCGCCGCCGAGAAGGCCCAGCCCTTCCTCGCCGGCAAGACGATCAAGAAGGTGATCGTCGTGCCGAAGAAGATGGTGAACCTCATCGCCGCGTGACCGACCGCCTGTTCCCTGACGACCGGATCTGCGCTACGCTCCCTGTGATGACGCTTCTGACCAAGCAAGAGCGATGGGTGCTCCTGGCCTTCTTGGCGCTCGTCATCACCGGGCTCCTGGGCAAGGCGTGGCTGGCGGCGCGTCCGCCGGAACCGCTGCCGCCGCTGCCCGCGGCCCCGTCCGCCGGAACCGCTCGCTGACATGCCGCAAGATTTCGACACCGCCCTCGAGACCGTCCTGGCCAAGGACCCGCGCTTCCCGCGCGAGGCCTACCATTTCGTGCGCGAGGCGCTCGACCACACCCAGCGCGCCGTGCTCAAGGCCAACAGCGGCCAGCCCCGCCACGTCAGCGGACAGGAGCTGCTCGCCGGCATCCGCGACTTCGCGCTTGAGCAGTTCGGTCCGATGGCCTGCTGCGTCCTGGAGGACTGGGGCGTGAAGCGCTGCGAAGATTTCGGCGACCTGGTCTTCAACCTCGTGGAACACGAGATCCTCTCGAAGACCGAGCAGGACAGCCGCGACGACTTCAAGGGCGGATACGATTTCACCGAGGCCTTCCGCCGGCCGTTCATCCCGGCGCAGAAGGGCCGTCCCGACGGTTGCCCGGAATAGGGGCTTGGCTCGGCCGGTGCGGGCGACTAGAAAAAGTCCCGTCACCATGCCTTCCCCCATCTCCCGCCGCCGCTTCATCACGCGCACCGCCCAGGCGGCCGCGTTCACCAAGATCCTCACCTACGCCGGTCCGGCGTGGGCCGTCTCGCCGAACGAGAAGCTCAACCTGGCGATGATCGGCACCGCCAACCAGGCGCGCTACGACCTCGACAACGTCTCCCACGAGAACGTCGTCGCGCTCTGCGACGTCGATTCCACCTTCCTCGGCAAGGCCGCCGTCTCGCATCCCGGCGCCAAGCAGTTCAACGATTATCGCCGGGTGATCGACCTCAAGGGCATCGACGCCGTGGTCGTCGGCACGCCCGACCACACGCACGCTGTCATCAGCGCCGCCGCGCTGCACTCCGGCCGCCATGTGTACTGCGAGAAGCCGCTGGCCCGGACCATCGCCGAGGTCCGCTACGTCACGGAACTGGCGCGCAAGAAGAAGCTCGTCACCCAGATCGGCACCCAGATCCACGGCGGTGCCAACTACCGCCGCGTGGTCGAGCTGATCCAGGCCGGCGCCATCGGCGAGGTCGCCGAGGTCCACGTCTGGGTGGGTGGCGGTTTCGGCGGCAAGAAGCGTCCGACCGCCACGCCGGCCGTGCCCAAGGACCTCGATTACGACCTCTGGCTCGGTCCGGTCGAGGCGCGTCCGTACTCGCCGGATTATCTGCCCTTCGTCTGGCGCAACTGGTGGGCCTTCGGCGGCGGCACCTTGGCAGACCTCGGCTGCCACCACTTCGATCTCTCGCACTGGGCGCTCGGACTCAGCTCGCCGGAACGCGTCCGCGTGGTCGACGGCCCGGCACCCGATCCGGAAAGCCCGCCCACCTGGCTGGTCGTCGAGTACCTCTACCCGGCGCGTGGAGTGAAGCCCCCGGTGAAGCTCCGCTGGTACCACGGCGACAAGCGCCCGCCGCAGTTCGCCGAGGGCAAGCTGCCGAAATGGGGCAACGGCACGCTCTTCGTCGGCAGCAAGGGCATGATCCTCGCCGATTACGACAAGCTCGCGTTGCTGCCCGAGCTGGATTTCGCCAGCTACCAGCGCCCGGCCAAGACCATCCCCGACTCCATCGGCCACCACCGCGAATGGACCGAGGCGTGCAAGCACGGCGGCAAACCGCTCTGCAACTTTGATTACTCCGGCCCGCTCACCGAGAGCGTGCTGCTCGGCAACGTCGCGCACCGCACCGGCAAAGAGATCGTCTGGAACGCCGCGAAGATGAAGGCCGTCGGCGTGCCCGAGGCCGATCCGTTCATCCACCACCAGTACCGCAAGGGCTGGAAGCTCTGAGGGGTTGATCATCGTCCTCGATCGATACCGGTCGCGATGATCGCACGGCGGAGCCGTGCCAGCCATTGGCCGGGGGTGAGCGCAAGCGACACCCCCGGAAACCCAAGGGTCAGGACGAACCTGGAAGGTTCGCAGCTGCGTCGAACAACCGCCCCGCCTCTGCGACCCCTTCAGGGTCCGACCAAGGTCCTTCTTTCCGGGAGGGTATCGCTGCGCTCAGCTCCCGCCTGATCGCCGACAGCCCTCGGGCTGCTCACCGGGTGACGCCGACCGGCGTCGCCCCATCCATCCGGCCGCCAACCCATCCCGAGGCCGCGCCCATCTTCTCATCCGCGTCGATGAGCGCGGATCAGCGGTCCACCACCTCGTCCCGGCCGATGCACGGCAAGATATCCGGTCGGACCGTCACGCATCCGCCTTCAGCAGCTCGCGCAGGGCGGTCTTCAGGATCTTGCCGGTCGCGTTGCGCGGCAGCGCGGGCAGGACCATCGCGCGCTTGGGCAGCTTGAAATCGGCGAGATGCTCCTTGAGATATCCGAGCAGCGCTTTCTCGTCGAACACCACGCCCTCGTCGAGGCTGACGAAGGCGACCGGACGCTCGCCGCGGCGATCGCACGGCTCGCCGACGACCGCCGCTTCGCGCACGCCCTTGAACCGGTAGATCACCTCCTCGATCTCGCGGGGATACACGTTGATGCCGTTCGGCTTCAGCATGTCCTTCTTGCGGTCGGTGATGACGTAGTAGCCGTCCGGCCGGCGATGGCCGATGTCGCCGGTGCGCAGCCAGCCGTCGACCAGCGTCTCGGCCGTCTTCTCCGGGGCGTTCCAGTAGCCGAGCATCACGTTGCCACCGCGCACGCAGATCTCGCCGTCCGCGCCGTCGGGCAGGATCGTGCCCGCGTCGTCCTGCACGGTCATCTCCACGTCGGGGATCGGCGGTCCGATGGTCCCCGGGATGCACGGGCCGGCGACGGGGTTCACCGAGACGACCGGGCTGGCCTCGCTCAGGCCATAGCCCTCGATGAGCGGGACGTCCGGATGCCGTTCGTTGAAGGCGCGCAGGATCTCCGCCGGCAACGGCCCTGCGCCGCTGAGACCCAGGCGCAGCGGCAGTTCCAACCCCGCGGGCAAGGTGGCCAGCATGCGGAAGATCGCCGCCATCGCGGGCAGGATCGAGCCGCGGTTCAGCAGCATCTCCTGGATCATCGCCTTGGGCGGATGCACCGAGCGGATGAGCACGATCGAGCCGCCGACCAGCAACGGCAGGAGGATGCACACCGTGAGCATGAAGCTATGGAACATCGGCAGCAGCAGCACGAACCGATCGAAATCCACGACCTGCAGCACCTGCCGGCAGGACTCGACGTTGTGGAGCAGGTTGCCGTGGGTGAGCATCGCGCCCTTCGGCTTGCCGGTGGTCCCGCTGGTGTAGATGAGCACCGCCAGGTCGTCGCGGCCGCGTGCCGTCATGCCGACCGGGAACGCGACCGGTCCGGATGGCACCGGAAAATCCTCGAGGGTCAGCACCCTCAGTCCCGGCCGCAGCGCGGCGACCTCGGCGCAGGCGGCGGC
>Ga0209443_1002343_pt1 | contig 11238 bp, 12 predicted proteins | sample LauGreBMM110DCMD_2_FD_187571 | JGI IMG/M metagenome (GOLD analysis project Ga0209443, IMG submission 187571) | Freshwater lake microbial communities from Lake Michigan, USA - Su13.BD.MM110.DCMD (SPAdes) (version 2) | ecosystem: Environmental > Aquatic > Freshwater > Lake | place: Lake Michigan... | reverse complement strand
TGGGTAGATTGGCGAAGGTTTGTTTCGCATTATTTATTATTTATCAAATTTCACGATAGGAATAATTCAAACCGTGGTTTATTGTTTATCTAATCTTGATTTGCAACAAAAAAATTTTTTTTTTCATCGCAAATACTGCGTATGTTTTTTGAGGGAAGTACTATTTGGCAAAGCGATTTGTTTGCCGGAATGAACAATAACTTAGGAATCTTAGGTATTGTTACTACAATGAAATTGTATTTTGTAAATGTAAATTTTATTTTGGTTAATCGATTATTTTAAATGTTAAATTTTTTTTATCGTTATTGCAATTATTCGCGACCGCGCGGATTTGTAATCCGTGCCCACAAAGTGAGTAAGAATTTATAACGTTTTCAAATCCTTAATTACCTTAAAAGCAACATCCACTTCGTCATCGCTAACCAAAATGGTAAATTCATTTGAAGTAGAAATTACCTCGTTAATGATAATTCCTTCCCAAGCCAAACGCTGAAAAATAAAGTAGTAAATCCCAGGAATTACAGTGTTTTCTTTTGGTAATTTCACCGTAATCGAAGCTAGATTTTCTAACTTTTGAATTTGTTTTTCTTTGGCAAAATGCTTTTCTACCAAATGTCCCACACTTTGACTCACAATAATATTCGTCTCGCTAACGCCTTTTGATGAGGTATAAAAAATATCAGGATTGCTGTTGATTTCCGAAATCAAATCGGCTTGTTTGGTCAAAATGGTACTGGAAACCGCAAATGTATAATCAATTAAGGAGGAACGAACCGTGATTTCTCCCAAGTTTTTCATCACTTTTGAAATCTTGTGATTCAATCTAAAATCCAAATCTACAGAAAGACGTTTCAGTGCCATTACAATAGCGCCTTGTTTCACCTCTTTCCCAAATTCAGACGCTAATTCGGTCATCATATTTCTTGACAAAGAAGTCAAATTGATAATGTTTTGGGACAATGCGCTTAATAAAAAAGGCTTTGTTTTGATGTAATTCTCAACAATTGAAGAAACGGTTTTCATTTTTGTGTGTTTTAAACTTGTCGCAAATATAGCAATAAAAAACAATTTGTTATAAATATAACATCAAAAATAATAAAACGCATCTTCCAAATGCTCCATTTTGAACCCTTTCCCGTCTTTGTGAAGCGCAATAATATCAAAGCGAACTTCTACATCAAGATCATTTGAAAGTACGTATTCGTTGATGGCTTTCACCAAAAGTTGGATTTTTTTAGGTTTCACAAAATCTTGTGGCAATCCAAAATCTATGCTCGAACGGGTTTTAACCTCAACAACAGCAAGGATTCCGTCTTTTTTGGCAATAATATCTACCTCAGCTTTTTGAAAAGTCCAATTGGTTTCTAAAATCGAATAGCCATTTTTTTCAAGGAATTCAACAGCCAATTCTTCTCCTAATTTTCCTAAATCGTTGTGTTCGGCCATTAAAAAAGTATAAATTGATTGCGCTAAAACTTAATTATGGTTTCCTTATCATTCACCTCTAAAGAAATTGTTTTCCCAAAAATCAACGTATTATTATCGTGAATATGTCCCGCTGGAAAATTAAAAACAATAGGAAAAGGATATTTTTTAGTAATATCCAAAATGATTTCGTGTGCATTTTTGCCCCACGGAATTTCATTATCGTGCATTTTTAAAAAACTTCCTACAACCAAACCTTGTAAACCTTCAAAGCAACCGCAGCGCTTCAAACTCAACATCATTCGGTCAATGTGGTATAAATATTCGTCTAAATCTTCAATAAAAAGGATTTTTCCATTGCAATTTACCTGCGATTCCGAACCCATCATGCTATACAAAATCGATAGATTACCGCCCACTAATTCGCCTTTAGCAACACCCAATTTATTCTCATTTTCAAACGCCAGAGTATAAGAAAGCGATTCTCCAAACAACGCTTTTCGCAACGTTTCCTCAACTTCTGCCGAAGCTTTCTCAACATTCACGGGCATAATTCCGTGAATTGAAGCCACTCCCAACGTATTCAAATGACTGTGCAAAACCGTCACATCGCTAAAACCAACAATCCATTTTGGACTTGTTTTAAACCTTGAAAAATCAACCAATTCCACCATTCTTGCCGTTCCATAACCACCCCGAACGCACCAAATCGCTTTGATATTCGGGTTGTCCATCATCGCCTGAAAATCGGCTGCGCGTTGCTCGTCCGTTCCCGCCAATTGGTTGTCGTCCAAGCCAATTGTTGTACCCACAACCACTTCCAATCCCCAGCTTTTTGCCAATTTCAATGCGGGTTTCAAGTTATCGGTAATGTTTTTTCGAGCCGTTGCCACAATCGCAATCGTATCTCCTTTTTGTAAATTCTGCGGTGTTATCATAGTCGTTTGCGCTTGAAATTTGGTCGCCAAAAAGAGTAGCAAAATTAAAATCCTAACCATTTTTTGGTATTTATAATGTTTCAAAATCAATAACAAATTAACGAATAATCAGTAACTCTTGCAAGACTTTCAGGAATCTTGTTTTTTGGGCGTGCCCTCGTTTGCGGTTGTCTTTGCAAAAAATGAAGCAATCAGTAAACTCGGAAGGTTTGTTTGTTGCAATCCTCGAGGTTTCCACCGTCAAACTTCACTCGGTTTTACAAAAAAATCCGCATTTATAGCGGATTTGATAGGAATATAATGAAGTTAAACTTTCATGATTTCAGCTTCTTTAACGACTAAAAGTTCGTCGATTTTGCGGATGAAATTATTGGTCAAATTCTGAACTTGTTCTTCGGCACTTTTGCAAATGTCTTCGGAAGTTCCTTCTTTTTCTAATTTTTTAATATCGGAATTGGCATCTTTTCGCACGTTTCGAATTCCAATTTTAGCATCTTCGGCTTCAACTTTGGCTTGTTTTGCTAAATCTCGACGGCGTTCTTCGGTTAAAGGCGGCACACTAATAATGATTACATCGCCATTGTTCATTGGATTAAATCCAATATTTGCAACCATAATTGCTTTCTCAATTACCTGTAACATGTTTTTTTCAAAAGGTTGCAAGGTGATTGTTCTTGCATCTGGAACGCTAATTTTTGAAACTTGTGAAAGTGGCGTTGCTGCACCATAATAATCTACAAAAACACTTCCCAACATGGCTGGTGAAGCTTTTCCTGCACGAATATTTAGAAATTCTTTTTCTAAATGCGCAATAGAACCTTGCATCGATTCTTCTGTACTATCTAATATAAATTCAATTTCTTCAGTCATTTTTATTGATTTTTTACTCTTTGAGCAAGCCTTATATTTTAACTATTGTTCCGATATTTTCACCTTCGCAAATTTTCAATAAGTTTCCTTCTTTATTCATATCAAAAACTACAATTGGCAATTTATTTTCTTGGCTTAATGTGAAAGCGGTTGAATCCATTACGTTTAATCCTTTTTTGATAACATCATCAAATGAAATAGTATCGAATTTTGTAGCATTTGCATCTTTTTCAGGATCTGCAGAATAAATTCCGTCAACGCGTGTCCCTTTCAAAATTACATCGGCTTGGATTTCTACACCTCTCAAAACGGCTGCGGTATCTGTCGTAAAATAAGGGTTTCCTGTTCCTGCACCAAAAATTACAATTCGCCCTTTTTCAAGGTGACGAACGGCTCTTCTTTTTATATACGGTTCTGCAATTGCCTCGATTTTTAATGCGGTTTGCAAACGTGTTAGCATTCCTTTTTCTTCCAATGCGCCTTGCAAAGCCATTCCATTGATAACGGTAGCAAGCATTCCCATGTAATCGCCTTGAACGCGATCCATTCCGTTGCTAGCTCCTGAAACGCCTCTAAATATATTTCCACCACCAATTACAATTGCAATTTCGACTCCTTTTGAGTGAATTTTTTTGATTTCTTCGGCATATTCTGCCAATCTCGCTGGGTCAATTCCATAGTGTCTTTCGCCCATTAGCGCTTCGCCACTTAATTTCAGAAGAATTCTTTTGTATTTCATAATTTGGTTGAGTTGTATCTTGCAAATATAGGCATATTCTTTTTTTATTAAATAGTGTTCGCATTTTTTTTGAACTTTCTCGTTTATCAAATAGTTACATTTTATCTGAATGTGATAATTATCATAATTAAAATTGGGTTATTTTGTAAATTTGTAAAAACATTTTAATGAAAGAGATAATTAAAACCGCATTAATCAATAGCTATTCGTATAATGGATACAGGAAAATTATTTCTGATTTATTAATTGAAGGGAAATCTTCGGGAGCTATTCAATCGGAAGATTTGACTCATTATAGCAGATTGAACGAAACCAGAATGAATCGTTTAGATAAAACCATCAAGATTTCTGAAGAGATAGTATTGAAATTACAATCGTTGAAAAACGAATCCATTTGGCTTATAATTTCAGAAGGGTGGTGTGGCGATGCTGCGCAATTGCTTCCAATTTTCAATAAAATGGTCGAAGTTTCTGCTAAAATTGAAATGAAAATTGTTTTCCGTGATGAAAATAAGGAATTGATGAATTTGTATTTAACCAATGGTGCAAAAGCAATTCCAAAATTGATTATTTTAGACAAAATTACCCTGAATGTTGAAGCAAATTGGGGTCCACGACCAAATGGCGCAATCGAATTAATTCAAAATTATAAAGAAAAATTTGGTGCAATTGACGAAACTGCTAAAGCCGAATTGCAATTATGGTATTTGCATGATAAAGGGTTTTCAACACAAAATGAAGTGACCGAATTACTTCTTGCCGTTGAATCTGAAAATGCAATTAAAATGTAATTAATGATAATCCAATACTCAAACTCGTAACCGATTCTATATTTACAAATGGAATTCCAAAGTCGGAAACCTGAATAAATAGTGAAACTCCTTCATCGTTTTCAACGCCTAAACTTATTTTTCTATAGTTTCCAATCAAGCTCCCTCTACCAATTCCGAAGGATTTTCCATAGCCTATTTGAGTATAAACTCTTACATCTTCTGAAACTTTTGGGCTCAATTTAAAATTAGCAAATACAGGAACTGAAACTAATTTTTGAGTGGCAATCCATTCAATTCCTGTCTGTATTCCTATAGAAACCCATTTTTCACGATGAATTCCAACTCCATATTTCAAACTTAATCCATCTGGGAGAAACCAATAATCGCTTCTAACTCCATTACGGTCAATTTCCCCGTAGGTTGAATTTCCTTTCAAAGGAGTTGAAATGTCAAATTGTGTAAATCGGTTGTTTTTTTGTTGAGAATACATTGAAATTGTAAACAATGACAAAACTAATAATAGTATTTTTTTCATAGTATATTATTAAAGCAAACTCTCAAAAACAGTAACATCCACGGCATTATCTACATTATAATCACCAATTTTTGTTCTTCGTAAAGCGGTTAAATGCGACCCAGAATTCATTGCTTTTCCAAAATCATACGCTAATGAACGAATATAGGTTCCTTTGCTACAAACCACTCGAAAATCTATTTTTGGCAAAGCAATTCTTGTAATTTCAAATTCGTGAATCGTAGTTTTTCTATATGCAATTTCTACCGTTTCTCCTGCTCGAGCGTGCTCATAAAGGCGAACACCATCTTTTTTGATGGCAGAATAAATGGGTGGTTTTTGGTCTATTTCACCCAAAAATTGTTTTACAGTTTCATGAATTAAGACTTCGTCAACATGTGAAATTGGAAAATTTCCGTCAATTTCGGTTTCTAAATCATACGATGGCGTAGTGGCACCAATAAAGAAAGTGCCAGTATATTCTTTGGCTTGACCTTGTAATTCTGTGATTCTTTTGGTGAATTTTCCAGTGCAAACCAACAACAATCCCGTTGCCAAAGGATCTAAAGTTCCCGCGTGACCAATTTTAAATTTTTTAGGAAGCCCAACTTTATTAATCAGGGCATATTTTAATTTGTTTACCGCCTGAAACGAACTCCAATTCAATGGTTTGTCAATCAATAAAATCTGTCCGTTTTGGAAATCTTCAATTGTAGTCAAATTTTGATTATTTGAAATATGAAAAGTAAATTACAAGAAAAACGCCCATAATTATTCTATAATAACCCCAAGGTTTGAAGCCGTATTTTTTTATAATTCCGATGAAGAATTTTATTGCTAAAACCGCCACTATAAAAGCAACAACGTTCCCAATTAAAAACAATTTTATGTTGTCTTTCGATTGCAAAAGCAATTCGTATCCTTTCAAATGAGTAGTTTCGTAGGTTTTCAAAAACACCGAATACAACGTTACCGCCATCATCGTTGGAACCGCTAAAAAGAACGAAAATTCTGCTGCCACTTGTCGGGTTAACCCTTGTTGCATTCCTCCAATTATGGAAGCTGCAGAGCGACTTGTTCCCGGCATCATTGCCAAACACTGCCAAAAACCAATGGTCACCGCTTTTTTAATTGTAATATCTTCTTCCGCCGCAACGGTCGGATTTTGGAATCTACCGTCTATAAACAACAAAACAATTCCGCCTATTATCAAAACAATTGCAATCGGAATTGGATCGCCTAAAACCGCTTCAATTTTGTCATCAAATAACTTTCCTAAAACCAAAGCCGGAATTACGGCACAAGCCAATTTGATGTAAAAATTAAACTTTGAGAAGTCAAAAAACTTCTTCCAATACAAAGCTACAACGGCCAAAATAGCACCAAACTGAATAGAAACTTGAAATAGTTTTACAAAATCATCATCTTGAATTCCAAAATAGGAACTCGCAAAAATCATGTGGCCTGTAGATGAAATGGGAAGATATTCGGTAACGCCTTCAATTATAGCCAGGATAATTGCTTGAAAAATATCCATTATTACTTTTTTGTGGATTTAAAAATCGAATAAATCGTAATTCCAAAGCCGATTAAAACCACTGTTGGCGCCAATCGAATTCTTCTGAAATTAAAAATTTCCTCGTTAAAAACCTTTGGATTATCACTTCCACCGCCCGACATCAAAATAAATCCAATGGCTATCACGGCAATTCCAATCAATAGAATTTTGTAGTTTATTTTATCAAAAAGAAATTCTGGTTTTTGTTCGTTATTTTTCATTTTTATTATATTTTTTTAAAAGGTAGATTTGCGGCAATTCGAATAAACAAATAACCAAATCAACGAATAATCTTTAGTATAAATCGTCTGTTCTCAAATTCAAAAAGCGTTGCGTTGCAAAATAAGTGCTAATCCAAGTGATTAAAATCCCAACAGCAACAACGCCTAACAATACCAAAGCAATCAATAGTTGATCGTCTAAAATTCCTAAATTCGGAAAACTCGTGTTCAAATAAATTAAAGTGCCAATAAGCGCCAAAACCGCTAAAGCCGAACCAATCATTCCCAATTTGATGCTTTTCCAAATAAATGGTTTTCTAATAAACGATTTTGTTGCGCCAACCATTTGCATCGTTTTGATAATAAATCGGTTCGAATGAATAGACAATCGCATCGAACTATTTATCAATAAAACCGCTATTAAAGTCAGAAAACCGCTAATTATCAAAATCCAAAAACTCACTTTTTTAATATTGTCATTCACCAAATTCACCAATTGTTTGTCATAAACAATATCAGAAACCATTGGATTTTCACGCAATTTATTTTCAATTCTTCGAATGTTTTTGGCATCTATGAAATCCGCTTTCAAATGAATATCAAACGAATTTTGCAACGGATTTGCACCTAAAAAAGTCATAAAATCCTCGCCAATAATTTCCGTGTGCACTTTTGCTGCATCCTCTTTAGAAACAAAAACACTTGATTTTACGAATTTTGCTGTTTTCAATTCCGCTTCAAAAGCCTTCAAAACCGTATCGTTTGCCTCACTTTTAAAGAATACTGTCATCGCAATTTGCTCTTTGAAATCATCAGATAATTTCTTGGAATTCAAGACAAATAAGCCTAAAATCCCAACCAAAAACAATACTAAAAACACGCTCAGGATTACCGAAAAATAAGAAGAAATCAACCTGCGTTTTTGAAATTTATCGTACGAAGTACTCATATATTATAAAATTAAAGTGTAAAAATAACAAAGAATTCCTTTAAATAAACTTAATAACGTCCAAAGTTTCAATTTTCGTACAATAAATGTAAATTTGCAATTAGATTTGCATTTGCAAAAGCAAAATCGCATAAATTAGAAGAACAGATATTAAATGAAATACAACCCAATTGAAGTAGAATCAAAATGGCAAAAATACTGGTTTGAACACCAAACATTTGCTGCAAAAAACAATTCTGAAACCCGAGGCGAAGCCGAACTGAGCGTAGCTAAACCAAAATACTATGTTTTGGACATGTTTCCGTATCCATCAGGAGCAGGATTGCACGTTGGTCATCCGTTGGGATACATCGCTTCCGATATTTATGCCCGCTTTAAACGCCATAAAGGATTCAATGTTTTGCACCCGCAAGGATACGATAGTTTTGGATTACCAGCCGAACAATATGCCATTCAAACAGGGCAACATCCTGATAAAACCACCAAAGAGAATATTGCCAGATACCGCGAACAACTCGACAAAATTGGGTTTTCATTCGATTGGTCTCGGGAAGTACGCACCTCAAATGCTGATTATTACAAACATACACAATGGATTTTTATTCAATTGTTCAACTCTTGGTACAATAAAAATACTGACAAGGCGGAAGACATTGAAACCTTAATTTTGATTTTCGAAAAAGAGGGAAATGCTCCCGAGACTTCGGGAGTAAATGCCGTTTGCGACGATGAAATTCAAGAATTTTCTGCTTCGCAATGGACTTCTTTTTCATCAGACGAACAACAAAAAATCCTTTTACAATATAGATTAACCTATCTCGCCGAAACCGAAGTCAATTGGTGTCCCGGTTTAGGAACTGTTCTTGCCAACGACGAAATTATAAATGGCGTTTCAGAACGAGGCGGACATATGGTTATTCGTAAAAAAATGACACAATGGAGCATGCGAATTTCTGCTTATGCAGAACGTTTGTTGCAAGGACTAAATGATATCGATTGGAGCGAAAGCATCAAAGAAAGCCAACGAAATTGGATTGGAAAATCAGTGGGAGCGATGGTTTCGTTTAATGTTGTACCAACAACCAACAACCAACAACCAACAACCATTTCTGTATTTACGACAAGACCCGACACACTTTTCGGAGTTACATTTATGACCTTAGCACCCGAACATCCTTTGGTTCAAGAAATAACAACTTCTGATAATTTAGAGAAAGTAAACGATTATATTTTTGCATCCTCAAAGCGTTCAGAGCGGGAAAGAATGGCCGATGTAAAAACCATTTCTGGTGTTTTCACAGGTGCTTTTGCAGAACATCCTTTTACAAAAGAAGCCATTCCCGTTTGGATTGGCGATTATGTTCTCGCAGGTTACGGAACAGGCGCAGTTATGGCGGTTCCTTGTGGCGACGAAAGAGATTATGCGTTTGCCAATTTCTTCAAAGGTCAAAATGGAATGTCAGCAATCAAGAATGTTTTTGAAAATGTAGATATTTCCAAAGAACCGTACGGTTCAAAAGATAATGTGGTTATTGCCAATTCTGATTTCCTAAACGGATTGAATTACAAAGAAGCCTCTATGAAAATCATCGAAGAATTAGAAAAAATAAACCAAGGAAATGGCAAAATCAATTACCGATTACGCGATGCAGTTTTTTCACGTCAGCGTTATTGGGGAGAACCATTCCCAGTATATTATGTAAACGGTTTACCACAAATGATTGACAAAAAATACTTGCCAATCGCTTTACCAGAGGTAGAGAAATACTTGCCAACCGAAGACGGACAACCGCCTCTTGGAAACGCAACGGTTTGGGCTTGGGATAGTGTTCAGTGTTCAGTTGTCAATGTTCAGTTAATTGATAACAAAACGATATTTCCACTTGAATTGAACACAATGCCAGGATGGGCGGGAAGTTCTTGGTATTGGATGCGGTATATGGATGCACACAATGAAGAGGAATTTGCTTCAGCGGAAGCTTTGAAATATTGGGAAAGTGTAGATTTATACATTGGCGGAAGCGAACATGCAACTGGGCATTTATTGTATTCTCGTTTTTGGAATAAATTCTTGAAAGACAAAGGTTTTGCGCCTACCGAAGAACCCTTCAAAAAACTGATAAATCAAGGAATGATTTTGGGAATGAGTGCTTTTGTTTATCGATGGGAATATGGAGTAAATGAAGGAGAAAATAGAAAAGTCATTTTTATTTCTAAAAATATAATTGATAAGTCAATTAAGGCTGACTCAATGTTGATAAATGATATTGAAAGTTTGAATAATATTATTCGCAATCAAATTAATTTTTCAAGCGTAACAAAATTGTCTCATTTTACTCAAATTCATGTTGATTTATGTTATATCAATGATATTACGAATGAATTAGATATTGATGCATTCAAAAATTCAAGAGAAGGATATAAGGATGCGGTTTTCATTACAGAAGAAAACGGCAAATACATCGTTGGTCGTGAAATCGAAAAAATGTCAAAATCCAAGTATAATGTCGTAACGCCAGATAACATTTGTGCTGAATATGGTGCCGATACGTTGCGCTTGTATGAAATGTTTTTAGGGCCTTTGGAACAATCAAAACCATGGAATACGGCAGGAATTTCAGGAGTTTTTGGGTTCTTAAAAAAATTATGGCGTTTGTATAATGATGATGCTACTGGTTGGGTTGTAACCAATAATGAGCCTTCGAAAGAGAGTTTGAAAAGTTTGCACAAAACCATTAAAAAAGTAAATGAAGACATTGAGAACTTCTCTTTCAATACGTCGGTTTCTCAGTTTATGATTTGTGTAAATGAATTGACTGCGCAAAATTGTCATGAACGTGCCATTTTGGAACCTTTGGCAGTTTTAATTTCACCGTATGCGCCGCATATTGCAGAAGAATTGTGGTTACAGTTAGGTCATTCGGAATCTATTTCAACATTTGATTTTCCAGTGGTGAACGAGAAATATTTGGTAGAAAGCAGCAAAGAATATCCAGTTTCTTTCAATGGAAAAATGCGTTTTACAATAGAATTATCCTTGGATTTATCGGTTGCAGAAATTCAAGAAATCATTATGAAAGACGAACGAACTATCAAACAATTGGAAGGAAGAACGCCAAACAAAGTAATTATTGTTCCTGGGAAAGTAATCAACTTGGTGGGATAATGACAAAATTGCATCCAAAAAATTTGGCTTGTAATTTGATGTAGTTTTTGTAACTTTATCTTTTTAAAAATAAAATATATGTATT
>Ga0209443_1002342_pt1 | contig 11239 bp, 13 predicted proteins | sample LauGreBMM110DCMD_2_FD_187571 | JGI IMG/M metagenome (GOLD analysis project Ga0209443, IMG submission 187571) | Freshwater lake microbial communities from Lake Michigan, USA - Su13.BD.MM110.DCMD (SPAdes) (version 2) | ecosystem: Environmental > Aquatic > Freshwater > Lake | place: Lake Michigan... | reverse complement strand
GTTGTTGAAGACGTATTTAACGGAATTAATATGGGACGTAAAATGATTGAAAATCTTGGATATAAATTACATTATAAAGAAGCTCGAATGTATGATCGGAGAAGTAAAAGTGTTTTTTAAATAAAATCTTCTAACTTATCTAAATATTTTTTTACCATCGGGTGATCGGCAATATCTGAATATTCCTCACCCGATTTTTTTATTTGTTTTATTTGGTCAATAATTTGTCTTAAAGACATTTCCACCATTCTAGACATAGATGGGTAATTTTCAATATAAGAAGATAACTTAAATTGATTTTTTGCAAATTCTATTGGGATATTAAGTTTAATAACTAATTTGGCAACCATTTGTTTTGCGAATCTATCTGCATCTAATTCTAAATCCCAATATTCATCATATATTTTTTCAAAGTCTTCTAAATCACCTGTTAATGGGTTTTCTAATTTGAACTTAGTCATTTGTTCTTCGTGTCTTATTTCGTGAAATATGGTATAAAGAAAATCACCTATTGTAACCATATTCATGGGAGAACAGATTATTATTTGGTCTCTTGTTCTTACACCTGAATATCCAGGACAAGCATTTAAGAACTTAATCGTGAAGTTATTTTCTTGTATATAATTTTTAACAAAGTTTTTAATTTCCGAAACTTTATCTTTTTGTTCTTCAGGAAAATTTTCTATAAAATGATTTACTAATCTATCAAAATTAGAAGATTTTGGCGTATTATCATGTCCACATTTATGACATATGTATTTATCTTTTTCACCATCAGATATATCCCAAGACCATCCACATTTGTCACAAATTACTTCTTTATTTGTTACAGTTTCCAATAAAATCTTTCTGATTAAATCTTTCATCAGTTATAAATATAACAAACCCCCACATTTCTGTGAGGGTTATTTTTAAGATTATTTACCTTTCTTCTGTATCTTGATTTCTTCACCATCCATTTTGATTTGGTAGGTTTTACCTTCAATCATTTTACCTGTTAATACTTCTTCGGATAACAGGTCTTCAACCTTATCTTGAATTGCTCTTTTAAGAGGTCTTGCTCCATAAGATTCATCAAATCCTACTTTTGCAAGATATTCAATCAACGTATCATCATAAGTGATGGTGTATTTCATGTCTTTAAGACGATTCACTAATTTCTTAAGTTCAATATCAGTAATTTTCTTAATATCTTCAGGACTTAATGAATTGAATACAATTGTATCATCAATACGGTTCAAGAATTCAGGTGGAAAGAAATTTTTCATTTCTTTCATCAATACTTGTTTTTTAGCTTCTTCATTTGCATATGAATTATTTGAAAAACCAATACCTGTACCAAAATCTTGTAATTTTTTAACACCCAAGTTTGAGGTTAAGATAATTAATGTGTTCTTGAAATTAATTTTTCTACCAAGACTATCTGTTACGTGTCCATCATCCAAGATTTGGAGTAAGATAGAAAATACATCTTTATGTGCTTTTTCTACTTCATCAAATAAGATTACTGAATATGGTTTGTTTTTAACTTTTTCAGTTAATTGTCCACCTTCTTCATATCCGACATATCCTGGAGGAGCTCCCACCAATTTGGATATTGTGTGTTTTTCTTGGTATTCACTCATATCCACACGGATTAATGAATCTTCAGAACCAAACATTTCTTTTGCCAATTGTTTTGCCAAGTGTGTTTTACCTACACCTGTGGATCCCAAGAATATGAATGAACCGATTGGACGATTTGGGTCTTTAATTCCCAATCTGTTTCTCTTGATTGATTTTGCAATCTTGATAACTGCAGCATCTTGACCAATAACTTTGCCTATTAATTCTTTATCTAAATTGATTAATGATTTTGCGTCATCAACACTCATTTTATTCACAGGAATTTTTACCATATTAGACACAACATCATATACGTTTTCAAGTGAAATTATTTTTTTCTCTTTTGATTGTTGTTCTTCAAACTTATTTTTTTCATTTTCAAGTTTGGTCAATAATTTTTTTTCTTTATCTCGTAATTCTGCTGCCTGTTCGTAATTTTGTTTTTTTACTACATCAATTTTCAATTGCTTAAGTTCTGATGCTTTTTTCTTTAATTCTTCAATTATTTCAGGAACTTTTATGTCGGTTTGCATACGAGCTCCAACTTCATCCAAGATATCAAATGCTTTATCTGGGAATTCACGGTCAGTAATATATCTGTCAGCCAATTTAACACAAGCTTCAATAACTTCATCTGAATAAGTTACCTTATGGAAGGTTTCGTATCTTCCACGAACATTTTTGAGGATTTGAATTGTTTCTACAATTGTAGATGGATCAACAATTACCTTTTGGAATCTACGTTCCAATGCTCCGTCTTTTTCAATATTTTTTCGGAATTCATCAAGAGTTGTTGCTCCGATACATTGTAATTCACCACGAGATAATGCTGGTTTAAAAATATTTGAACCATCCATCGAACCTGCGGAATTACCTGATCCAACAAGGGTATGGATTTCATCAATGAATATGATGATGTTAGGGTTTAAATGAAGTTCTTCAATAATAACTTTCATTCTTTCTTCAAATTGGCCACGGTATTTTGTGCCAGCAACAACTGAAGTTAAATCAAGATTTACAATTCTTTTATCAATAAGATTTTTCGGACATTCTCCACTTACAATCTTCATCGCCAACCCTTCAACAATTGCGGTTTTACCACAACCAGGTTCACCTATGATAATAGGGTTATTTTTCTTTCTGCGAGATAAGATTTGAGCTATTCTCAAAATCTCTTTATCGCGTCCAATAACAGGGTCTAACTTACCATCTTCTGCCAATTTATTTAAATCTCTGCTGAAATTATCCAATACAGGAGTATTACTGTCTGAATTTTGTTTTTGTTTTTTACTCATTATTTTGTCGTCATCATCCATAATATCATTCATATTTTTCTATATTTAGTTTACAAAGTAATATCAAATATTGGACTTCTCCAAATGTTTTGACAAATTGTCTGTTTATTTTTTTTTATTATGTCATAATGACATAAAACATCAAAAGGCATCTAATTTGATTACAAATATAAATAATAAAATTAAAACAAAAAACAAAATTATGTATTATTCAAATTCAGATTTCGGAAACATTATGGAGAACTTTTTTAATTCAACTCCAACCTACAGGTATTATAAGACATCGTCTAAAAATACTAATGAGGAAAATTATGAAATAAATAACACAAATGATGGAGCCTATCTTTTCTTAGAAGTTGCTGGATTCAACAAATCAAATTTAAAAGTTGAAATGGAAAATGGTATTATCCATATTGAAGGTAACAGAGTTTATAAATTGAATGGTGAAGAAAAAACCAAATCAATAACAAAACAATTTACAATCGGAGAAGGATATAACCCAACCTCTATTGAAGCAACCATTGAAGATGGACTTTTAACGGTATTCGTACCTAATTACAAAAAACAAGAAAAGAAAAGAATAAGTATCCTCTAATCACTCAAGTAAACCCTCATCATTTTGGTGGGGGTTAATTAATCTATCATATAAATAATCTATTGGGTCCATATTTATCCCAACGTAACACTCACGATACGTGTTATTACCACTATTGTCGTATTTCATAAAAGAAATTGAAGAGCTGCTTACACCATAAATTTCGCATATATTATCAAATCCGATTATTTTATTCTTTTTAAGAGATTCGGCGACTCTATATGTGATTAAACCTTCGGAATTTTTTAAGTCGTTAAAAAGATTTAAAAGAAGTTTATTACTTTTAACCCTATTACCAATAACTAATAAATTTTTATCGCTATAATGTCCGTAATCATTTTTACAGAGATTACCATGATAAACCTCACATTTATCATTAAATAAAAAACCATATTGTCTATGATCAGGTATTGATGATTCAAAACCAATTATAGATTTCTTTTCTTTAATATATTCACGTAATAAATTTGTATTTTCTAGAGTAAAAACTGATTGTGTAACGCCCATATATCCTTCACCTACAATATTCAGATTTGGCATAATTATATTAACGCATGAGAAAGAACATATAACTCTTTCGTCTTCTTGTTTTAATAAAATAGAAATTGTTGACACTTAAATAAAATAATTAATACTTAAGAATTTTAAAGTCATTTTAAAAATTAAACCCTCCGTAATGGAGGGTTTTTTATATATCTAAACATTTTAATTTACCATCAGATCCATATCCAAAATTGTATCTATGAGCATCAACAAGAGTTCCATGACCAACAACTTTTTCTATGGATTTTTGACACTCTTTAAATAATTTAAACCATTTAATGAATAAATCGTATCCCTTAATATCGCATTCTTTTAATTTGGTGGCAATATGAGTAATTGTTTTTTGGTCTTCCTCATAATTAATATAGATATCTGTCATATCTCTTCCAAAAGCACCATCTTCAAAATCTACTATTCCACATTCTTCTAATTTGTCTTCTAATTGTTCCCATTCTTTTATTGCTTTATCGGTATCAAGTTTTTCTATTTCAACATAATAACCATTAATTCTTTTATCACGAGGATCTGAAATTTTACCAACTCTATATATTTTTGGAAAAACTTCAGGATTTGAACGAAATACTTTAACCCACTGTCCTACAACATATTCTTCTCCAATTTTAAACAATCTGTCAGGATGATTTTTAGACGGATATATAATATGTTCCATACCTTGACCAAATTTTGTTTTTTTGGTTGTACTAATTCCCTTTAACTCTTCTCTAATTAATTGTAAAATATCCATATTTACTAAATATGAAACCATATGAAAAATTTCTAAACGAAAGTCTTGGTCTTAAAGAACTTGTAGAAATGTATCTAAAATTGAGACTACATTTTCAAGAAATTGGGTTTAGTGAAAAAGACTTAGAAAAACCTCCAACTTATACACCACTAATGATGAAACTATTTCATAAGTTTGGTGATAGACAAAAGGCTTTATTTCAGCAAGTAAAAGATTATGGTTTTAATATTAATTGGAATGAATTTACAAAATATATGCAACCAATATTAAATAAAATAGATGAAATAACACCATTAAGTCATGGCAATTACGAAAGAGGAAATCAAGGGGACGAAGATTATTAACGAAATCAAATCGTCCAATATTAAGAAAACAGAATACGACACAGAAACCAAAAAATTGATTGCAGAATTCAATAATGGTTTAAAATATCAATACGATAATGTACCTCATCAGGTATATACAGCCTTCAGAAAGGCCAAATCTCAGGGTCAATTTTTCACTACAGACATTTCAAAGAAATATACTTATAAAAAAGTGTAACTTATTGAGTATTTATAAGTGATGAGTAATACCCAAAAAATTCTTGATAGTTTTTCCGTAAAAGAAACTCTTAACCCAAAAGTATGGGAAGATTTTGAAAGCATTGAAAATACAACAATGAAACCTAAAGTTAGAAAGGCTCTTATGCGTATTGCAGAAGAATTTATTGAAGATCTGGGTGATGATGTATTTGTTGAAGATATTTATCTTATGGGGTCATTAGCAAATTTTAATTGGTCAGAATATTCTGATTTTGATTTACACGTTATTGTTGATTTTGAAAGATATGAAAAACAAGAAGACCTTTATAAAGAACTTTTTGAATTAAAAAAGAAACTTTTTAACGACAAACATGATATTAAAATTTTTGGATATGACGTTGAAGTTTATGCTCAAGGAATTTCCGATGAAGCACATAGTGATGGTGTTTATTCTGTTATGAATAACGAATGGATTCACAAGCCAAAAAAGACACATAAGAATTTAGACATGTCAGTTTTAAAAACCAAAATAAAAAGTTGGACAGATAAGATTGATGATGCAATTGAAGACGCAAAATCTGAAGGAAATGTTGAAACTTTAAAGGGTTTAAAAGATAAGTTAAAAGATTATAGACAATCAGGGTTAGATAAAGATGGGGAGTTCTCTTACGAGAATTTAGTTTTTAAATATCTAAGAAGGTCTGGTCATATTGGTAAACTTTTTGACGAAAAAACTAAAATTAAAGATAAAGAGTTGTCTGTAGAGACACAAATTCAAGAAATCCGAAAATAATTAGTATAAATCATATATTTATAAAGAAAAAATTAGATGGCATTAGTTACATATCTCATAGGTTATTGTGGTGGTGGTCCCGCCATATTGGTTGACTTTGATAGTTCATCATTGCCGGCAGTTAATGGAAATTATTATTTAACATTTACTGGAGTAACAACTGATGGATGTTATGATATTATAGATAATGCCGAACCATCAACTGGTGTTGATTTAGTATCAACACTGTCAGTGGACTATACTGATTGTGCAACTTGTTTGGCAGTCGTAACACCAACACCTACAGTTACAACAACTCCAACAAAAACTCCAACACAAACTCCAACAAAAACTCCAACACAAACAGGAACTGCAGCTGTAACTCCAACACAAACTAAAACTCCAACACAAACTAAAACTCCAACACAAACAGGAACTGCAGCTGTAACACCGACTAAAACACCAACACAAACATCAACTCCAACACAAACTAAAACTCCAACACAAACAGGAACTGCCGCTGTAACACCAACACCAAGTGTAACAACAACACAAACAGGAACTGCCGCTGTAACACCAACTAAAACTCCAACAAATACACCAACACCAACACAAACTAAAACTCCAACTCAAACAGGAACTGCAGCTGTAACACCAACTAAAACTCCAACAAATACACCAACACCAAGCGTAACACCAACAAATACATCAACACCAACAAACACACCAAGCGTAACACCAACTAAAACACCAACACCAAGTGTAACAACAACACAAACAGGAACTGCAGCAGTAACACCAACTAAAACATCAACTCCAACTCAAACACCAACTAAAACTCCAACAAATACACCAACACCAACAAACACACCAACACCAAGTACAACTCCATTCTATTCAGGTATATCGGTAAACGAACTTTATGAATATACTGATATTATGTTTGGTTCTTTCAGTGGTGGAACTTATCAAGCGACTTATGGACCAGTACCTTATGCATTATATGCTTCACAAAAAAATGATGGAACAACAGTCCAAGTAGTCCAATTAAACGCAATATCTCTTGGAGGACAATACGGGTTAAATAATTAAAAAAATTAAAAATACAAAATATGTCAGAATTAAAAGCAATAGGAAGTGAAAAACTTACAGGCCAAAATAAATTAAGTAGAATTATGGAAATTGCTCGTTTTAACGAAGTGATTCCATCTAAAATTAATGAAACTTCGAATTCAGAATATAGTATTTCTCTTTCAGATGGTTATAAATATGAAATTGTAAAAGAAAGACAAGGATATATCATTAAGAAAAATATCAACGAATCTGAAGCGGATTATATTGAGCCGATGAAAAATAGAAAGTATTATTCTTCATATTCTCAAGCTCTAAAGAGATTAAATTTATTAACTAAAGAAGTTAATAGAATTAACGAACAAGAGGAAGAAACATCTTTATTTGGTGAACAAAAAAAGTTTACTTTAAAATTACCAACACCAGCTCCGGCACCAGAAGTTGCTGCGGCTCCACCAGCAGAACCGCCAGCGGTTCCATCACCAGAATTACCTCCATCACCTGACATGGGTGCTGATACGGGTATGAGTGCTGACATGGGTATGGGTGCTGATATGGGAGGTGAAGATGTAAATGTTGATATGAATGCTGATATGGGAGGTGAAGATGTAAATGTTGATGTGAATGACGATATGGCAGTTGATGCAGGATCGGAAGATTCTGAAGAACAAGTTACATTCAAAACAATTCAAAAACTTACTGGTAAGTTAACACAAAAAATTAGAACATTAGATAATCAAGATGGAATGACTTCTGAAGATATCAAATATGTTATTAATATGGTTTTATCATCTTTAGAATTAAGTACATTATCTGAAGAAGACAAAGAAGATATTATATCTAAATTTGATGAAGATTCTGAAGATTTAGGTGGAGATGATATGGGAGGTGAAGATATGACCGATGATTCTGAAGTTGAAGATATTCAAACAGATATGGACGTTCCTGTTGAAGGAGGAGACGGTTCTGAAATGACAGAATATGGTAACGGAGCAATAATGGATAGTATCTTCAAAGAATCTAAAGTTGATAAAGTAATTTCAAAATATTTTGAAGTAACAAAACAAGAGATAAGAGAATCTGCAGATAAAAAAGCTCAAAAACAAATTAAAATTAAATCTGACGTTAAAAAGAAAATGGGTTCAGTTATTAAATTAACAGAAACTATTGAACAAGAATTGGCGGCTAAGAAATTTTTAGAAAAAAATTCTAACTATAATTTTATTGGAATTACTAATAAGAAAAATTTGGTTTTTGAAAATAACGGTAGACAAAAAAGAATTTCAACAGAAGGAATTGTTATATGAGTAATTTAATCTACGTAAACGGTTTGGGACCTAATTATAAGGGAGACAATCTTTACGAGTTTATTTTTTCTGATGAAATTGATATTTGGGGAGAATTTTGGGAAAGTAAACCATCTAATGGTTATCCAACTCCACCTGAATTAAAATATATTAAGAAGGTAGGAGTTCTGAGAAATACTGATATAAAGTTAGAATTGATTCAGAACTCCGATTTTTTTTGTATGATAGATGCAATGGATGATGTTGTTGCATTAGCCTGGGAAACAGAAGAATCTGAAGGACAAAAAAGATTGGTATTTAGATTTGGAGAAACAGAACAAAAAATAAAAGACAAACTCTACGAAAGAGATTTGATTCTAGAATTTGAAAAGAAAGTCGTGTATGAAAACTAATATAAAATCTCTTGAATTAATTGAAAAAGGAATGACAGCTAAAACTGTTTCTAAATTAACCGAATCTCAAATTAATATTTTACATTCAAAATTAGTTGTCGAGGAGGTAACGCAACAGACAACTACAACTTACAACATACCAGATAGCGAATTAACAAAAGGAGCCGCAGTTCCTGCTCCTCCCGCAGGGAAGAAAATGGTAATTCAAAAGACACCAACAGGAATCAAGGCAACTCCGACAGATGAAATGAGTGAAGAGGAAGAGGTGACTTTAGACCCAAATAAAGATACTGAAACTCAAGACCCAAAACAAGTAGGACCTTCATCTGATGATGGATTTGGTGATGAAACTGATGGTATGGGTATGTTTGAAAGTAAAAAGAAAAACAAGTCTAACCCATATTCTATTTGTCATTCTCAGGTAGGACCAAAGAAATCAAGAAAATGGGAAAGATGTGTTAGAGAAGTAAAAAAACAATTGGGAGAAGGAAAAAATCCCGTATCTTTGTTTTTAGAAAACGAAATTATGAAAATTGTTGAAAGAAATATTTTACCAAGAATTACTAAGGGAGATTTAATTAAACACCTTAATGAAGAAGAAAATTTTGCAACAAAACATCTTCAATCATTTGGTAAAAAATCATCTCCAAAAGTTAAGAAAGAAGTTGATGAACAAAATCCTTCTCCGGCACCAACAACAAAACCGGCTCCAACTAAACCTGGAACTAAAACGCCACCAAAACAAAGACCAAGTCATCCTGGTAAAAATCCTAACCCTGGTGAAAATCCATCACCAAAGGCTAAAAAAACTTCACCTGAAAAGGCGAAAAATGATGTAATTGATGTTATTATTAAAATGTTAGAAAAATAAAAAAATGGCAAAAAGATTAAAAGAACAAGTAGAATACGGTAATAGACCTGAAAGAATGGATCCAAATTTGGAAAGAAAATTAGGTGATCCTGAAGGTTTATATGCAAAGAATCCCGCAATGAAAAAAGGGACTCAAGATGTTCAAAGATTAATAAGCCAAAGATTTGGTAAAGTTGCTGATAAACTTAAAGAAGTTACAGGTAATAGAAATATTAGTTCTAAACAAGTTCAAGGAATGATTTATCAAGAAATGATGAATAAACTTCCTAATATTATGAGAATTGAAGGAGCTCATAAAGAAGAACTTGAACAACTAGCTGTTGATGCATCTTTAGAAGAAGGAGAGGTACCAGAAGATTGGTATCAAATTGATGCTCATTTAGGTATGCCAGATACTTCAAATTTTAGATTTAATCCAGAAGATGAAGAAGAAGAAGAAGATGAGAAAAAAGAAAAACCTCAAATTCCATCATTTGACATTGAAGATTTAACTGATGAAGAAGAATTAGAATTAGAAAAACATAAGAGAAATATTATAAATGCGATTATTCAAGGAGCAGCAAAAAAAGGTCACTACCTTTTTCAAAAGCCATCAGTAAAAGCAAGATTGGATGAAATAGATCCTTCACTTTACAGAGACTATTTGGGAATTATGGCAATCAATGATTTCATGTATTTTACAATGGAACAAATGATTGAAATGATGAGTCAAACAGGACAAGGAGTTGCAGGTAAAGTAGAATTAGGTGATTCAGATGATGAAGATGAAGAAGGTGGAGAAGGAGGAGAAGAAACTCCTGACACAAAAATTACAGCAACAGGAATGATTTTCCCAATATTGTGTCATGAAATAATCAAAGGATTAGAAGAAGCAAAAGGAAGACATGGTCTACCTAAAGATTCTGAAATGAGACAAAAAGTTCAAGGACAAGTAGATACTTTGGCTAATGAACCAATGCAATTGAGAATAGGACCTGAAATTGTAGAAAAACTTAGACATGCTCTACCTGACAGAATGTTTGACGAATCAAACAAAGGTCTAATAAACTGGTTCCATATCTTGTTATACCAAATACCGGCTCAAGAATTCTTGGGAATTATAGGAAACGCCATCTCTGAAGATACTTCCAAAGTAAAAAAAGCTACTTCAAAATTTGAAGAAATTATGAAAGAAGCTCAAAATATGAAAGGAGAATTTGAAGATTACAAAGAAGAAAACGACATTGATTCTGACGAGAACAAAGAAGATGACGAAGACGGATTAGATGATTTCTTAGGTAGTTTGGGGATATCAAGACCCAAATAAAATTTTGTGACTAAAGAACAATTAATTATAGAAGTTACGAAGTGCATGAGGAACACACCTTACGCACTTCGTACTTATTTACAGACATTTGATAATACCGTATCCAAATACGTTCCATTAGATTTATTTCCAGACCAAATCAAATTAATTGAAGATTACGATGCTTACAATGAAAATGTGGCATTAAAGTATAGACAAGCAGGAGTATCTACG
>Ga0209443_1002341_pt1 | contig 11242 bp, 11 predicted proteins | sample LauGreBMM110DCMD_2_FD_187571 | JGI IMG/M metagenome (GOLD analysis project Ga0209443, IMG submission 187571) | Freshwater lake microbial communities from Lake Michigan, USA - Su13.BD.MM110.DCMD (SPAdes) (version 2) | ecosystem: Environmental > Aquatic > Freshwater > Lake | place: Lake Michigan... | reverse complement strand
TTTTGTATAATTTGAAAGAAAACATAACGTAATCTATCATGTCTTTTTTAGAAAGCGCTTCTTTTATTGTTATCATTTTTATTCAACAGAATCTTTACGTTTCTTGGCTTCTTTTTCACCTTTCTTTTTCATTTTTTTATCCATCTTACTGCCATTGTCTTTTTCAATTTTGATTTCTTTGTAGTTATTTGCAAAACGCCATGAAAAACCTATTCCACCAGTAATTATGCTTGGTGTTTCTTTAATATTTTTACCAATAGAGGCATCAATTTGCATGTCTTTATTGAACAAATATGCTGCTCCTGCTCTTAGTATTCCATCCGAATAATAATCTCCCATAAAACCTTGATTTTCAATAAATCCAGACCATTTTTTGTTGAATCCTCTAGTTAAAGTTAAAATGTAATCGATACTTGCAAAATCGGTTCCTATTTTATTATATGCAACATTAGTAACTAAAACCCATCGACTACCGAATTGATTTTGTGCAATTACCATCGCTTTTGGACTTATTTTTGACTCCTCAACTGTAACAGGAGCATAATTAAAAGGATTATCCGTAAAGTTTAAATTGACACCCGCATAAACTGCAACTGCCGGTAGTAATTGTCTCCATTTAAATTTTTGATTAGCTTTCCAGCTATAAACATTAGGTTTTTCTTCGTAGTTTTTAAATGGATCAAAAACTAAATATTTAGCACCAAATAATGTTTTCTTCAAGGCACTTCTATTTTTTTCAAGATTTGCAGAGGTATAGGTATCGTTTTGATATTGTATTTCTGCAATTAATTCGAGTTGTTCAAAGAATAATCCCCAACGAATGTCAAACTCTCCAATCAATCCATTTGCTTTGTAATCAAGTGCTTTGTGATCTTCACTTACATAATTAATACCCGATTCGGTTTGAAAAATCGATTTTCCAACAGAAAACGCCATCATTGATCTTCCAGGGCGATTAGAGTTAATATCATCTGTAAATTGTGCCATTGCGCACTGAGTTACCATGAACAGGCTCAAAACAAGAAGCGATTGTAAAGATTTCATACGATTTAATTTATCCTCAAAAATAGTTATTTTATAATAATTTTAAGAAACAATTTACAAGTTTTACCAACAAAATCTGTATTTTTGAATTTTAAAATTAGATCATATGGAAATGGCTTCAGGCTCAAGCTTTTTAAGAACCTTAGCAATTATTATTTTAAGTTATTATTTGTTCAAGTTTTTAATGCGAATTTTTGCACCAATAATTATGCAAAAAGCAGTGAATAAAATGCAAGAAAAAATGCAAGAACAGTTTAAACAACAACAAGAACAACAAAATAAGACTTCTCAGCCAGAGCATAGTATACCTAAAGAGAAGAAAGTAGTTGGTGATTATATTGATTATGAAGAATTGAAATAACCCTATTTTACCCATTAACCAAAAGGATATTTTAACAATATCCTTTTTTTAGTTACATTAGCACCTTATTATTTTTATTACAATATCATGAAAAAAATCAATAAAATTGTTCCTCATTTGCTAGTGCTTATCGGATTTGTTTTAGTTTCCATCATCTATTTTTATCCGGTGTTACAAGGAAATAAAATTTTCCAATCCGATATCGTTCAATATACCGGAATGGCAAAGGAGCAAAATGATTTTAGAACAGAATCAAATGAAGAACCTTATTGGACGAATAGCGCTTTTGGTGGAATGCCAACGTATCAGTTAGGCGCAAAATATCCAAATGATGCCATTGGTGCTTTAGACGATATATTGCGTTTCTTGCCCCGTCCAGCAGATTATTTGTTTCTCTATTTCTTAGGGTTTTATTTGTTATTAATGGTATTGAAAGTAGATCCATTGAAAGCCTTTTTTGGAGCTTTAGCCTTTGGATTATCAACCTATTTAATTATAATTTTAGGAGTAGGACATAATGCTAAAGCACACGCCATAGCATACATGCCTATGGTGGTTGCTGGAGTTTTGTTAGTTTTCCAACGAAGGTATATAATTGGAGGCCTACTAACCATGGTTGCGGCAGCATTAGAAATTAATGCGAATCACTTTCAAATGACCTATTATTTGTTGTTTTTATTACTGATAATGGCTATTTATTATGTGGTTATTGCAATTAAAAATAAGGAATATGTAGCATTAGGTAAAACAGTTGGCGTTTTTGCAGTAGCTGGAATTTTAGCCATTGGGGCAAACGCTACAAATTTATTGGCTACAGCCGAATATACCGATTTTAGTATCCGAGGAAAAAGCGAATTAACTTTTAAACCTGATGGATCAAAAAACACAACTAATTCAGCAATGGACCATGATTATATTACTGAATATAGTTATGGAATAGCTGAAAGTTTTAATTTAATTGCACCTCGACTTTTTGGAGGTGGAAATAGCGAAACATTAGGTGAAGATTCGGCATTATATTCATTTTTATTAAATTATGGTGCCACGCCTGCTGAAGCCCTTCAAACCGTTGAATATTATGGTAAAACCTATTGGGGCGATCAACCCATTGTTGCTGCGCCGGCTTATATTGGTGCAATAGTTTTCTTTTTAGCCGTTTTAGGATTGTTTCACGATCAACGTAAAATAAAATATGTTTTTTTAGCGGGTGCAATTGTATCATTAGTACTTTCATGGGGTAAAAATTTTGATGGTTTAACCCGATTTTTTATCGATTTTGTTCCGTTTTATGATAAATTCCGTGCAGTTTCTTCGATTCAAGTAATATTAGAATTATGTATTCCGGTATTAGCCATCATGGGTTTACAATCGTTTTTCTCAAATGACAAGGATAAACAATGGACTAGTTTATGGAAAGCAAGTGCAGCAAGTTTAGGATTGATAGTTGCTTTATTTTTGGCAAAAGGGGCCTTTAATTTTTCAGGTGCGATGGACGAACAATTGATGCAAATGTTTGGCGAAAGTCAGGATAAATCATTCGGAATCAATTTTATCAAAGCACTAAAAGAAGATAGAATGAATTTCTATACCAGTGATTTGTTACGTTCTGGGTTATTAATCTCAATTGCAGCAATAGCACTTTGGTTGTATATTAAAAATAAATTAGCCGCGACAACAGCAATTGTAGCAGTAGGATTTTTCATGGTTGCCGATTTATTTATGGTCGATAAACGTTATGTGTATAACAATCTAGACCAATTTAAATCTGCTCGCAAAGTCGATATGCCTTTTGAACCTACTGAAGTAGATAACCTCATTTTAAAAGATACTTCAAATTATAGAGTTTACGAAATTCAAGGTAGAATGCAAGCTAGAACATCTTATTTCCATAAATCAGTTGGTGGATATAGTGCCGTAAGACCTCGACGTTTTGATCAATTATTTGATTATAATGTGGAAAAAAACATAAACGAATTAGGAAATTCAATCGATTTTCAAACGCTTACTTTTACAAAAAGTAATCCTGTTTTAGACATGCTCAATGTAAAATATGTGATTGTGCCAACAGGCCAAGGTGATGTTCCAATTACTAATCCATTTACTAATGGCAATGCTTGGTTTGTTTCGAAAATAAAGGGAGTCAAATCTGCTGATGAAGAAATTAAAGCTTTAAATAATTTAGACGTAGCTAATGAGGCGGTTATTGATACATCTAAAGATAATGGAAAATATTTTAAAGGTGGATTTATTACTTCAAAAGATTCAACAACTTCAATTCAATTAAAATTACATAAACCGAATCATTTAATTTATTCATCAGAAAATTCTAAATATGGATTTGCAGTATTCTCTGAAAACTATTATGAAAACGGTTGGATAGCTACTATTGATGGAAATGAAACTAAAATACATCGAGCAAATTATGTATTAAGAGCATTACAAATTCCAGCAGGAAAACACACTATCGAATTCAAATTTGAGCCTCAAGTAGTAAAAACAGGAAGTACAATAACTTTGATAAGCTCTGATGTAATGTTATTATTGATTGTACTTGGAGTAGTATACTTTGAGAACAAGAAAGATAAATTGGTAAAATAAACTAACAGCTTGCAACCAACAAAAAAAATACTCATCATATCGTATTACTGGCCACCAGCAGGAGGTCCGGGAGTGCAGCGTTGGTTAAAATTTGTCAAATATTTACCCGATTTTAATATTGAACCGCACGTTTATATTCCGGATAATCCAACATATCCTTTGCTTGATGAAAAATTAGTTAGCGAAGTTTCAAATAAAGCCATAATCATCAAACAACCAATTTTTGAACCTTATGGATTGGCTTCGGTTTTTTCAAAAAATAAGACTAAAAAAATCAGTTCAGGTATCATTCCGAATCAAAAAAAGCAATCGTTTGTAGAAAAAGCTATGCTTTGGATTCGTGGCAACGTTTTTATTCCTGATGCACGTGTATTTTGGATTAAGCCTTCGGTTACGTTTTTAAAAAAATATCTGAAAGAACATCAAATCGATACCATAATTACTACTGGTCCGCCACATAGTATACATTTGATTGGGTTGCAATTAAAAAAGGAGCTCAACATTACTTGGTTGGCCGATTTTCGTGATCCATGGACAACCATAGGCTATCATAAACAATTGAAATTGAGTTCTTGGGCTGCCTGTAAACACAAGTCGTTAGAGAAAGAGGTTATGAATACATGTGACCAACTTATTGTAACTTCGCCAAGTACTAAAACGGATTTTCAAATGATTACGTCAAAACCTATTGAAGTGATTACAAATGGTTATGATGTGGAACAAGTGAGTAAAAAACCTTTGGACGATAAATTTACGTTAGCACATATTGGATCATTTTTGTCGGCACGAAATCCACAAATTTTATGGAAAGCCTTACAAGAATTGAGTGAAGAAAATTCGGAATTCAATCAGCAATTTCAGTTAAAGTTAATAGGCGCGGTGAGTGCTGAGGTATTGCAGTCTATTAAAGAATTTAAGTTGGAAAACCACGTTAATCTTCTTGGATATATGCCGCATAATGAAGCGATAATTGAACAACGTAGTTCGCAAGTGTTGTTACTTATCGAGATTGATTCTGACGAAACTAAGTGCATTATTCCTGGGAAATTGTTTGAATATATGGTTTCGGAACGCCCAATTATCGCCATCGGACCTGAAAACGCAGATTTTGCTCAAATAATAAAAGAAACCAATACCGGAACTTTTTTTAAATACAATGAGTTTGACACTCTGAAAAAACAAATTTCAACTTGTTTCGAGCATTTTCAACTAAATAATTTGAAAGTAAATCCAGTGGGTTTGCAACAATACAGCAGAAAATCATTGACCGAGAAGTTGTCAAAACTTCTGAATTCTAAATTCTAAATTCATACTTTATCAATGGGAATCGTCATCAAACAATCAATTAGAAACACAATCACAACTTTTTTAGGTTTTGGGATTGGTGCGTTGAATATCTTGTTTATGTATCCCTACTTTTTAGGAAAAGAGTATTTCGGATTAACGGGTTATGTGTTATCAGCAGCTAATATTTTGTATCCCATTATGTCTTTTGGAATTCAAAATACATTGATCAAATTTTTTAATGAAAACAATAAAACAGAACAAGAGTTAAACAGTTATATGACTTATATGTTGCTGGTTCCGTTATTTTTTATTACGCCATTAATGGTTTTGTTTTACGTGTTTTATGATGCCATTGCAGCTTATGAATCTCAAGAAAACCCAATTATCAATTCATTTGTTTGGGTTATTCCAATTATTGGAATTTTTATGGGCTATTTTGAAATTTTCTATGCATGGTTGCGAGCGCACATGAAATCGGTTTTTGGAAGTTTTGTAAAAGAAGTTTTCGTTAGAATTTTGATAACCATTTTGCTTTTTGGCGTCTATTTTAAATACATTACCCCATCAGATTTTATTTATTCACTGGTTTTGGTATATGGAATAAGCCTCATGTTGATTGTTTTTTATGCCAATAAAGTCAAAAAAATCGTTTTACATTTCAAAACACCAAAACAAAGTAAAGCTATTTTAACCTACACGGTTTTTATTATTTTATCGGCAAGTATAGCCAATATGTTGTTGGATATTGATAAGTACATGATTAAGCATTATATGAAAATTGATAATATTGCTTTTTATTCGGTAGCCATTTTTATAGCAATGGTAATTTCTGTTCCTAGTAGAGCGATGCACCAAATCACTTATCCGATAACAGCAAAGTTGATGAGCGAAAATAAATGGCAAGAATTAAACGATTTGTATAAAAAAACTTCAATTACGTTGCAAGTTGTGGGCGGTCTGATTTTGATTGGAATTCTCGTAAACATTAATCAATTATACTTAATGTTACCGGTTGAATATACTCAAGGTTTATTTGTTGTTTTTGCGATTGGGTTGTCAAAATATTTTGATTTAATTTTAGGAAATAACAATGCCATTATTTTTAATTCAAAATACTACCGAACAGTTTTAATCCTAGGGTTGTTTTTGGTAGTGCTTATAGTGTTGTTAAATATGTATTTTATTCCTAATTTTGGTTTGAATGGTGCCGCATTCGCTACTTTAATTGCAATTACTTTATACAGTGTAGCAAAACTGTTTTTCGTTGTTTTAAAAATGAAATTATTTCCATTTACCATTAAAACAGTACTTTCTTTAGTAATTGTTATTGTTAGTTTTTTTGTTTTTTATTATTGGGATTTTAATTTTTACCCCTTTGTAAATATTGTACTAAAATCTATATTAGTAACTGTGTTTTATGTGGGCTTGAGTTATTACTTTAAAATTTCTTCTGATATTAATTTTGTGATAACTTCTTTTTTTAAGAAAGTATTCAAATAAAAAAAATCCTGCTTCATCTTCCCAGAATCCACAGGATTTTAAAAACAAACTAACCAACCAACTATTTATCTTTTTTATTTTCTAATGCTTCTCTTTTGATTTCGGTTACATCTTCTTCAGTCATCTTAGCTTTAGAGCCGTCTTTTTTGAAGTAATAATAGTCATCATCGTTTCCATAATCATCATCATAATCGTCTCCGTAGCCATAGCCTCCGTTTCCTCCAGAATAATGAATTCCTCTAGGATTGTAAACATAACCGTTGTTAGCATAGTTTATAAATCCAAATATATCTACTATACGTCCTCTTCGGTCATAAATAATTCGCATATTTCCAATTCTTGTTACAGCAAAACTATTGTAGCTCATATATATTGTTCCTATGCGTTTTACTCTTCCATAAACATCATAATTGATGTAAACATTTCCAACGCGTCTTACTCTTCCAAAATTATCGTGCTCAATTCTAACACCTCTTTCTAATGTTCCATAGTAAGCTCCTCTTGGTGCAACACTTGTTCCATTTATTCTTGATCTTATCGGTCTTGTGTTGAAATCAAATTCGCCATTAGGAAACAGCATAAATTCAATACCACGCTCTTTAAATAGGATAGGTTCGGCATCTCTATAATCAATGTAAAAGCCTCTTCTATTTGTGTTGTCAGAAAAAACAGGGTTTTCTGACGCATAAGTCATACTTCCTACCAGAAGAATGCTGCTGGCTACTGCTAAAAGTGTAATTTTTTTACTCATGAAGTACAGATTTAGTTTTCGGAATTCGTGAATCTTCGATTTCATGATACAAATATTTAAAGATTAAACTAACAACTCCATTTTAAAACTCGTTTCTAAAAAGGTTGCTTGATTTGTTATTTTCAATTGCCGTGCCAAACTTTAAAATGAAACTGTAAATAATTTGTTAATGAGTTGTTATTGATTTTATTTAAGATAAAATCAATTCAAAATTGGGTAGATAGTATGAAAGTTATTCTAAAAAAAGAGTACTTTTGATTTATTAATTATGAAAAGAATGAAACAGATTATATCGTTACTATTAATTGTTGCTATCGGAATATTAGCGTTAGTTGAGCAATCAAAATCTAATCCTAATAAATATATTATGATTAGTGCAATGGCTGTTTTTATGTATGGATTATACAGATTAATGAAACGAATACCTTCTAAAAACGAGGATGAAAATGATACAGAAATTTGAAATAGGTGATAATGTTGAGGTTTTAGATGAAGCAATTTCGGGAAGAGTGGTTGCTATAAAAAACGAAGTTATTTCAGTTGAAACTAATGATGGTTTTATGATGACATTTTTTGTCAACGAATTAGTTAAAATACACAATTCCAATGATTTAAGCGGTTTTTTTTCAAGTCAAAGTTTAAGTTCGGTATTAAAAGATAAAGAACTCCCAAAAAAGCGAAGTTTTGTTAAAGAAAAGAAATCTCGCAAGGATGAATTTGTGTTAGAAGTTGATTTGCACATTGAAAAATTAGTGCCTTCAAAACGCGGCATGAGCAACTATGATATTTTGACATTACAACTTGAAACTGCAAAACGACAACTTGATTTTGCAATAAAAAATAGAATGCCAAAACTAGTTTTTATTCACGGTGTTGGTGAAGGAATTTTGAAAGCAGATTTAGATTTTTTATTGGGGCGTTATGATAACATTTCGTTCCAAGACGCAAATTATCAAAAATATGGATTAGGTGCTACCGAAGTCTACATCAAACAAAATGCGAATTGATTATTGAAAATATATTTATAAACTCGTTCTGTGATTTCCGAAATTATAAGAAGTAAAACTGAACGAATTTTCAGTACTTGAAAAATTTACGTTTACAAAACGAATGTTATGAGTATAACCAGTTACGGTTATTCCATCGGCAGCAAATAATTTATCGGTAATTATTTCAATGGTTCCTCCAGAAGCGTTCCACTCATTCGTTACAACAGGAGTTGCAGGCGGAAGTATGCTGCAAATATTAGTAGTATTTAAATTACCTGAATAGATTCGATAAATTATTTTATTGGTGCTATTTACTGTCACAATTCTAGGACTGCCATCTGGTGTTTCTTCATTTGCAAAACTAGTAGCAGGAATATTTAAAAGCAATAATTCATTTTCTTTAATTTTAAAAACCAAGTTACTAGAGGTGCAACTTTGAACGGTTGCAGTTTCAAAATTAAACGATTTTAATGTTATATCTCCATCGTCACAAGCTTGTAATAAAAGAATAGAAGCAATTAAAAACAATAATTTTTTCATAGGTATAAGTGTGTTTTTCTATTAAATCAAAAAGCAAAAATAGCGGTTTTAATTTATTATTTAACTAAAGTATGTTATTTTAAACGTAATTCATTTTTAAAGTTTCTAAAATAAAATGATTTGTATCTTTGTAGTATGAAATGAGCACTTAACATTTTTTACCAATTTATATGTGCGAATTACATTTGACAATTAAAAACAATTAAAAGCCACTAATGAGAAAAGTGTATTTAGATAATGCCGCAACTACAGCCATTCATCCTGAAGTCATTTCAGCGATGCTTGAGGTGCTTCAAAATGATTTTGGAAATCCATCATCAACGCATAGTTTTGGTCGAAGCGCCAAGACTTTGTTAGAATCGGCTCGAAAATCCATTGCTAAATTATTAAATGCACAAGCTTCTGAAATTATTTTCACGTCAACTGCCACTGAAGCTACGAACTGGATTTTAACAAGTGCAGTTAAAGATTTGGGAATTCAACGCATTATAACAACTAAAATTGAGCATCACGCTACGTTGCACACGGTCGAACATTTAGCAAAAGAATTCGGAATTCAAGTTGAATACATTACGATTTTACCAAACGGAAACATCGATTATCAAGATTTAGCAGCGAAATTACCTTCAGATGTTCCTACTTTGGTTTCGTTAATTCATGTAAATAATGAAATAGGTACGATTTTAGACATTAAACGCGTTTCGGATTTGTGCCAATATGCAAATGCACTTTTTCATTGTGATACGGTGCAATCTATCGGAAAAACCACTTTAGATGTACAAGATTTAGGAGTTGACTTTTTAGTGGCTTCTGCACATAAATTTCATGGACCAAAAGGAATTGGGTTTGCTTATTTGAAAAAGAATTCGATGTTACAACCAATGATTTTTGGTGGCGAACAAGAAAAAGGAATGCGTGCCGGAACCGAAGCAGTACATCAAGTGGTAGGAATGGCAAAAGCGTTTGAATTAGCTCATGCGAATTTAGAGAACGATACCAATTACATTTCCGATTTAAAAGAGTATTGTTATTCGGAATTAAAAAAAATATTTCCAGCAGTCAAAATTAATGGAGAAGACACGTTTTATAACCTTTTGAATGTCCAATTACCCTTATCGGAAGAAAAGACATCAATGTTGCTATTTACGTTAGATATGAAAGGAATTGCCGTTTCGCGCGGAAGTGCTTGTCAAAGCGGAAGCGTTAAACCATCGCACGTTTTAGCCGAATTTTTATCGCCAGAAGAAGTTATAAAACCAAGTGTACGCATTTCATTCAGTCATTTCAATACGAAAGAAGATATTGATTTGCTGATTGAAGCTTTGAAAACTACATAAAAAAAGTCCGTTTTTAAACGGACTTTCATTTTTATTTAAAATACGGAATTATAATTTCCCCATATTTTCAGCCAAAGTTTCAATAAATTTTGTGATAGGTCCTTTAATCATCATCGCCATCATTGGGTTGAAATCGCCTTCAAACGCTAATTGAACATCAGTTGTATCGTTTACTTCGGTTAAGTTTGCAGTTAAAGTAAACGGTAATTTGCTTGAAGCAGCTCCTAAAACTATTTGCGAATTTGGAGTTCCGCCTTTTTTTACTAATTTAATTTCAGGCATTCCTTTTAATCCAAACTCGAAGCAATTTTCGTCGATTACTTCAAATTTTGCGATATTTTCAGGCATTAATTTTTCGAAATTCTTTACGTCGTTCAAAGCATTGAATAAATATTCAGCCGATTTTGCTAAGTTTACTTTTGGACTTTCTAAGTTCATATTTTTTTATTTATAAGTTTAAAAGGTTAAGGTTTTAAAAGGATGTAGTTTAGAAGCAATTTATTCTCCCAACTTCCTACTTCTAACTCCCAACTATATTTCTACATTCCATTCTGCAGGATTTGCGTTCCAAGCGCTTAAGGTTTCTAGTTCGTTTTCTGAAACATATTGTTTGTCAAGTGCTTTCTCTAATAAATTTTCGTAATTACTAAGCGTGTAAACATCCAAATTAGCGGCCTCAAAACGTTCCTTTGAAACGGTAAATCCATATGTAAATATAGCTGCCATTCCTTTGATATTAGCGCCTTCGTTGCGCAACGCTTCAACGGCTAATAAACTACTTCCACCTGTAGAAATTAAATCTTCTACCACAACTACGGTTTGACCTTTTTGTAAA
>Ga0209443_1002339_pt1 | contig 11246 bp, 10 predicted proteins | sample LauGreBMM110DCMD_2_FD_187571 | JGI IMG/M metagenome (GOLD analysis project Ga0209443, IMG submission 187571) | Freshwater lake microbial communities from Lake Michigan, USA - Su13.BD.MM110.DCMD (SPAdes) (version 2) | ecosystem: Environmental > Aquatic > Freshwater > Lake | place: Lake Michigan... | reverse complement strand
TAGGAGCCGAGGTCGGAATAGCCGAGGTCGTCGGCCAGGATAACGAGCACGTTCGGACGCCGGGGCTCGGCCGCGCCGAGCCATGCGATACTGACCAGCAAGACAGCGGACGCCCAGGCCTTCATCGGGGTGCGAGGAGCTGCAGGCGCTTGCTGCGGTGGTCGGAATATTCCTTCAGCAACGATTCGTAGCGCTCATCGCCATACGCGAGCGCGGCCGCGCGCAGGACGGGGAACACTTCATCGGGCTTGCTCTCGTGGATCTGTTGCATCGTCCAGGGCTTGGGATTCTTGCCGAGATACGGGACAAGGAAATCAAGCGCCGCGCGAATCGAACGGCCGTCCGTGGTCTTATACCGCCAGAGGTCGACGCCAGCATGCTCACTCAGGTCAGCGAGCCTCGTCAGCGCCAGGAGATTGAAGCAGGAGTAGCTGAAGGTAGCAGTGCGGACGAGTTCGAGGGGCTGCTTGCCGTCCGGCTCGACCTGCACGCCGATACGGCCGGGACCGGCGGCGATACAGAGTTCCTTGGCCTTGTCCTTACGGCCGAGCACCAAAGCCCATTTGACCGCCTGCACGTCATACCACGTGCCGTGATTATTCTTCGCCGCACGTTCGTCCTGGCCGTTTTTGCTACCGAGGAGCCACTCGAAAAAGGTCTCGCCCCACACTTGCAGCGCCTGCTGGTCGGCGGCGGACCAATGCTTGGAACCCACGAGGAGGATCGCGGCGTCGGCGGCGTCGATCAAGCCACGCGCCTCGATGAGGCCGGTGCCGCGTCCATCGTTCACTCCAGGAATCGCCTGGGCGAAACGGAAGTGTGGCGTCATCTTTGTCGCCGGATCCAGGAACCAGGTGCGCAGTACCTTGGCCGCATGCTCGGCGTATTTCTCGTCGCGGGTGAAATAGTAACCCAGCGCCAAGGTCTCGACGGTCGAGCCGACCAGACGCGCGCGCAGGGTGTCATTGACGGCTTCGGCACGAGAATCGGGGTTAACCTTGCCGTCCTTGCGCACATACGGGAGCCCGTCCTTCGTGGCCGGATTAGGCCAGTAGTAAGGCGCGATGCTCATATAGTCATGCTTGTCGCCGCTCGGTGGCACCTTGGTCTTCTGCATCACCGAAGGGGGCGCCACGGCCAAGGCATTATCGGCGTCGGCGATGAGTTTCTTCAGCGCCTTGCCCGCGGCTTCGTCGGTGGTGGCCGCGATCTTCGCCTTTTCCAAAGCGCCCGGCCGGGCTCCGAAGTAGGGACGAATCGGCTCGGCCGCGAAGAGCGCGGTCGTGACGAAAAGGAGGGAGAGACGCCAGATCATGGGCTCGTGACGCTGAGGCCGGAGACGGAGCCCTGCAAGACGATGAGCTTACCGTAGACACCCACAGGCTTGCCGTTGTCATGCCCGACGCAGAAATCCTCGGCCGGCTGGCGCGGCAGCGCGCCCTTAGCCTTGCCCGTGGCGGTATCCTGTCCGGCAACAATCAGCCTCATCGCACCGTCGGCGGCGAGGCTGGCGGTAACGGTGAAGGATCCTTTGACCTCGGCGGGCGAAAGAATCTCGACCACTTCATCCGCGCCATGACGGACCGCGAACGCCACGCGTCCGCCTTTGAGGTATAACGCATGTCCGATGTACAGTCCGCCCTGCGCGACGATCACAGCGTCACGTTGCGCGGTGTCGACGGTGACGGAAACGGTGAAGGCTTTCTGACTGACCTGCGGCGCGGCGGCAGAAGCGATCGTATCGCCGGATTTCGCCTGCGCGAGTGCGACGGGCTTGGCGTTCGCGGACGGCTTCGCGGCGGACTTCTTCGCCGCCGGCTTCGCGTCGTCCTTCTTCACATCGTTGGGCACGTAATCAATCGTGGGATAAAGGGTCTTCGCACCCTTCACTTCGCCGGCGGGGCGACGCGCCGTCGGCTCCTTACCGCCGATCTCGGCCGCCATCTTGTCGGCGAGCGCCTTCAGCTTCGCGACGACCTGAGGATGCTGCGCGGCGATATCGGTCTGCTCGCCGATCTCGGCATCGAGGTCATAAAGACGCATGCCGGTGGGCGTTTTGGCCTCCTGCTTGCCCATGCCTTCCGGCTGCGGGGCGATCGCCAGCTTCCAGCGGCCCTGACGGACGGCCTGCAGATTGTATCCGGCGAAATAGTAATGGGCTTCGCGCGCCGACTCCTTGGACTGCCCGAGGAGGATCGGCGTGATGTCGCGGCCGTCGATGACCGGCGTCGCGGGCACGGTGCCGCCGGCAAGGGAGACGAACGTCGGCAGGAGGTCGATCGTGGCGGCGACGGCGTCGTTGACGGAACCAGCGGGGACGCGGCCCGGCCACCACGCGAGAGTCGGCACACGCACGCCGCCTTCCCAGGTCGAACCCTTGCCGCCGCGGAGCGGTCCAGCGCTGCCGCCGTCGGCGCCCTTGGTCAGCCACGGGCCATTGTCGGAGGTGAAGACAACGAGGGTATCCTTATCGAGACCTTGCGAGCGCAGCGCGTCGAGCACCTGGCCGACACTCCAATCGACTTCCTCGACCCAATCGCCGAAGCGACCGTTCTGGGATTTGCCGGCGAAAGCGGCGCCCGGATAGATCGGTGTATGGACGGCGTTGTGGGCGAAGTAGAGGTAGAAGGGCTTGTCCTTATTGCGACCGATGAAGTCGACGGCCTCCTTCGTATAGAGCTCGACCATGCGGCGCTGACCCTCTCCGTCCATTAGCTCGGCGATTTTCTCATCCCGGAGTAGGGGCACGACCGGGACCTTAGTCTCGGCGCTCTTCTTGAGCATGTCATTGGAGTAGGGGATGCCCAGATAGTGGTCGAAACCCTGCCGGGTGGGCAGGAATTCCGGCTGGTCCCCTAGGTGCCATTTACCGATCATTTGAGTGGCATAGCCTTTTTCTTTAAGTCTCTCGGCTACAGTTACTTCAGAAGGATTAAGCCCCACAGACTGCCCCGGGAAATAGACCCCCGGGACCGAGACGCGGGCGCCGTAGCAGCCGGTCATCATCTGGGCCCGGGAAACCGAGCAGACCGGGGTGGCGTAGAAGCTGGTCAATTTCATGCCCTCCTTCGCCATCCGGTCCAGGTGGGGGGTGCGCTGCTTGGTCGCCCCATAGGGTCCGATGTCCCCGTAGCCCATATCATCGATAAAGATCACCACCACGTTGGGCTGGCGGGCTAAAGAAGTGGCCGCCGAGCCGAGTACGGCCAGCAGGAGGAAAAGCGTCTTCATGGGGTGCCCCAATAGAACAAACCCATCGGGGTTTAGTTGCAAGGTTCGCTCCGAACCCCTGCTCACTCTACCAACCCCGATTAGAGGCGATAAAAACGGCCTTTTTGCCCCTTCCCGCTTGCTCCTATGGGGGGCTGTCCTAACTTGCGGCCAACGACCATGGTCAAATCCGATTTCGGTTATAACAGCAAGGTGGAGGGCGAGGTCATCGTGACCCGCGCCGATGCCGTCGTGAACTGGGTGCGCAGCAACTCAGTCTGGCCGATGCCGATGGGTCTCGCCTGTTGCGCCATCGAGCTCATGGCCGCTGGCGGCTCCCGCTTCGACATCTCCCGCTTCGGCATGGAGGTCATGCGCTTCTCCCCCCGCCAGGCCGATTGCATGATCGTCGCCGGCACGGTCACCTACAAAATGGCCGAAGTCGTCCGCCGCATCTACGACCAGATGGCCGAACCGAAGTGGGTTGTTGCCATGGGCGCCTGCGCTTCCACCGGCGGCATGTACCGCTCCTACTCCACCCTGCAGGGCGTCGATAATATCGTCCCGGTTGATATCTATATTTCTGGCTGCCCGCCCCGCCCCGAGGCCCTCCTCGACGGGATGATGCTACTCCAGGAAAAAATCCGTAACGAAGGTGGCTCGCTGCGCCGCACCTTCCGCGGCCGCACGGTCGAAACGAAGATCGTCAGCTAAGCACGGATATGGACGCCGCCGCGCTCACCTCCCGTTTCCCTGCCACGCAGGACCTCACCGGCAAGGACATGCCGACCTACCGCGTCGCCGGCAGCGACCTCCTCGCCGTCGTCAGCGCACTGCGCGACGAACAGGGCTTCGACCTGCTCGCCGATCTCTGCGGCCTCGAGTTGCAAGGCCGCCCGGTCCGCTTCGGCGTCGTCATCCATCTTCTCAGCACGAAGCACAAGGAATACGTGCGCCTGCACGTCGACGCCGTCAATGACCGCGTCCCGAGCGTCTCCTCGCTGCACCCCGGCGCCAACTGGCACGAACGCGAAGCGTTCGACATGTTCGGCATCGTCTTCGAAGGCCACCCGGACCCGCGCCGCATCCTGATGTGGGATTCGTATCCGTATCACCCGCTCCGCAAAGATTTCCCTCTCGCCGGCATCGAAGTGCCTTTCCCCGCCGCCGACGTCGCGGAAGTCACCGGCCAGAAGGTCGAACCCGCGCCGATGATGGGCGGCCCATTCGTCTCGCACGGCGGCAAGATGTCCACGGGCGAACCCTCCGCGCTCGACCAGTCCTGGACCGAAGAAAAACCCAAAGCCTGATTTAACGTGAAGATCACCAAGGAAATCTCCATCGGCGACGTCGCCGCCCGTTCGGAAGAACTGCACGGAGAGAACATGACCCTGAACATGGGTCCGTCCCACCCGGCCACGCACGGCGTGCTCCGCCTGAGCCTCGAGCTCGACGGCGATAAGGTCGTGAAGTGCGACCCGGTCATCGGCTACCTGCACCGCGGCGACGAGAAGATCGCCGAGAATATGACGTATAACCAGTTCGTCCCGTACACGGACCGCCTGGACTACCTCGCCCCGCTCGCCAACAACGTCGCCTACGCCATCGCCGTCGAGAAGCTCGCCAACCTCAAGCTCCCCGCGCGCTGCGAAGCGATTCGCGTGCTCACCTGCGAGATGGCTCGCGTCTCCTCCCACCTCCTCGGCATCGGCGTCTACGCGATGGATACCGGCGCGTGGACGGTGTTCATGTACACCTTCAACGAGCGCGAGAAACTCTACACGCTCTTCGAAGAACTCACCGGTGCCCGCTTCACCACGAGCTACACCCGCATCGGCGGCGTGACACGCGACATCCCGGATGGCTGGCTCCCCAAGGTCTCGGCCTTTTGCGACGGCGTCGAACGCACGATCGACGAGGTCGACAAGCTCCTCACCCGCAACGGCATCTTCCTCGAGCGCACCGAAGGCATCGCCACCATCACGAAAGAGATGGCCCTCGCCTACGGCCTCACCGGCCCGAACCTCCGCGCTTCCGGCGTGCCGTTCGACCTCCGTAAGGACAAGCCCTACTCGGGCTACGAACAGTATGACTTCGATGTGCCCGTCGGCACCAAGGGAGACTGCTTCGACCGCTACCTCGTCCGCATGGAAGAGCTCCGCCAGTCCGTGCGCATCATCCGCCAGGTCGTGAAGACGATGCCGGGCGGTGCCTGGTATGCCGAAGACGCGAAGAAGATCTTCCTCCCGCCCAAGGCGAAGGTGATGACGAAGATGGAAGAGCTGATTCAGAACTTCATGCTGGTCACCGAAGGTCCGCAGATCCCGGCCGGTGAAGTCTACTTCGAAGCCGAGAACCCGAAGGGCGCGCTCGGCTTCTACGTCGTCTCCAACGGTGGCGGCGTCCCTTACCGCCTCCGCATCCGCGGACCGAGCTTCGTCTCGCTCTCGATCCTTCCCGCCATCGTCCCCGGCAACTTCCTCACCGACGTCGCTTCCATCCTCGGTTCGCTCGACTTCGTCATGGGCGAATGCGACCGCTAAACCCCATGCACGAATCTCCTTCTTCCTCCGCCCCCGCCCGCGCGCTCAAGCCTGAGACGCTCGCCCAGGCTCCCGCCATCATCGCGCAGTATCCGCAGCAGCGCAGCGCCACGATGCCCCTCTTGCACCTCGTGCAGGAAGATCGCGGCTACATCACCCAGGAAGACATGACCTGGGTCGCCGATCAGGTCGGCGTGACCCCGATGCAGGTCCTTGAAGTGGTGACGTTCTACCCGATGTACCGCCAGTCGCCGATCGGCCGCCGCCACGTGCGCGTCTGCCGGACGCTGTCCTGCGCCCTCCGCGGTTCCTACGCGCTGATGGAGAGCCTCGAGCAATCCCTCAACTGCAAGCGCGGCGAGACTTCGCCCGACGGCGACTTCACCCTAGCGTTCGTCGAATGCATCGCTGATTGCGGCTGCGGGCCCGTCGTCCACGTCGACGCCTCGATGCACGAGAATGTGAAGCCCGAGAACGCCGGCCAGTTCGCCGCCCAGCTCAAGGCCACGCTCAAGGATTCATCCTACGGCCTGAACCCTCCCGTCCCCGGCACGCCCGAGTGGAACGGTTAATCTCCCAACTCTAAGCGACATGCCCGCCGTCGAACGCCCTCTCATCTACGCCAACCTCCGCAAGCCGGGGTATACGGTCGATATCGACTGCTACCTGCGCAACGGCGGTTACGAAGCCCTCAAGAAAGCCGTCGCCCTCAAGCCCGACGAAGTCTGCAAGGAAGTCGAAGTCTCCGGCCTGCGCGGCCGCGGCGGCGCCGGCTTCCCGACCGGCATGAAGTGGAAGTTCCTCGACCGTAAGTCGGGCAAGCCCATCTACCTCGTCGTCAACGCCGACGAATCCGAACCCGGTACCTACAAGGATCGCCAGATCATCTACAAGGACCCGCACCAGATGCTGGAAGGCATCGCGATCACCGCGTGGGCCATCCAGGCCAAGCAGGCCTTCATCTACATCCGCGGCGAGTTCGTCCACGGCGCCAAGATCCTCGAACGCGCGATTGCTGAAGCGAAGGCCAAGGGTTTCCTTGGTCAGAACATCCTCGGCTCGGGTTACTCCTGCGAAGTCGTCATCCACCGTGGCGGAGGTTGCTACGTCTGCGGCGAAGAGACCGGCCTGATCGAGTCCCTCGAAGGCAAGCGTGGCTACCCGCGCATCAAGCCCCCGTATTTCCCGGCCGTCCTCGGCCTCTACAACTGCCCGACCATCGTCAACAACGCGGAGACGATGGCGCAGGTGAAGCACGTGATTGCCTTTGGCGGCGCGGAGTTCGCCAAGATCGGCATCCCTGGCGACAGCGGTACGCACATCTGGTGCGTCAGCGGCTTGGTCAAGCGACCCGGCCTCTACGAGATCGAAGCCGGCAAGGCCACTTTCGGCGAACTGCTCCACGACCTCTGCGGCGGCCCGCTCGACGGCCGTAAGATTAAGGCCATCATCCCCGGCGGCTCCTCCACCAAGATCCTCAAGATCGGCGAACGCTTCAAGGGCAAGCTCGCCAACGGCACCGAGTTCGACTGGGCGGTGGAAGACATCCCGCTCGACTCTAATAGCATCGCCGCGTGTGGCACGGGCCTCGGCACCGGAGGAACCATCGTCCTCGACGATTCCGTCGAGATGATCCAGGCGCTCTCCAACCTCAACGCCTTCTACGCCCACGAGACCTGCGGTCAGTGTACGCCCTGTCGCGAAGGTTCCCTCTGGCTCTCCCGCGTCACGAAGCGCATCACGACCGGCGGCGGTCTTGAGACCGACGTCCCCCTGCTGCTCGACATCGCGAATCAGGTGGCCGGCCGCACGATCTGCGCCCACGGCGAAGCCGTCGCGTGGCCCGTGCAGTCCGCCGTCCCGAAGTTCAAGGACGAGTACCTCGAGTCCATCCGCAAGCGCCAGCAGGGCGAAGCGGTTTCCCCATTGAAGTTAATCTGACGGTAGTAAAAATATCGGCGCGCCCGGCGCGGCGAAGCTCACGCGGTTTACCCGCCTCCGACACCAATCCTCCGCCCAAGCCAAGGCCCGACCCAGACCCGTCAAAATACCTGTCTTAATGTTGGCAGACCCTTAGTTTCGAGATAACTCATAGAGAGAAGCTACCCCCCATGCGTCTTCGTTGCTCCACCTTCGCCCCCCTCCTCGCCCTGAGCGTGGCCCTCGTCTCCGCGCAGGATGGCAAGCTGCTGTATGAGCAGAATTGCGCCGCCTGCCACCTCCCGAACCAGATGGTGGTCGGACCCTCGCTGGTCGAGATCACCAAGCTCTACCAAAAGAAGCCGCAGGAGTTCATCGCGTGGTCAATCCAGCCCGTGAAAAAGCGCGCCGGTGTCATCGAGATGCCTTCCATGGCTCACCTGGGCGAAGCCAATCTGCGCGCGGTCCACGGATACATGATCACCGCGTCCCGGGGACTGAAGGAAAAGCCCGTGGCGAAAAAAGACCTCTTAGTACGCCCAGCTCGGCGCCCTGAAATCCAGCGGATGTTCCTCCCGAACGTCGGCCCAGCGGCCATCGCCGTGGCTCTGCCGGGCGACCTAAACTATTGCTTTGATGCGGGCGACTGCCGCTTACGTACAATCTGGCGGGGCGATTTCCTAGACTGCTGGGACTACTACAAGAGCAATGGCAAGGCGTTCGCCATCCTGCTGGGCCAGACGCTCTTGAATTTACCAGCCGATGAATCCCTGCAGAAGCGCGTGAAGTTCCTCGGCTACACGGTCGACGCCGCCGGCCTGCCGACCTTCGAGTATGAGCGCGATGGCGCCCGCTTCCGCGAGACGATTGTCGCCGACGGAAAAGGTCTGGCCCGCCGCTTCGAGGTCACCGCGACCAAGCCCATCACCCTGACACTCGACGCCGCCACGACGTGCGCGAGCGGCGTCACGGTCCAGGACAAGCTGACCCTGACGCCCGCCGAGGCCAAGTCCTTCACCCTCACCGTCCGCCTGCCGTGATCATCCCCCTGCTCTTCCTATCGGCCACCATCGCCGCCCCAAATCCCCCGACGGCCGCCAAGTCCGCCGCTGTCCCGGCCAAGGACGGTTGGGCCGAAGCCTTCGCGCTCTCCCAGGTCGAGGTACCCGCTGGCATCGATGACCAAGTCGGCGGGCTGGCGTTTCTCGATGATGGTCGCCTGGCCGTAGCTTTCCACCGCGGCGAGGTCTTCATCCGCCAAACCGATGGCTCCTGGAAACAGTTCGCCGAGGGCCTGCACGAGCCGCTAGGGCTCCTGCCCGACGGCAAGGGCGCCTTGATCGTGATGCAGCGTCCGGAATTGACCCGGCTGGAAGACACGAACAGCGACGGCAAGGCCGACCGTTACCGCACACTCTGGGATGATTTCGGGATGACGGGCAACTACCACGAGTTCGCCTTCGGTCCAGCACGCGGGCCCGACGGGGCGCTCTATGTCGCCCTCAACTTGGCTTCGTCTGGCGCCGGCGTCTTCAAGGAAATCCGCGGGACGTGGTCGGAAATCGGCCAGGCCAGCCGTCAACAGCTGATGTCGGGCCAGACCAAAACCGCCGGCCGCATGTATTCCCGCGTGCCCTACCGAGGCTGCATCATGCGCATCGCCGACGGCGGGCGCGGCGCGGCGGAGCTCTACGCGACGGGCTTCCGCTCACCCAATGGCATCGGCTTCGACGCCCAAGGACGCCTACTGGTCAACGACAACCAAGGCGATTGGCGCGGGAGTTCGCCGCTGCAGGTCGTGACGAAGGGGTCGTTCAACGGGCACCCGGCCTCGCTGGTCTGGACGCCTGGCTGGGACAAGGGCGACCCGCTGGCCTTGCCGGTGGACGAACTCGAAAAACGCCGCCAAGCGCCTGGCGGTGTCTTCATCCAAGGCGAGCTCTCTAATTCTCCGACGCAGCCCGCGGTGTTCCCGAAGTCCTGGGGTGCGCTCGCCGGACAGGTCGTCTTCGGCGAAATGAACGCGGCCCGCCTCGTGCGCTTCGTCGGCGAAGATATCGGCGGCGTCCATCAAGGCGCGATGATCCCGTTCCTCGACACCAAGGCTCTCCGTAACGGTAACCACCGGCTCGCCTTCGCCCCCGACGGCGCCCTGCATGTCGGCAAGACCCATCTGTCTTGGGCCGGTAACAACGGCATCGTCCGCATCGAGGCGCCGAAAGCCCTGCCGGCCCTCATCGAATCCGTCCACCTCACGGCCACCGGTTTCGAGGTGCGCTTCACGGAGGCAATCGACTTAGCTAGCTATCAGGTCAGCCTGAGGCGCTTCCGCTATTTGTATCATGTCCGCTACGGGTCGCCGAAAACCGACGAGGCCCCGCTGCTCGTCCGGTCCAATATCCTGTCCAAAGACCGGCGAACCATGGCAATCGAACTGGGCGAGCCTATTCGCGAGGGCTTCATTCACGAGCTAAGCTTCCCGGGCATCAGGTCGGCTGCCGGCGAAGAGATCCTCGGCCCCATCGCCTACTATCAGGTCGTGAAAAGCCAACGGACCCGTTGATCTAGGGACCCGCGTGCGCGGGTGTTAGGATGGTGAATTTTATTTACCCTCCCTCCCCCTCCCCTTACCAAACACCCCCATGGAATTCAAGAACGTCACTGCCGTCGCCAAAGCCAACGTCTACTTCGATGGCAAGGTCGTCTCCCACACGATCCTCCTCGCCTCGGGTGAGAAAAAGACGGTCGGCCTGATCTACGCCGGCACCTACCACTTCGGCACCGACAAGGCCGAGATCATGGAAATCACCGACGGCTCGTGCGTCGTGGTCCAGGACGGTTCCAAGGAAGAGAAGACCTACGGCGCGGGCACGAAGTTCGACGTCCCGGCGAAGTCCGGCTTCACGATCACGGTGCAGTCTGGCATCTGCCAGTATATCTGCAGCTTCATCGGTTAATCTGACCCATCGGAGCGGCCGGGGCTTGCCAAGGGCGACGCCACCCCGAACCTGTCGGCATGTCCGAGCCGACCAGCAGCCTGCCCAATATCCCCGCGCCCATCGCGCGTGAGAAACCGTGGGTGCAGCTGAAGACCTTCACGTCCAAGCCCTCGATCTTCCGCTCGATGGTCGGCGAAGTCTCGCCGGATGCCCGCCAGGGCGACGTGGTTTCCGCCTACGACAAGCAGGGCTCCTTCATCGGCTACGGCTTCTGGAACGCCGGTGCCCCCATTGCGCTCCGCATCCTCAAGGCCACCCCGGGCAAGCCGGATGACGTCTGGTTCGAACAGGCCCTCCGCCGTGCCGCCGCCCTCCGTAAGGACGTCCTGAAGCTCGACGCCGACACGGACGCCTATCGTGTGGTCAATGCCGACGCTGACTTCCTGTCCGGCCTGATCGTCGACCGCCTCGGCGACGTGCTCTCTATAGAGGTATCCTCTTATGCGGTCATGCGCCGCCTCCCCCGCTGGATCCCCATCCTGCACGACGCCGTCGGCACCAAGCGCGAGATCGTCCAGGTCGACGCGCATGTCGCCCGTATCGAAGGCATCATGCCGACCGACATCCCGAAATC
>Ga0209443_1002337_pt1 | contig 11247 bp, 6 predicted proteins | sample LauGreBMM110DCMD_2_FD_187571 | JGI IMG/M metagenome (GOLD analysis project Ga0209443, IMG submission 187571) | Freshwater lake microbial communities from Lake Michigan, USA - Su13.BD.MM110.DCMD (SPAdes) (version 2) | ecosystem: Environmental > Aquatic > Freshwater > Lake | place: Lake Michigan... | reverse complement strand
CGGTGGCACCACCCTCAGCGCCGGTGTCCTCCAGATCGCCACTGGCAACACGGGCAGCGTGGATGCGATCCTCACCAGCGCAATCGGCACGGGTGTCCTCGCCCTCAACGGCGGCACGCTCTCCTCTGGCAACGTGTCGTCCCGAACCCTTCTCAATGCCGTTACCGTCGGTGGCAACGTCACCCTGGGCGATGCCTCGAATAGCGGGACGCTTAGCTTCAGTGCCGGTGTCGACCTCGGTGGCTCCGTCCGGACGTTAACGACTGCGAGCGCCATCAACTTCGATGGCGTCGTAAGCAACGGTGGCATCAACAAGGCCGGCGCGAGCACCCTGACGTTGGGTGGAACTAGCACTTACACCGGAGCAACCACGGTGGAAGGTGGCACTCTTTTGGTTTCCACCGGTGGGTCCATAGCTCAAAGCTTGCTCACTACGGTAACTACGGGAACGACACTAACCGCCAACGGTACGGTTGGCGCAGTGACGGTCAACACTGGTGGAACCCTCAATGGTGCAGGTACAGTCGGCACGATCTCGGGATCAGGAACGGTTGGACCTGGAAATAGCCCTGGTATTCTGACAGCGACGAGCGTGAATCCGACAGCGGGAACAGATTTCAAGTTCGAGTTCACCTCGCTCAATCCGACTTACAGTAATGCCACAGCCAGTGTAAATGATCTGTTGCGTCTGACGGCGAGCTCGAGTCCCTTTGCTGGCGGAACATTTACCTCAGAAAACATCATTTCAATCTACCTGAATAGCACAGCGATTACGGATAATCTGTTGGCAGGCACAAGCACGACCTTCAGTGGTGGATTCTTCGTGGATGGTACATATGCGCTTGCGGCAGCGTTAACTCCTGCAGGTTTCGCCTACTACACGACGAGCGCCTTGTTGGGAACGGCGGGATCTTCTGCCGTGGACTACAATGGGGTGAGTTACTATGCGCTGGCTAATACGGCCGCACAGATAACCCTATCGAACACTTTAGTATCGGATGCCGCATTTGCCGCCGGGACAGCATCAGGAACGTTGTTAACCTTCAACGCAATCGCAATACCTGAGCCCTCTACGGGAACCTTACTAGGCTTTGGCTTAGGTGGGTTGGTGCTGACTCGGTTGATGCGTCGGAAGCAGAGCTAAAGAGACCGCGGACCGCGACTAAAACATATCTGGAAAAAGGGCCACGTTTCGGCGTGCTTTTGCGAGGAAGTTTTCTAAAGCGGGCGTTAATTTCTTCCGTCATAATTTGCGCATACGGCTGAAATTCAGTGAGTTTTGTTGCCTATCGGTGCTAGGTAGCCTACTTTCTTAATTTAAATCCAAACATAACCCCGAACAGAATCGCCCTCTAAAGATCAGATTTCACCATGCCAACTCGGAAACGACTTTCAACTGCGTTCACTCTCGTCGAATTACTCGTTGTCATATCGATTATTGGTTTGCTAGCTGGCCTCGTCGTTCCGACCTTGGGCACGGCCCGTCAATCAGCAGACAAAGCCAAATGCTTGTCCAATATGCGTCAACTTAGCTCCCTCTATCTATCTATGGTGGCCGGTCAGGATGGGGTGTTGGTTGGCTCAAGCGGCGGTGGTTCCACATGGTATACCGAGCTTGAAAACATTAAATATCTCCAGTTCACGAACGCGGCCGGTTACGTAAATTTGAGTTGTCCATGCGCGTTGGCCGCCCTGAAGAAGCTCGGTTACACATACGCCGTGACCCGCGCGAGCTATGGGCTCAATTCAAGTGTGGGAACAGCACCGGCAGCCACACGAATAGCGCAATTGACCAAACCCAGTGCCACTCTTCTTCTGGGCGACGGACCCAGGGTGGGCAAGAATGACGGCTTTACCATCGGAATTAACTACGGCGGAAATTCCATCACTTCCTACCACAACGGCAACTGCGCCATCACCTATTTCGACGGCCATGCGGAACTTGTCGATCAGGCGTTCGTGACCAAGATGAAGCAGAAAGCAAATATCAATACGCAAGGCTCCGAAGAGTCATTCTTCTGGAAGGGGTACTAACCCGTGGCCCAATCAGAGACTAAGCGTGGGTATTCCCACCAGAAAAACCATCCATTTATGAAACAAACCAAATTGAGTCTAATTTCGGCGACCCTATTGTACGCCGGATCGTTGTCGTTCGCAGCCCCGCTGACCTGGCCGGATATTACGGTTCAGGTTCAAGCCGACCAACCGGTCGAGACTGCGCAAAGCTTCTCGGATGGCCCCGACGGTTTCCAACGGCTGGCCATCACCCTCTCCAACAAAGGCTCTAAACCGCTGGCGATCGAGAGAATTAACATCCGCATCCCTGTGGCCGAAAAACTGACTGATGATCTAGAGGTTCTTTACGGCGGCAGTTGTATGGGACGCACGCCCATGTTGCGCCAGAAAGTCGGCGCGGCGACCGCGAAAAGCTCCAGCCACATGTTTGAAATGGTGCGGCTCGCGGACGACAAGTATCTCTTCGCTGGATCGCTCTCCTGGCGCATCTTCCTGCCGAACTTCACGATCAAGGATGGCGCACTCATGATCTGGTCCGACGGCGAGGGCCGGCAACTCAAACCGGGTGAAACCATTTCGTATGAGCAAATTGTGCTCAAGCGCGGGGACGATTGGCTGATGACTCTCGACCAATTCGGCACCGCCATCGCAGCGGAGAACAATATCAAGAAACTGAAACCCGCCGATTTCAAAGGTTGGGCGACCTGGGATTACTATGGCCGGGTTTTCACCGCCAAGGATATCTACGGCAACATGGATGCTCTGAACAAACTCGCACCCGAAGCGAATATGATTCAGATCGACGGCGGCTGGTGGACGGAGCGCGGCGATTACCAGAGCATCCGACCCGATCTGCTGCCCGGCGGAATCAAGGAGATTATTTCTCGTGTAACCTCCGAAAGTAAAATTCCCGGCATCCACTTCGACGGTTTCCGTGGGGATGCCAATTCGGAAATCTACAAGGCCCACCCCGATTATTTTCTGCATGATCTTGATGGAAAACTGATCGTCGATGTGAATGAAAAGTCGGACAAGTTGATGAAGTATATCTATTTCGATTACTCGAATCCCGGTGCACGGGCGCACATTGCCGACTGCATCAAGAATATGAAGGACAACTGGGGCGTCCGTTATTTCAAGGTCGACTTCATGCGGTACGGTCTAAAAAACGATACGCTGGGCAAGAATAAAAGTGCTAAAGGCATCAAAGCCTTCGACCCGACGATCACCAGCGTGGAGCGCTTTCGTCTCGCCATGAAGACCATGCGCGATGCCATGGGGCCAGATACCTATTTCCTCGGTTGCTCGGCTGTGTTCGGACCCTGCATTGGCTTCGTGGACGGTATGCGCACGGGCGGTGATATCCATCCGAGATACGACGCATTCCCAGAGCGTTGCCTCGCCAATCTGAGCAACTTTTATCTGAGCGGCAAAGTCTGGAACGGTGATGCCGACTACCTGGTCTTCCGTGAAGCCGCGGACGAGGATAAGGCGGTCTCCCAAGAAGACGTCAAACACGGCGGCAGCCTGACGCTAAACGAAGCGCAAATGTGGGCCGACTTTAACAAGCTCTACGGCACGTGCCGTCTGAATAGCGATAACCTGATGACGCTTCGCCCAGAACGACAAGCGCTGGTCAAAGAGGTCTTTCAGTATCCGGCGATGGATGAGACCGTGCCCCTGGATTTTTTGAAGCATGGCAAGAGCAAGGGTGACGGCTTTGAACTGGTGCTCGCGCGTAAAGGGGAGGGGGTATACCTCGGAGTCTTCAACTGGGGGGACAAGCCCAAGGAGTATGCACTACAAGCCTTCGGCAAGTCCGAGCTTGTCAAATTGGACGGACGTCACTCGATCATTCTGAAATACGAAGGTAAGGACTCTTTCGCAGAACTTTGTGGGAAGATGAAGTCCCAATAAGAATCGCATCTTAAAATAGTGTTCCCGTGATGAAAAGGGCTCCGCTTGGTCAATTTGCTGCGAAGTCCTGCGGTTGCCTTTTGCTGTGCATCGGACTGGCCTTTGCCGAACCGGCTCCCGTTGGTGGCAATGAAGTAAAGCCCCGGTTCCTTTTTGAGCAGGGCCCGTTAGTGATGACGGCCGACGCGTTGCGCGATGCGAACGGAAGTTTTATCCTCGCCCAGTTACCGAGCCCCGAGCCGAATTGCAAGGTGGAGTTGAAGGGCTCCGTCACCCCGCTGACCAGGCGTATGTGGAAAATCGCTCTCGACGACGTGGAGCGCAATCAGGTTAAAAACGAAGCGGGCAGGCTGTATTTCGGGGCTGGTTCCCGTTATGGCGACAGGGTTTACACGCGCGACATTTCCATTGCGGGGGTACTGGGTGTGAATCGTTTTTACCCCGAAGTGATGCTTTCATCTCTAAGGGTTACCCGAGACGTCCGCAGGAGCCTCGGCTACCGAGTTTCCGCTCCGCACGTGATCCCGGAGATTCAAGTCCCCTGGGAGGTGATTGCCGAAGAGGACAAGGAAGTCATGTTAAAATATAAAACCAACTCTTATACCCGGGCCACGGATGATGTGGTCTGGCTTTGGGCAGGGGACGATCTTTTCACGATCCATCCCGAACTGGCCGACTGGAAGTGGATGCTCGAAAATGGCGAATATTTTTTCAAGGTGTTCTACGAACCGTGGTTTGATCCGGCCGATGGCCTCTTCCGCGGCCAACCAATCTTCCACGACATCACCAATTCGGCTTATCCCGCTGGCGTGGAAATTGCCGATTGTGTTTTGCTTAAGGCGCTTTCCACGAACTGCCTCTACTACCGGGGAATGCTTGCCATGGCTAACGCCTGTGAGAAAGGTGGTCGTCCGGCCAGTGAAAAGCAGCAGTGGCTGGATCGTGCCGGCGCCCTCAAGAAGGCCATCGTCAAGGTTTTCACTAAGCCTGATGGCACTCTCGCTTACTACAAAGACCGCCATGGGGAACTCATGCCTAACCGTGAAATCCTAGGAACCGCCTTTGCGGGGCTCTTTGGCATTGTGGCAGGTGAGTCTGCCAAGGCGGCATTTGCAGATTATCCCATGACCGACAAGGGCATTCCGCTCTTTTCACCGTTTATCCCCGGTAACACGGGCCCGCACAACATGGCGAGTTGGCCGTTCTGCGACACGTTTTTCCTTTGGGGACAAGAGTTCGCCAATGGTGGCGACTATACAGCCCAGAATGCGGCCTTACTGGGTCGTTCCCTAGGAACCGCCTTCGCACCAAAAAAGAAAAAGGGTAACAATGAGAAGGAGTGGGGGGCAGGCCTGGGTTCGTTCCACGAAAAAATCCCGCTCCCCAGCGGATTGATCGATGGTTCCGGCCATCAACTATGGTCCGCTGCCGCATTCCTCAATGTCTGCATTCGCGCAGGCCTTGCGGAAGGAACCGTGCGCTGAAGATCGAATGACTACCCCCCCCCGCATCGAAACAATCGCGGCAGTTCTGGCGTGTGCTGTTTTTGGCCTGACATTCGAAGCATCCGCAGAACCTAAACCGCGCTTTTTGTATGAGCAGAAGCCACTCGTGATGACTGTAGACTCCGTGCGGGATGTGAACGGCTCGTTTTCGTTGGCCATGCTCCCCAACCCAGAACCGAAATGTCAGGTGCGCCTGCAGGGGGACATTACTCCTCTCACCGAACGCCTTTGGAAAATCGCCCTCGACGACGCGGAACATAACATCGTGAACAGTGAGCCGGGCACGGTTTACTTTGGTGCAGGCGGTCAGTATGGCTTGCGCATCTACGAGCGCGATATTGCCGTTTCCGGGGTGTTGGGCCTCAACCTTTTTTATCCGGAAGTGATGCTTTCTTCGCTGAAGATGGCTCGCAAAATTCGCAAGGAGTTAGGCTATAAAGTCTCGGCTCCGCATGTGGTCTCCGAGATCGACGTCCATTGGGAAGTGATTGCGCAGGTCGACAAGGAGATTATGGCGAAATACCGGACCAACTCTTACACTCGGCGCACCGATGATGTGGCATGGCTCTGGGCGGTAGACGATCTTTTTACACTCCATCCGGAGTTGGCCGACTGGAAGTGGGTGGTTGAGAACGGGGAGCTATTTTTCAAAGTCTTCTATGATCCGTGGTTCGACAAAACGGACGGACTTTTCCGAGGTCAACCGCTCTTTCACGACATTCAAAGTTCTGCCTATCCCGCTGGAATGAGCATCGCCGATTGCGTACTTCTCAAGTCCCTTGCTACGAACTGCCTCTACTATCGTGGCATGCAGGCTATGGCCAAGGCCTGCGATAAAAGCGGCCGACCCGCCGCTGATAAACAGCTGTGGATGGATCGCGCTGCTGCGCTCAAGACGGCCATCGTCAAGGTGTACACCCAGCCCAATGGCGCCCTCGCATACTACAAGGATCGCAACGGGAAACTCATGCTCAACCGCTCTGGCTACGCAACCGCCTTTGCCGTGATTTTTGGGATTGTCGAAGGTGATGCTGCCAAGGCGGCTTACGCGGGCTTTCCAACACCCGACAACGGTATCCCTCTCTTCTTTCCCTTTCTCGAGGGCACCGGCGGCTCGCAGTGGCACAACCAGGCGAGTTGGCCGTTCTGTGACACCTTCTTCCTTTGGGGGAAATCTATCGCCGAAGGGAAAGATTATACCGACTACAATGCGGCGCTGTTGGCCCGTTCCATAGGCACCGCAATCAAACCGAAGAAAGGGAAGGAGGATCAGGCCGAGGCTGATGCCTTCGGTTCGTTCCACGAGTACGTCACCCTGCCGGACGGACTTATCCACGGATCTGGCCGCCAGCTCTGGACGGCCGCCGCCTATCTTAACGTCTGCATTCGTGCTGGGCTCCTGCCGGAAAAACTTATGGAGAACATCGGAAACCAAAGTCGACCCATCGCGTTAACAAGATTATGAAAATCCTAAACACCAAACTTGCGGGCCTTGCCCGAAAAAAAAGGGAAAAAAGGCAAAAAGAAGAAATCGGCTGACACCGAAGAATAAATAACCTAAATTCCTTTTCATTATGAATAAAATATCCATCTGGCTCTCCGTTCTTTCGCTCATCGGCATAGGCTCTGGAGGGACGGTTCAAGCCGTGCCGCCATCGATCGCCTTTGGGGTTTGGGATCGCACCTCTACCTTCGATCCAAAGGACTACCCCTTCCTGAAGGGACTGGCGTTTAACCAAGTATGGGCGGATCTTGAAAAACAGCCGGGGGTCTTTGATTGGAGCGCTCTGGATCAGGCCATGGATTCTGCGGTTAAAAGAGACCAGTTCATTTATCTTTCCGTGAATGTGGGACCGGACTCGCCGGAGTGGATCTATACAAAGGGTGTCCCGCGTGTGGAGACACGTAACCAAATTCACGACAGCTGGCCTTCTTATCCCTTCTATCCTTCACCGGAATACAAATCATTTCTGCAAAAAATGATCACTGAATTTGCGAAACATATTCGCAGTTATCCAAAAGAGAAGCAGGAGCGCATCGCTTTCATTCAGGTCAAGACCGGTTGCACCGGGGATGAGTGCGCTTACAAGGGCACTGTCGTGGAGAGTAAGTATGACTTGCCCACCAAGTCGCCCGCCTGGCGGGAGTTCCGACTTTGGCAGTTTGATTTGTTTGTGAAGACCTTCCAAGGCGGTTCTGACCAGCCCCAGATTGCCCTCATGTTTAATAACGTGGAGCCGGATGGCGAAGAGACGGCCGAGGGCAAGCAAGGAGGAAAGGGGGAGGGGAAGGCCGAGGGTGGTTTTATCGAAGAGTGGAAATGGGTGACAGCCAACGCTAAGGGCGGAGTTGGTGTCAAAATTGCTGGCAGCGGGCGTGGTCACCACCTGAGCGGGGAGCGAACCAAGATTAATGCATGGCAACCTCTCCTCATCGCTGCGCAGGGCACTCCCTTGTTTGCCCGGTCTGAAATGGACCAGACTTGGCAAAAGGCCATGTATTTTGTCAATCGGCCACTCAACTTCTACTGGGGTGCCCTCACGGGCCTGCAAAACGGGCAAAGCATCTGGGATGTCAGCGCTGCCGCCATGGAAGCCTGCAAGGCACAAGGTTTCGACTACTCCTTCTATTTCTTTGATCGCTATGCCGGTCAAATTGACCCAAAGACAGCCACCGATGTCTTCTGCGCTTTACACAAAGGGCTGGATGCTGCCGATACCAAGGCCTATCCCGAGGCCGAGTTCGGGCCTGCTCAGCGCAAGAACGTTGACCGCATGCTAAAAATTTGCGCTGCCTACGCCAAGTATGGGGCGGCGGTAGACGACCAGAATGGTCTACTGCTTGGGCAAGTCCGGCAGCGAGACACCCAAACGGGATTGAACGACGTGGGCTGGGATATCTGGCCAGACAACTACGGTCGCTTTCTCTATCAGATCGATGCCGATGCTACGTCGGTTCCGCTCTGGCGCGTGGGGGGGCCGATCACGCAGATGTCCTCCATCTACTCCCGCTTTGCCCGCGGCTTCGAGCACGCCTCCGGCAAAGACGCGATGCTTTTCAAACTGCACGAGGGCTTTTCCGAAGGTAACGAGCCGAAAGTCATGACGATGACCGTCGTCTGGTATGACGGGACGGCAGGCTCGACTTGGAATTTGGATTACGACGCGGGCAAGGGGGGCATGAAGACGGCGCTGAACGTCACTGGTAAGGGTGACAAGCAGTGGCATCATGAAACGGTCACAGTCGAGGATGCCGTGCTACGTCAGGGTGGAAGCAAGGGCGCGGACTTTTCCCTAGTGAACACGGATGACAAGGATGATATCTTCAGCCTGATCGAAGTCCATCGGGGCAAACTAGAAACACCCGTCCTACTGCCTCCGACGAGTTACAAGGTGCCCGACAAAGCACCGAAGGGGCCTAAAGCCGATAAGGCCGATAAGGCCGGCAAGTCTGGCAAAGAGAAAAAGGGAAAGGGGAAGAAGTCGGACGAAGACGCAACGCAGGAATAAGCCGATCCTGCTAAATTTGTGGCTGCAATAGATAACGACATCGCGAAAAGCGCAATGAACAAAATTGAATCCACGCCCTCTGGCCTGACTAAAACTCTTAGTCTCATCGGGCTAATGGTCGCCTACTCGTTCGCTATGGTTCAAGCCGCACCGCTCCCCAGTTCCTTCGGGGTGTGGGATCGTGGCGAGGCTCAGGATCCAAGCGAATACCCGTTTCTAAGAGGGACGGGGTTTGATGCCCCTTGGAATGCAGTGGAAAAAAAGCCGGGAGTTTTTGACTTCAGCGCGATGGATGCAGCGGTTGATCGGGCTTATCAGAAGAAGCTCTCGATTTATTTCTCCTTTGAGGCTGGTCCGAAAACGCCCGATTGGGTTTATGAAAAAGGGGTGCCGAAGGTGATGACAGAGGATGCCAGGCACCAGTTCCCTTATTATCCGTACTACCTATCCCCAGAATACCAGACTTATTACCACCGTTTTCTGACGGAGATAGCCAATCATATCAGCACCTACCCTAAGGAAAAACGGGAGCACATTTCCTTTATCCAAGTCAAAACGGGATGCACGGGGGACGAGTGTCCCTACAAGGGTGACGCTGTTGATCACAAATACAGCTTGAGCACAAAAGATTCGGCGTGGAGGAAATTCCGACTCGAGACCTTTGCCTTGTATGCCAAACTTTTTGGTAAGGATTCCGGCCTGGACATCAGCCTGCTTTTAAACTGTGTCTCGCCCGAATCCGAAGGCGGTAAAAATGACTATGTGGAAGAGTGGAAATGGGCGACCACCACGCTCAAGGATGGCTTTGGCATTAAGAACGGGGCGCTCTCCCGGGGGCACCACCTCAGCGGCGAACGCGCTTCGATGAACGATTTTCTCCCCTACCTCGTCGACCCCAAGGGCATTACCCTGTTTCGGCGGTCGGAGATGGACCAAACTTGGACGAGGCCATGGTATCAGCTCAATGTTCCGCTCAACTTCTACTGGGGTGCCATCAATGCACTGAATTCTGGCCAAAGCGTGTGGGACGTCACCAAGAGCGCAATGGAGGTGAGCAAGGAACAGGGCTTTGATTATTCTTTCTACTTCTTCGATCGTTATGCGGGGCAGATTTATCCCAAGACCGCCACCGATGCGTTCTGCGCTTTACACAAAGGACTGGATGCTGCCGATACCAAGGCGTATCCCGAGGCCGAGTTTGGACCGGCTCAGCGCAAGAATGTGGATCGGATGGAGAAAATTGCTGCCGCCTATGCCAAGTATGGCGCGGCGAACGACGACAAAAAAGCCCTGACGCTGGGTCAGGTCGGACAGCGGGGCGACCAAGCCGGATTCAATGACGTCGGCTGGGAAATCTGGCCCGACAACTACTCCCGCTTGCTCGACCAGATCGAGCCGGATGCCACCTCCATCCCGCTGTGGCGTGTTGGTGGCCCCATCACGCCGACTTCACAGATCTATTCCCGGTTTGCGCGTGGCTTCGAGCACTCTTCCGCCAAAGACGCCCTGTATTTCAAACTTCACAATGGTTTCTCCCAAGACACCAAGCCCAAGGTCATGTCGATTACCGTCGTCTGGTATGACGGAGAGGCAGGCTCCACTTGGAAACTCGATTACGATGCCGGCGCCACGGCCATGAAGACGGCTCTATCAGTCACGGGCAAAGGGGACAAAAAATGGCACCATGAGTCGGTTACCCTGCAAGACGCCGTCTTCCAATATGGTGGAACCAAAGGCGCTGACCTTGCTCTGGTGAACACCGACGCCAAGGACGACATCTTCAGCCTTGTCGAAGTCCATCGCGGTGAGCAGGAACTTCCCGCACTGCGCCCCCCCACCGAAGTGCGTGCCTTCCCCGGCTATGCGAAGGGCACCAAATATGGAAAGGGGGAAAAGGGCGAAAAAGGCGAAAAAGGCGATAAAGCCGGCAAGTCTGGCAAAGAGAAAAAAGGGAAGGGAAAGAATTCGGACGAAGACACAACGCAGGAATAAGCCGATCCTGCTAAATTTGCGGCTGCAACAGATAACGACATCGCGAAAAGCTTAATGAACCAAATTGAATTCAAGGCCTCTGGCCTGGCTAGATCTCTTAGTCTTATCGGGCTAATGGTCGCTTGCTCTTTCGCCTTGGTTCAAGCGGCGCCCCCGCCAAGTTCGTTCGGTGTCTGGGATCGCGACGGCGACTTCGATGCAGCGGAATATCCATTTTTGAAGGGAACGGTATATAATGATTCTTGGAAGAGAATTGAAAAGAAACCAGGCGTTTTTGACTGGAGCGGGTTGGATGCGGCGGTGGAAAA
>Ga0209443_1002336_pt1 | contig 11249 bp, 11 predicted proteins | sample LauGreBMM110DCMD_2_FD_187571 | JGI IMG/M metagenome (GOLD analysis project Ga0209443, IMG submission 187571) | Freshwater lake microbial communities from Lake Michigan, USA - Su13.BD.MM110.DCMD (SPAdes) (version 2) | ecosystem: Environmental > Aquatic > Freshwater > Lake | place: Lake Michigan... | reverse complement strand
GATCTTTATAAAATTTCTAAGTGTGCAAAAAAAACCCTTACCATACATTTTTTAGGCCTTTTTTTGATTTTTTTGCGCGTTTTTTATAAGTATAAAATACTTATAAAATACTTATAAAATACTTATAAAAAACGCGCAAAAAAGCGCAACTTTTTACACACTCGAAATTTTGTTAGCATAACAGCTCTCATATATTTTTTTATGCAGTATTTTTTGAGAGCATATTTTAAAATACTTATAAAAGCGCTTTTTTAGCGAAAAGGATTTAAGGATTTTTTATAACTATATAATAATTGTATATGATTAATAAAGGGGTTAAAAGCTTATATTTATATGAATGTAAATCTTGTAACTATAATACGTATAAAAAAGGGGACTATGGGCGACATATACAAACAGGAAAACATAAAAATAATGAGCTACTTATAAATATTAGTGAAAAAACGTGTGCAAAGTCTTATATATGTGAATGTGGCAAAAGTTATAAACATAACCAGAGCTTATATACTCATAAAAAAAAATGCGCTTTTGTGAATTTAGAAATAAGTAATAGTGGTGAAGATGTTAATGTTAATGAAACTAGCGTTAATGAAACTAGTGCTAGCGACATTAACAATACTATGATAATGAAGCTATTTACAGAAAATAATGATATAAAGAACTTGCTAATCATTCAACAACAACAAATAATGGAGCAACAGAAACAATTAGGAGAACAACAAAAGCAATTAATAGAATTTGTTCCAAAGCTAGGCAATATTACAAATAATAACACACATATAAAACAGAATTTTAATATTAATGTTTTTCTTAATGAACGGTGTAAAAATGCAATAAATATGAACGATTTTATAAAACAAATAAAATTAACATTGGAAGACTTGGATTTAACAAAAAATAAAGGTTTAGAAATAGGACTAAGCAACGCTATTATACAAACAATAAGTAAATTGTCGCTTTTTGAGAGACCGCTACATTGCACCGATCCCAAACGCGAAACTTTATACATAAAAGACAATGATTTATGGGAAAAAGATAGCGATAAAACAAAAATAAAAGGGGCTTTACATAACTTAAATAAAGCACATTTTAAGCTGATTCAAGATTGGATTGCAAAAAACCCCGACTTTAAAGAAAACGACGCAAAGCAAGACTATTTTGCATATTTATTGAAAACTTGCTCAGTTAATTTAAAAACTATTGATGATAAAATAATCAAGAAAATATGCGCATCTAATAATTTAAAAACAAATTTAAAAGAGTTTGAAAATATTAATTATGATTAATCGACCAAATAATAATATACATTTATATTAGTTTAATATAAATATGGATGGCAATTGGGGAGAACATTCGGAAATGATGAGAAAAGAATCTATGGCATCACCTAGTACACTACCTAGTACACTACCTAGTGCACCACCTAGTAAACCACTTAGAGCACAAGCTAGCATAAAACCTAGCACACAAGCTAGCACACAACTTAGCGCACAGCCACCAGAAATTAATATGGCAAGTCCCTTTTCAAAACTAACGCAACAACCATCAATAATTAATAATGCATTTCCTCTCGGAAAAAAACTAAAAAAAACGCCCACACCCAAGCAAGAACCGCTCACACCGGATCAAGAAAGATTAAAAGGCTCACTAGAATATTTAGGTTGGAATAAGTTTAAAGGTAAAATAAAAAGAGAAGCAGCCTACGCTAAAAAAAATCCTACACCAGAACCTAGTATATCGAGAGAAGATGGGCTTACATTTCTAATGTCTGTAGGTACGAATTTAATTACTGTAGCTACAGATACTGCGAAGGTGCTAATAAAACAGACTCCAGTTGAAATTTTAAAGCTAGTTGATAAAGCCAAAAAGGAAACTGCACCTAAGAAAACTGCATCTAACGATTTCGGTTTGCATATCAGTAAAAAATTATTGACAAAACGTATGCCCGGACACCGTATGATAGGAGGTATGACAGAAGATATGACAGAAGATATGACAGAAGGTATGACAGAAGATATGACAGGAGGCAGTAAATTTTCTAAATATAGTTTTAAATTTTCTAAACCTGGTTTTAAAATATTTAATAAAATGTTATTTAACACAGTATATATACCTGCAATTCTTACATTATTCGCTTTCGCATTTTTATTATTTTATTTACTATTGACGTTAATACAGTGGGTATTAAATAAGATTTTAAGTTTTTTCGGGAGTAATAAAAAAACTTTACCAACTATTAAATTTAAGAAAAAAACAACACAAACAGTATATTCTATTTTTTTTGTAATTACAAGTTGGTTTTTGATGCTTTATTTATTTATTGATTATTTTCGTAATGTTGGACCTGAATTAGATATAATCCAAATTTTTAAACAATTTGTTGGTGCGTCATATATATTATGGCCTATGGCTGTACTTATAATAGGTTCTGGAATATCAAAAGCATTTTATAAAATTTCTTGCGGTGGTAACAAACCTAATGTACTAAGTTGGGCTAAAATAGTCGAGTCGTCCGCTCTATATGTATTAGGTATAACATCATTTATTACACTAATATTACTATTTAGACCAATTAAAAATTTATATGAAAAATTACCTCAGCATGTTCAGGATCGATTTTTATTTATAACTGTTATGGTAGCAGTAACTTTAAAACTTATGGTAATTTATATATTATTACGAATGCTAACAGTAATGATGGAAGATATTATTTCAAATAAGATAGTATTTTTCATTTCTAAATTTAATAACGACGTTGAAGCCCCGCCAGTAGACTGTAATGTAGAAACAAAAAAAACAGCAAAACAAAGTGAAATAGCGAAGATAATGGAAGAGATTTATATGTATATATCTGGAATTGTTGTATGTATAGTTGGAATTTGTATTATAGTACTTCAATGTCCTCATCCTTGGATGACAGCTACTAGTAATATAAATAATACTATTGGTTCGGTTTTGCTAAAAGTAACTGGTATAAGTACAAGATTTATAGTTGAAAATAGGTTGGCTAAAAATACTGGTAATAAAAAAAATGGATGGGGTTTTTCTAAATTTGCTATTCCATCAGGACAACAATCAGATAGTACAACAGGACAACAATCAGATAGTACAGCTACTGCTTACAGCAGTAGATTTAGAGAAATGGCAGCGGCGCAGAGAGAAGGGAATGATGCGCAAGCAGCGGTACAAGCAGCATTGTACAACGCCAATAAAATTACTGCACTAGCACCATCTTATACAACTACAGCACCACTATCATCAGAATCAGCACAATCAGAATCAGCATCATCAGCATCAGCACCAGCACAATCAGCACCAGCACAATCAACACCAACACAATCAACACCGGCATCAGCACCAGCACAATCAGCACCAGCACCAGCACCAGCACCAGCACCAGCACCAGCACCAGCACCAGCACCAGAAAAAGCACCAGCACCAGCAACAACAATACTAGCATCAAGACAACAAAGAAGAGGAAACCTACTAGAACCACTACTAAGAGCACCACAAGTAAATAGTTCAAATTTAATAAAGCCTGAATTTAAAGTAATACCACAAATACAAACAGAGAATACAACACAAGGTTAAGATGAACTATCAGCCTTTGCTAAATTGTATGAAGATACGCGGCTTAATAGTGAAAGACGAAAACCCGAAATAGAAGACACTCAACATACAAGCATATAAACCCACAAACCCCTAAAATTTTTATAATATGTTAAAGTAAAATAAAAATTTTAGAATTAAAATGATGACCCAAATGCTCCTCCTAAAGCGCCGTTGGCAGCCATTGGTTCCATAGACTCCATAAATGCATTTTGCATTGCCTGTCCTTGAAAGTTCATTCCTCCGCCATTATTAATCATATTTGGCAGCGAATCAATCATAGATATATTGTTTTGCGCGGGCATTTGGTTAGCTCTTGGAGCCATTAAAGTATTATCTAATGTATCAGCCCTGCTAACCTGATGAATTCCAGGTGTTGGAATAGTTTGATTTATTTTAGCATTACCGTGATTGCTTGCTCCCACGTGTGGGCTTTTACCGCTCCACATTTCCATTACTCTATTATAGAGAATATTGATTTTGGCTCCTAACTTTGTTTGCATAGTAAAAATTAAAATCAACGTAGGAATAATGAAACTTACTTCATTAAATTTAGAATATGGCACCTTGCTATATGTTGGAAAATAACGAGTAATTTTATCAATAAAAAAGATTGCAATAAACAATACACCTAATTGAATAATGATTTCAAATAATATTTCTAAGTTAGCTTTTTTATCATTGTCTTCTGGAATATATTCTTTTACAAGTTTTAATAATATTACAACAGGGATTAAAGCAATAATTAAATATTGTAACATATTAAATAATAGTGCTTTATTATCGCTATCAAAGTTAAAAACATAATAAAAGAAACCAGAAGGACTTAATCTATTGCTAGTTCCGCCATTCATAAAATTTGGAGTTTCCAAAGTTGTCATAAATATTATTATATATATAAATTAAAAAAATAATATTATTTCTAAATAATGTTATTTTTTATATAATGTTATTTTTTATATAATGTTATTTCTAAATAAGTTAGTAAAGTTATATAAGTTAGTAAAGTTATATAAGTTAGTAAATTTATATAACTTAATATGTTTATTATTTAAATTTAAATTGTGCCTATAAACATATAAAAACATATAAAAATAATTATATATGGATTGTTACACGTATAAAGTAATAAATAATAATGAAACCCCTATATTAAAAAATGTGGATGTGGTTCTTATATTAGCAATGGAAGACAGCACTAGATTTAAAGAAGACCCATTTTTATTAAATCTTGCCAAGCAAACAATAATTCAATATAATAAGGGATTTAAAAAGTGTAACAAACCTTCAACAATTATAAGTTCTAAACAAGATATTGTTCACGCTTATTATACGGCTTTTGAATACTTAAAAGAATATAATAATGTAATAATTTTAGAAGATGATGCACTAGTAGTAAATAAAGACCTATTAGTTTATGAAAAAATAGATGCATTTATTGCAACAACAGATTTTGATATTTTCACTTTTGGATCATTTGGATTAGTATCAAAACATAATAAAGATTTTTTGAATATTGGTAGTTATTTTTTTGGTGCAGTACAAGCAATTATATATTCACGTAATGCAAGAAGTAAATTAATTGAAGACATTAGCTCGTCTAATTTTAATAAAGGGCACGTAGATAATACATATATAGGGGCTTTAACTAATAAATTTACATATAAATATCCACTCATTGTTCAATTGCTTCCTAATACTGAAAACCAAAATACATGGAGCTCTAATATTTATATATTATCTATTATTAGAACAGCATTAAGACTCTTTAAGTTTGATAAAAGTATAGACAGTTGGTTTTTATTGTATTTTATATTTAGAAATTATATTTATATAAAAACATTGGTATTAGTATTAATATTAGTATTAATAATTAGCATGTTTTATTTTAAGATTAATAAGGTGAAATTAGTTAAAAATATTATTGTTTAATATAAAATAATAAATTTTTAAATGGAAGACATCAAGGAAGACATTAGCAAAAACGTTAGTGAAGACATTAGCAAAAACATTACTCAAGACATTAACACAGACACTAACGAAGAAACAACAATAGAAACAACAATAGAAACAACAATAGAAAAAACAAGCGACTGTTCATATATTCAAATGATTATAGATGCTCACAAATTATTATGTATGCAAGTAATTACTATGTTACTCATATCATTAATATATATAAATTGTTATGATAATAATATTTATGATTTTGTAATATATTTTTGTTTTGGTATAGTTATATCAATATTATTTGTTGCATCATTAGTACTTATAAAAAAATTCAATATAATATCAAAGGAAGAACACTATAAAATATATGCCCCATATGTATTAGATTTTTGTAAGAAATATATAATAGATATTAGTGGAGAAAATATAGCTTTTTATTACGCTATAATCTGTTGTTTGATCCATTTAATATTTTCTATAATCGCATTATTATATGTTAAAAAATATATTAAAACATCCAAAAAAACCAATAATGCTTTGCTAATTTCATTTATATTATTTATTATTTATGGATATGTAAACGTATATGTTAATGATATTTTTAAGATATATACAAAGTCATTAGAATTAACAAATAGAGAATATGTTATATCGCTGTCTTCTATAACATTAACTTATAGTGGCTTAATATATTACTTTGAAACCATTAAAAATGAAAGGACTAAATTAATTAATAAATTAATAAATTAATAAATTAATATTATTTAAATATAATTTAAGTTATATTAGTATAACATAATAATTATTAGCTAAATGCTAAAACGGTGTTGTGAGGCAAATAAGTATAGGCATAACAAATACAATGAAGAAAATCAATATTTAAATTTATTAGATGATATATTATCTACACAAAATAATCAAGAAGGTAGAAACGGAAACACATTATCTATTTTTGGTTCAACAATGCATTTTTCGTTAGAGCATAATAAAATTCCTATTATGACTACGAAAAAGGTCGCATGGAAGACGTGTTTGCGTGAATTATTATGGTTTATTAAAGGAGATACAAACAATAAGCATTTAAAAGAGAAAAACGTGCATATATGGGATGAAAATGGTTCTCGCCAATTTTTAGACGGCCGTGGGCTAACTAAGTTTATGGAGGACGATTTAGGTCCTATTTACGGATTTCAATGGCGTCATTACAATGCAAAATATACTGATTGCACTAGCGATTATAGCAATAAAGGCATTGACCAGCTTAAAGAAGTAATCGAGTGTTTAAAAGACCCAGAAAAACGAAATTCTAGAAGAATGATTATTACTGCTTGGAACCCTTGTCAGCTAGATATTATGGCATTACCTCCGTGTCATATTTTTATGCAATTTAATGTAACAAATAATAATAAATTAAGTTGCGCTATGTATCAACGCTCTAATGACGAGGCGTGTGGAACGTGTTTCAATATTGCGTCATATTGCTTTTTAACGCATTTATTAGCAAAGCATTGTGATCTTGAGCCTTATGAATTTTTGTATTATAAGGGTAATTGTCATATTTATGAGGAACATATTGACAATATTAAAATACAGTTACAACGAGAACCTTATGAGTTTCCAACTTTAGAAATTATAAATAAACGTGAGCATATTGAAGATTATGTAGAAACCGATTTTGTAGTTACTAATTATAAGCACCATGAGGCTATTAAATATATTATGAAAGCATAATATACAAACAAGCATAATATACAAACAAGCATAATATACAAACAAGCATAATATACAAACAAGCATAATATACAAAACAAGCAAATAATAATATAATAATTAATATTATATTATTTATTAATAATATGGTTTAAAAAATAGGCATTAGTATATTGTAAATATGTCAACATCTGCTTTAGCATCCGCGCGAAGAAGGCGAGCAACAAGTGAAAACCCCGTGGCACCAAGCCCAAGTATTAATAATAGAGTAGTTCAGCAAGGTCAGCAAGGTCAGCAAGGTCAGCAAGGTCAGCAAGGTCAGCAAGGTCAGCAACCTCAAAAAGACATTCCACGCGAACAAAATCAAACATTAACACCGCTACAAATATTACAAATTCACGATATTAAGATTAAAGAATTAGAAACACTGATTACAGACTTTACAGACGAAGACTTACTAACAAAATTTATAGATGATAAACTAGAGAATATAGGTTATTCTAAGAGCAACGACACTAAGAGCAACGAGACTACGAGAGAAAGTGGTGGTTCTAATATGCCAGCTTTAGCTCTATATGATGAAAAATTATTAATGCAGGAAAAAAGAGCTGAACAAAAAATGGATGATTTTAAGACATCACTAAGAGAACAACTAACAAGCACCGCCAATTTATTAAATGATAAAATAGCACAAAAATTCGAATCTATGAATACTATTGACAATATTATGAGTGAATTTAGCGAGTTAAAAGTATTAGTAATTAAATCTCAAAATATGGCCTTAGAAACCGCTAATAGTGTTAATAAACTTTATGAGCAATGTAATTCCAATAGTGCAAGACTAAAAGAAATCGAAACTAGTGTTGCTTTATTACATAGTAAAAAGGCTAGTAATCCTACTAATATTATGTTACAATCACTATTAAGCGGGTCTTTATTTAAGTCGGGAGATTTTAATGCATTTGATTTTAACTGTCAACCTGGCGACAACTGTGAGAATTGTGAGCCTGATGAAATGTATGATTCAAACATGGGTGAAATTAAAAAATTAAATATTGATTTTGGTAATAATGAGTTATTATTAAACGAAGAACAAATTGAAGATTTATTAGATATTAGCAATCCGACTGAACATGGCATCAGCATTCACGAATTAATTGACGATGCAACTAGTTTAGTCGAAGACACAGAACCAGCACAAGAACCAGCCCAAGAACCAGCCCAAGAACCAGCACAAGAACCAGCCCAAGAACCAGCCCAAGAACCAGCACAAGAACCAGCACAAGAACCAGCCCAAGAACCAACTCCAGAACCAGCACAAGAACCAGCACAAGAACCAGCTCCAGAACAAAAACCGGAATAATAAAATTAATAAACAATTATTATTTATTTATGTTAAAATAAAATAAATAATAACTAATGAAATATTAATGTTGATTATAATAAATTTATTAATATTATGTGTGGTTTTATTTCTATATATACATATTTATAATCACAATAAAACAAGTAACTATTTAGAATTATATGAAATGGAAAATTTATCGAAAGAAAAATTGGAAGATATAATAAATTATAAACAGCCTCTCTTATTAAACGCTATTAATTTAGTTGAAAATATTAACGTCAAGCATTTACTTTCTGAATATTCGACATTTAATATAAATATATACAATAACACTAGTGAAAATTTGTGCAAAATAAATTTACAGGATTATTACGATGTTGCCAGCTCTACAAATTACTTAAGTTACAATAATGAAGAATTCTTACAAGAAACGTCAATAGCCAAAATATTATGTAAAAATGATATTTTCTTTAGACCGCCTAATATGTGTGCTAAAAAATATGATGTTATTATGGGGGCACAAAATAATAATACACGATTAAAATATAGCATAAATAGTCGTAATATATTATATTTATCAAGCGGTCAACTAGAAGTAACTTTGTGCCCACCAAAGTATTATAAAAATTTGCACGTTAAAAAGAATTACGAAACACTAGAATTTTACTCGCAAATAAATATTTATAATGTAGACAGCATTTATAAAAATGATTATAATAAAATTAAATTTTTAAGAGTAATATTAAACGTGGGACAGGTTCTTGTAATACCTCCTTATTGGTTTTATAGCATCAAATTTTTAGAAAAGCATACGCTGGCTTTCTTAAATAGCTATACAACCTATATAAATTATGTTTCGCTAATTCCTCATTTAACTATGCAATTACTACAATTAGGCAACGTCAAGTTAAGTGTTAAGAAGACTAATTATTGTAAAAATACTATAAAACCAGAAAAAACAATAGAAGCAAAAGAAGCAAAAGAAGCAAAAGAAATAATAAAAGAAACACTAGAAGCAAGAGAAACAAAACAAACAAAAGAAACAATGGAAACAATAAGTGAAGAAACAATAGAAGAAACAATAGAAGAATATGACATAAGTGACAACGCAATAAATAATAGTAATGATAAAACATAAAAATATAGCATTTAACTATTTTAATAGTGCTTCATATATGTTATTAAATAAGTATAATATAGTTTCGTATATATCTAATGGAGAATTTGGAGAGGTAACAAAAGCAACATATAACGACAAAAGCTACGCTATAAAATGTGGAGCAAAAGACTTAATTAAATATGAAATACAAATATATAAGCAACTGCGAGCTATTAACAACATTTCAACAATATATGACGTATTTGAAACAAATAATAAGATGTATATGGTTATGGATTTATATACTATGACTTTGAAAGATTACAAATTACAAAATTGCGACCAGTTTAATTATGTCGAACACACTTTAACTATGTTAAGAGAGCTAATAGCAATAATTAAATTAATCCACGAAAATAATATAATACATAGAGATTTGAAACCAACAAATATATGTTTAGACACGAGTTATAATTTATATATAATTGATTTTGGTCTTTCTAAAATGTATAAAAGTGGCACTATTCATAATAGTGAAACACAAATAAAATCCTTAATAGGTTCTGTTAATTTTTCAAGTTTGAACGTAATAAATTTAATAGAACCCTCACGACGTGACGATATAGAATCGCTATTATATATTTTATTTTATTTATTATTAGATAATTCTTGCTATAACATTTATACTAGCTTAGACGTTAGTAATAAGAAAAATATTGATATATTATTAATGTTTTTGCAAGATAAAAACAATAGCATACTTAATAAAAAAAGTATTAATTATACTACATTAGACAAGCTATTTAAATATATAAGACGGCTAAAATATAATCAAGCTCCAAATTATGACTATATTATAATATTATTAAATATGATTTATACACCTTAGATTAGCTATTTAAAAATAGTGCAATAGGTTGCAATAAGTTATTAACTTTTATATAGACGTCATCGTTTGCTATATTAGGTTGGAAGTTTAACGAGTTGAAAATAGAAATAGAAATATAAGAAGGTATATATGTTATATGTGTTGGTATAATATCCGAATTTTGTATTAATAAAAAAATATAGCATATATTTTTAAAATAATAATGATAATAGTTTTTCCATTTGCTGTCTATAACTTTATTATGTTTTAGTATAAATGTTAATATGTTTTCCAGCTCTTTAATTGTTATAATATGTGATCTAATATTTGAAAAATTGTTAATTTTATAAGTAATTTTGTGCAAATAATTGTTTATACGATTAATTTCATCATTTTTTGTGCTTTTATTATTAAAACTCAAAATGTGAATTTGCAAATCTCTCGGTAGTCTATTAAAAATATTTTTTAAATAGCTTCTTACTTTATAACCTCTATAAATTTTTTGTATAAAAATTAGCCGTGCATTATACAATAATTTTGAATGATTTATACATAATAACCTTTTACCTAAGCAAAATAGAGGTTGTTTATATCTTTTACATAGCGCACATTCCATTTTTTAATATTACTAATATATAATATTACTAATATATAATATTACTAAT
>Ga0209443_1002335_pt1 | contig 11252 bp, 6 predicted proteins | sample LauGreBMM110DCMD_2_FD_187571 | JGI IMG/M metagenome (GOLD analysis project Ga0209443, IMG submission 187571) | Freshwater lake microbial communities from Lake Michigan, USA - Su13.BD.MM110.DCMD (SPAdes) (version 2) | ecosystem: Environmental > Aquatic > Freshwater > Lake | place: Lake Michigan... | reverse complement strand
TGAAGAAGCAAAAGTTTTAATAAAAGATAAGGTTGACCAATCGAAAGCCAAAACCGATTGGCCCAATTTGGACAATGGAAGTAAAGTTGAACCCAATGTTTTCAACATCAATATTTCAGAAGAAGTACCTATTTTGAACATCAACTTGCAAGGAAACTATACTACGCAACAACTCAAAAAATATGGCGAGTATTTGCAAGACGAAATCGAAAATGTTCCCGAAGTTAAGAAAGTCGATATTCTTGGTGTAGATGACAAAGAAGTAGAAATTGCGATTGATGTTTTCAAAATGAGTGCTGCAAAAGTTAGTTTTGACGATATTCAGAACGCGGTAAAATATGAAAATATGACGCTTTCGGGTGGTAATCTGGTATCACAAGGATCTAGAAATAATATCCGAATTGTTGGTGAAATTTCGAATCCTCAACAGCTTAATAATATTATTGTAAAATCTTATGGAGGCACCGTTTACTTAAAAGATATTGCCGTTGTAAGTTTTAAAGAAAAAGAAAAAACCACTTATGCTCGCGAATCTGGTCAGGAAGTGGTGATGTTGAATGTAAAAAAGCGTTCAGGACAAAATATGATTTCTGCCATCGACCAAGTCAAAGAAATTGTAAAAACAGCACAGGAAAAAGTGTTGCCAAAAGATTTAAGTCTGAAAATGACTAACGATCAATCGGACAGCGTAGAGCACCAGGTAAACGAATTATCAAACCATATTATTTTCGGAATTATTTTGGTGATGATTGTTTTGATGTTTACAATGGGATTAAGAAATTCACTCTTTGTTGGAGCCGCCATTCCACTTTCGATGTTGATGGCATTTGCTATTTTATCCGCCTTTGGATTTACTTTAAATACCATGGTTTTGTTCGGACTAGTAATGGGATTAGGACTTCTGGTAGATGATGGAATTGTAGTTGTCGACAACGTTTTTGCAAACATGCGAAAAGGAATGGATCGCGTACAGGCTTCAAAAATTGGTATTGGCGAAATCGCTTGGCCCGTAATTTCGTCAACAGCAACAACACTTGCAGCGTTTATTCCCTTAGCGTTATGGCCTGGGACTGTTGGTAAATTTATGATTTATTTTCCAATTACCTTATCGTGTGTTTTAGGCGCCTCTTTATTTGTGGCAATGGTTATCAATGCAGCAATGACGGGCGGATTTATGGATATTGAAGACAGAAATATTTCTAAAGTTGCTATTAAAAAATATTCTATTATTTTATTAGCTTCGGGATTATTATTTGCGGTTCCAGGTTATATTTCTGATACGACTTGGATGCGAGCCATTGGTCATTTATTATTGATCTCATTGGGATTAATGTGGTTATATTATATTAAATTGTACCAATGGACACAAGATTTCCAACACAGTTTTTTTCCAAGATTAGAAAAAAAATACCAAGTTTTCTTGGGTAAAATTCTAACAGGAAAACGTGCCGTGATTTCGCTTGGAGTAATTGTGTTTTTGCTATTTTTCTCCTTCGTTTTGCTTGGAATTTTCCCAAGAGAAGTATTGTTTTTCCCAAATAATGTACCCAAACAAAACATTGTATATATTGAATATCCGCAAGGCACAGATATTTCGAAAACCAATAAAGCAACTTTATTTGTCGAAAAACAAGTAATCGAAGTACTGAAGAAATATGTCGACAAAAAAACCAACGAAAATTTCTTAGCAGAAAGTATCGTTTCTCAAGTGGGAATGGGCGCTGGAAATCCAAACGTTGATGTTGGAAACCAATCTGAAACACCTTATAAAGGAAAAGTAACAGTCAACTTTGTAGAATTCAATTTGCGTCGAGGAATTGATACCAATGACGTTTTAGAAGAAATTCGTGCCAAAGTAAAAAATATTGCAGGTGCCAAAATCACTGTTGAAAAAGATGCTGCTGGACCGCCATCGGGCTATCCTATTAGTTTGCAATTATCTGGAACAAACTACGATCAAATGTTAACCGAAGCTGATAAAGTCATCACTTTTATCAATTCTAAAAATATTCCAGGCATCGAAAAATTGAATATTGATGTGAATAAAGAATCGCCGGAACTCGAAATGAAAATTGACAGAGTTGGCGTGGGAAGTTTAGGCGCAACAACTGGACAAGTTGGTTACACGATGCGTCGCGCTATTTATGGTCAAGAAATCTCGAAATACAAAGAAGGAAAAGACGATTACGACATTACGATGCGTTTACAAGAAGATCAGCGTAAAAACGAAAGTGTTTTGTTTAATCAACCGGTAACTTTCCGCAATCAGAACAACGGACAAATTATTCAAGTTCCAATTTCCGCTATTTCTAAAACTGAGAAAAAATACACTTTCAATCAAATAAAACGTAAAGATTCTAAACGTGTTATTACGATTTATTCCAATGTGTTGACGGGTGCCAATGGCGACGGAATTACCAAACAAATCGAAACGGATTTAAAAACAGCCAATTATAAAATGGCAGGTGACATTACCTATTCGTTTTCTGGTGAGCAAGAACAACAGAAAAAAGATTCTAGTTTCTTGTTTGGCGCACTACTTTTGGCATTGGCAAGCATCACGATTATTATTGTATTGCAGTTTAATTCCATTTCAAAAACAGTAGTGATTATGTTCACTGTTTTATTGAGTTTTTCAGGCGTTTTTTACGGATACATTTTCTGTAGTATGGATTTCGTAATCCTAATGACGATGATGGGAATTATTGCCTTATCGGGAATTGTAGTTAAAAACGGCATCGTATTAATGGATTTCTTTGTATTACTATTAGACGAAAAAGTAGCTCAAAAGAAGCTCCGTTCACACGACGATTTAACCATTGCCGAAATCAAAGAAGTGATTATTACTTCAGGAAAATCCCGTTTGAGACCAGTTTTACTGACGGCCTTAACCGCAATTTTAGGATTAATTCCGTTAGCAATTGGATTGAACTTCGATTTCTTTGGTTTGGTTACTGATTTGAATCCGCATCTTTATATGGGTGGTGACAATGTGATTTTCTGGGCACCATTGGCTTGGACCATTATCTTCGGATTAACTTATGCTACCGTTTTAACATTAGTTATGGTGCCAGTCATGTTCTACTTGGTAAAAAGAGTGAAATATTGGTTACGAGATAGAAAAACAACTATCATAATTAATTAATTTTTAGTTTAATAAAAAAAAGCTGTTTCGAGAGAAACAGCTTTTTTTATGCAGTTTATTTTTTTAATAAATCTCTAATTTGCGTTAAAAGTTCTTCTTGTGTAGGACCCGAAGCCAATGAAACTTCTTCTTCTGTTTTTTTAATTTTATTAAGTGATTTTACCATTAAAAAAATCACAAAAGAAATCACTAAAAACCCAATTACGGCAGCTAAAAACTTGCCGTATAAAATACCACCATCAGTTTTTAACAGCGCTAAATCTGCAACGTTTGCTGCTTTTAAGGCAGGGTTTAGAATAGCAGGTGTAATCACATCGTCAACAAGGGATTTTACAATTCCGCCGAAAGCACCTCCAATGATGACTCCAACAGCTAAATCCATTACGTTGCCTTTCGCAATAAAATCTTTAAATTCAGAAATAATTTTCATATATATTAAATAGTGTTACACGAAGTTATAAAAAAATAAAAATTAGTTTTAATTTTTATAGAAAATTCTTTTTACACGTTGCGAAATACTTGTTAAAATTTCATACGGAATGGTGTCACAAACGCTTGCTATTTCTTGTACATGAGGGTTTTCACCAAAAATAATTACTTCATCTCTTTCCTCACATGGAATAGAAGTTACATCTACCATTAGCATATCCATACAAATATTTCCTAAAATAGTTGCTTTTTGGTTATGAATCATTACATACCCTTTTTCATTTCCCCAAGCGCGTCTAATTCCATCTGCGTAACCAATAGGAATTGTGGCAACTTGCATTTGTTTTTTAAGCATAAACTTTCTATTGTAGCCAATACTTTCATTTTCGTTAACAGTTCTAATTTGCGAAATAATACTTTTTAAAACACTTACGTTTTCTAACGAAATTTGTTCTTCTTCGGAATTGCCTAAACCATAAATCCCAATTCCCAATCGCACCATTTCAAACTGATATTCTGGGAAATTAAAAATTCCGGAAGTGTTTAAAATATGTCGAATAGGCTGAATAGCCAATGCAGTAGAAACTTCAGTAGCTATAGACTCAAATAGTTGAATTTGTTGTAAGGTAAACGCTTTAAAATCAAAGTTATCTGATGCCGACAAATGCGAAAAAATACTGGTTACTTTCACAAAATTATTGTGTTTTAGTAAAGTAATTAGTTCAGAAACTTCAGATTTTTCATACCCTAAGCGATGCATTCCTGTATCTATTTTTAAATGAATAGGATACCCGTTGAGGTTCTTTTCTTTTGCCAATTCAATAAAGGAAGTAATTCCAGAATGAGAATACATTTCGGGTTCCAATTGATAAGCTATCATGGCTTTATAACTACTAATTTCCGGATTTAAAACCATAATTGGGGTTGTAATTCCTGCTTTTCTTAATGATATTCCTTCATCGGCGAAAGCCACGCCCAAATACCCGACTTTTAAATGTTCCAGTTGTTTGGCTACTTCATATCCGCCATTTCCATAACCAAAAGCTTTCACCATAACCATAATTTTGGTGGTGTTTTGTAGTTTTTGTTTATAAAAATTATAATTTAACGTTAACGCATCAAGGTTAATTTCTAAAATCGTTTCGTGATTTTTTTCTTCTAATAAAACAACAATTTCATCAAAGTTAAAACTTCTGGCACCTTTGATTAAAATGGTTTCGTTTTTAAACGAATCGGTATTAAATTGTTGTAAAAAAGCTTGTGTGTTGGCAAATGAAATTACATGTGGCACATCTTGAAAATAGTTTCCAATGGTCTCTCCAATGGCTATAATTTGTGTAATATTATTTTGTTGTAATAATTTGATTACATTGGTATACAGTTCTTTTACATTTAAACCACTTTGAAAAATATCAGATAAAATAATGGTTTTTTTCTGATGCAGTTTTTGTTGCTCTAAAAAGTCTAAAGCCATTTTTAAAGACTGATAATCGCTTGAAAAACTATCATCAATTAACAAACAATTATTAATTCCTTTTTTGGCTTGAAGTCGAATTTCAATATTATATAATTTAGAAATTCTATCCGTTATTGTTGGAATGTCAATATTTAAATATAATAAAGTACAAATACAAGTTATAGCATTTTCAATAGAAATAGCATCTGTAAACGGAAGTGAAACTTTAAAAATTTCGTTTTTAAATTGAATTTCTAAAGTAGTTTTTAGGTTATTTTTATTAGTAGAAACTATAAAAACAGTGGCTTTAGTGTCTTCAAAACTCCAAGTAAATGTTGGTATGGTTATGTGCTTTTCAATCCAATCATTTTTCTCTAAAATTAGCACTTCAGCTTTAGAAAATAACTGACATTTTTCAATTATTTTTTCTTCAACTGTTGTAAAACCATCCTGGTGTGCGTTGCCTAAATGTGTGAAAATCCCAATATTCGGCTGAATAATAGCTGCTAAATGTTGCATTTCGCCTTTTAAAGAAATTCCGGCTTCAAAAATGCCCAGTGTATGATTTTCATTGATTCCAAAAACAGAAAGTGGCACGCCAACTTGCGAATTAAAACTTTTAGGACTTCTAACAACTGAATAATCTGGACTTAAAAGAAAATTTAACCATTCTTTTACAATCGTTTTTCCATTGCTCCCGGTAATTCCGATAGTTTTTATCTGAAATTGATTTTTATACGCTTTTGCCAAATTTTGTAAAGCAATTGTAGTGTTTTCTACTACGCAAAAATTCGCTTTTCCTTTCACATTTTCGGGGATATATTCTACTACAAAATGCTGCACGCCTTTTTCAATTAAACTTTCAATAAAAGTATGTGCATCATTATTTTGGCCTTTCAAACAAAAAAATAAAGAGGGATTTCCGTTTTGTAAACTACGACTATCAATAGAAACATGCTCAAATTCTATCATAGAATTTGAGAAGTTTATCTTGGCTTCGTTTAATATGTTAGATTTTACTACCATTTTTATGAATTTGTTATTGAAAATTGCTAAAATTCGTATTGAATTTACTTTTCTTTTTCTTCACGCATCGCTTTATAATAAGCGGCCCTACTTAAAGGTTCATATTCTTCAGTTTCGCCAAGCATTACTAATTTTTTATCATCGGATTTTCTAAAACTATAATTGGCTAAATTTCCTGTTCTGGTGCACACTGCGTGAACTTTTGTAACGTATTCGGCAGTTGCCATTAGTGCGGGCATAGGCCCAAAAGGATTGCCTTTAAAATCCATATCCAATCCGGCTACAATTACTCTAATCCCGCTGTTGGCTAAGTCATTGCAAATTGTAATAATTTCATCATCAAAAAACTGGGCTTCATCAATTCCCACAACATCGCAACCTTGCGCTAAAATTCTAATATTTTCTGCAGCAGGAACCGGAGTTGAACGAATTTCATTTTTGTTGTGCGACACCACCATTTCATCATTATACCGCGTGTCAATTGCCGGTTTAAAAATCTCCACTTTTTGTTTGGCAAATTGCGCTCGTTTTAATCGTCTAATTAATTCTTCTGTTTTACCTGAAAACATAGAGCCGCATATGACTTCTATCCAACCAAATTGTTCTTCCTGATTTACCGTATTTTCTAAAAACATTTTCTTTTTTTAAATTAAATCGTATAATAATCTGCAACCAATAGTACTGATTTTTGCACTAATTCAAGAATTAATCATAGACGAAGGCGATTGTAGCTTTTTTCTTTTTTTAATTCGAAAATTCGTGATAAAATATTTTTCTACTATTTAAATTTAGTCATTTTTTCTTTTACCTTTGTAATAATAACAAAAATATAAAAATCAACGCTATAAAAGTTCAACACAAACAAAAAGTTATGAAGAAAAAAATTGAAGGCGAATTAATTAGCATAGCGCACCGTTTATTAAAGCTAAAAAATCATACCGAAACCATTCAATTACTTGAAGAAGTGAAGAAGTTGTATGAGCAATTATCGCTTTTAAAATTTTACGAAGCGAATACGGCTTTAGTAAATGAAGAATTTTCTGAGGCATTTTTTGAAGAAAAAGTAGAGAAAATTATAGTAGGTTCAATTGAAGTTGTTGATGAAGAGGAAATTTATTTAGAGATGGCTTCTAAAGAGCATATTGCACAAATTGAAGAAGAATTTTTTGAGAAAAATGAAATTTCTCACGAACTTTTTCCTTCAGTCGAAACTGCAGAAATTGAAAAAGAAGAAATTATATCAGAAAATATTGATGAAGAAAAAATTGATGAAGAATCTTTAGAAGAATCACCAGTTGATCAAAAACCTGCTAAAGAAGTTAGTGCAACTCAAATAAAAAAGAAAAAGACAACTTCAAATCCTGAAATTATTGGCACAAAAGTGACCAAACAAATTTCAATGGAAGATATTTTGGTTCACGACTACCAAGACACGTTTTTTGAGAAAAAAGAACTTACAAATGAAGCAACTTCTGAAATTTCTGAACCTTTAATTGAGGCCGAAATTGTTGAAGAAAAAGCGGAAGAAATAAATATTGAAGTTGAGACAAAAACAGCTTCAGAGCCAGAAATAGAAATCCAAACAGAAGAAGAAACGCCAGTTATAAATGGAAAAGCTATAGTTTTAGGATTAAACGATAAAATTGCATTTGAGAAAAATTTATTTGCAGGAAACGCGGACGACTTACAACGCGTTTTATCACAATTAAATACTTTCACTAATTGGGAGGAAGCAAAATCTTTTGTGTTGGATTTTGTAAAACCAGATTATAATAATTGGGAAAATAAAGAAGAATTTGAAGTTCGGTTTATAGAAATTGTGGAAAAAAAGTTTAATTAGTTTGTAGTTTATTGATAATGGTTTTTTGAATTATGAATATTTTTTTATTGATTTCTATTTAAACCACAAACTAAAAAGTAAATGAGTAAATTATATATAGTTCCTACGCCAATTGGTAATTTAGAAGACATGACTTTTCGTGCCATTCGCGTGCTTAAAGAAGCCGATTTAATATTAGCCGAAGACACACGTACTAGCGGAAAATTACTAAAACATTTCGAGATTGCTACGCACATGCACAGTCATCACATGCACAACGAACACAAAACCGTAGAAAATTTAATTGCTCGATTAAAAAGTGGCGAAACGATTGCTTTAATTTCCGATGCCGGTACACCAGCCATTTCAGATCCGGGCTTTTTACTAACACGCGCTTGTGTGGAAAACGGAATTGAAGTAGATTGTTTACCTGGTGCGACAGCTTTTGTCCCCGCTTTGGTTAATAGCGGATTACCAAACGATAAATTTATTTTCGAAGGTTTCTTGCCCGATAAAAAAGGAAGACAAACACGTTATTTGGCTTTAGCAGAAGAAACACGCACCATGATTTTATACGTTTCTCCACATAAATTATTAAAAACCTTAGCCGAATTTATTCAATATTTTGGTGCAGACAGACCCGTTTCTGTTTCCAGAGAAATTTCAAAATTACACGAAGAAACCATACGCGGAACCGCTGAAGACGTCTTAAAACACTTTGAAATTAAAGCGCCAAAAGGCGAAATGGTTGTGGTAATTGGCGGAAAAAAATAGTGTTCATTTGCTAGTTTTTAGTTAGCATTTATAAAAAATATTTATATATTTGTTACTCAATACTATAAGCCAAAAATCGTAATTATTAATTCGTAAATCCAAAATCACCATGCGTTGGACCATCAAATCAAAGCCAGAAAAAGAAAAAGTACAAGCCTTACAAAATGCCCTTCAGGTAGATGAAACTATTGCTACTTTATTAGTTCAAAGAGGAATAGCAACCTACGAACAAGCCAAAACATTTTTTCGTCCCACTTTACAAGATTTGCACAATCCGTATCTCATGAAAGATATGGACAAAGCCGTTTCTCGTATCGAAAAAGCCATTACAAACAATGAAAATATTTTAGTTTTTGGCGATTACGATGTCGATGGAACAACTGCTGTTTCCTTGGTTTCGAGTTATTTACGAAGTTTTTATCCGAATGTGGCGACGTATATTCCAGATAGATATAATGAAGGTTACGGCATTTCATATCTAGGAATTGATTACGCCGAAGACAATGATGTTTCGTTAATTATCGCACTCGATTGTGGTATAAAATCTATCGACCACGTGAATTATGCGAAAGCAAAAAATATCGATTTCATCATTTGCGACCATCACCGACCAGGCGAATTTTTACCTGACGCAATTGCAGTTTTAGATCCAAAACGCGAAGATTGTTCCTATCCTTATGACGAATTATGTGGTTGTGGTGTAGGATTTAAATTGATACAAGCGTTAGCCGAAAACAGAAACCAAACCATTGAAGATTTACTACCGTATTTAGATTTGGTGGCTACTGCCATTGCTGCAGATATTGTTCCAATTACAGGCGAAAATCGTGTCTTAGCTAAATTTGGTTTGGAAGTCATAAATGCCAATCCGCGACCGGGAATTAAAGCGTTAGTTCAAAATGTAAAGAAAAAAGTCTTAACGATTACTGATGTGGTTTTTATCGTAGCACCAAGAATCAATGCAGCAGGAAGAGTGAAACACGGGAACGAAGCAGTGGCACTTTTAACTGAATACAATATAGACCAAGCCGAGCAATTTGCCTCCGAAATTGAGCAACACAATTCGGACAGAAAAGAATTGGACAAACAAATTACCAAAGAGGCGTTGCTACAAATTGAAGAAAATAAGGAACAAAACCGATTTTCAACTGTCGTATATCAAGAGAATTGGCACAAAGGCGTCATCGGAATTGTGGCATCTCGATTGGTTGAAAAGTACTATCGACCTACGATTGTTTTTACAAAAAGTGGGGACAAATTAGCCGCTTCAGCACGTTCTGTAAAAGATTTTGACGTGTACAATGCGTTAGAAGCGTGTGCCGAACATTTGGAACAATTTGGAGGACATATGTATGCTGCCGGAATGACTTTGAAAGAAGAAAATTACGAAAAATTTAAAGCAGCTTTTGAAAATGAAGTTAAAAATACCATACCTCCCGATTTATTAACGCCAGAAATTTCGGTTGATTTAGAAATGAATTTTTCAGATTTTGACGAAAAATTTATGCGGATTTTAAAACAATTTGAACCCTTCGGACCAGAAAACATGACACCTGTTTTTATGTCTAAAAATGTTATCGATTCTGGTTACGCCAAAACATTAGGAAACGATGAAGAACATTTAAAAGTCTTCGTAAAACAAAACAATTCGTCAAATTTTAATGCGATTGGCTTTGGACTAGGCGCAAAAATAAATCTTGTAAAAAACAGAAATGCTTTTGAGGCAGTATATGTTTTAGAGGAAAATGAGTGGAACGGAACCGTGAGTTTGCAATTGCAATTGCGGGATGTAAGAGCAAGTGAATAGTGAATAGTAAAAAGTGAATAGTGAAAAGTCATTCACCCTTTACAATTCATAATTCCATTGTGTGCTTTGCGAAAAACTTTGCGGTAAGAAAAAGTAAAAAAGTTTTCAAATTAAGATAATCAGTTTGCCCATAAAATGACAAAAAAAGACCCATTTTCCTCCTTAAAAATTCCAGAATTTCGTTGGTTTATTCTCATGCGATTAGCTATTGTATTGGCTTGGTCCATGCAATTTGTACTTATAGAATGGGAAGTGTATAGGATTACTAAAAATCCATGGTCATTAGGATTAATTGGACTTATGGAAGTGATTCCTGCAGTAATTATGGCTTTGTTCGCTGGGCATATTGTAGACCAATCCGAAAAAAGAAATATGTTGCTCAAATGTTTTGCAGGAACGGCAATAATTAGTGTATTATTTTGTTATTTGGTTCATCCTGAAACCGCCAAGACTATTGGAAAACAACCTTTTTTATATGGTATTTATGCCTTGGTTTTTTTGGGCGGCATCATTCGGGCGTTTATTATTCCATCTGTATTTAGTTTGTTAGGTTTAATTGTACCAAAATCGCAATTTACTAACGCAGCTACTTGGAGTAGTTCATCTTGGCAATTTTCTGCTGTAATTGGACCGGCTTTGGCGGGATTTTTAATTGGTGGAATTGGCGTTTTCAATTCCATGATTTTTGTAACAATTTCAATTATTTTAGGAATTTTTATGTTGTTACAAATCAGTAAGAAACCCATTTTAAATAAAAAAATTGGAGAACCCGTTACAGAAAGCTTAAAAGCAGGAA
>Ga0209443_1002334_pt1 | contig 11252 bp, 7 predicted proteins | sample LauGreBMM110DCMD_2_FD_187571 | JGI IMG/M metagenome (GOLD analysis project Ga0209443, IMG submission 187571) | Freshwater lake microbial communities from Lake Michigan, USA - Su13.BD.MM110.DCMD (SPAdes) (version 2) | ecosystem: Environmental > Aquatic > Freshwater > Lake | place: Lake Michigan... | reverse complement strand
GAACAGGATTCCAATCTTTGGTGGGATGAACTTTGCAATGCCATGAGCCTATTGGCCAATGAATATGCCTTTGATAAAGATGAAATTGCGGCCATTGGCATTTCCTACCAGATGCATGGTCTGGTGGCTGTGGATCGGGATGGCATACCGGTGATGCCTTCCATCATTTGGTGCGACAGCCGTGCCGTTGAAACCGGTAACGCCGCCTTCAAATCATTGGGTGAGGAGTTTTGCCTTGCGCATTATTTGAATTCTCCCGGCAATCTTACTGCATCAAAATTGAAATGGGTAAAGGACAACAGGCCAGAAACCTATGCAAGGATTCACAAGATCATGTTGCCTGGAGATTATATTGCTTTTCGCATGACGGGTGAAATGAAAACAACTGTTTCAGGTCTTTCTGAAGGCATCCTCTGGGATGCCAAAAATGAGACCATTTCCCATGATTTGCTGAAGCATTATGGCATCAGTGAAAGCTTGCTTTGTTCAACCGTTCCTCAGTTTGGAGAGCAGGGTTTTGTGACGCCGCAGGCGGCTGAAGCATTGGGTATTTCAGCGAATATTCCTGTGTCATACAGGGCGGGAGACCAGCCCAACAATGCCTTTTCTTTGAATGTATTAGAGCCTGGTGAAATAGCAGCAACGGCAGGTACTTCAGGCGTTGTGTATGGGGTCATCGATCAACCCTCCTATGATCCTCAGTCAAGGGTGAACACTTTCGTTCATGTCAATCACACAGAAGCTAAAAAAAGATATGGTGTATTGCTCTGTATCAATGGTACAGGGATCCTCAACAGCTGGTTGCAGAAAAATGTATTCAGTGGCCATTCTTATCCTGAAATGAACAGGCTGGCATCTGCTGTTCCTGTGGGGTCTGAAGGGTTGCTTTGTTATCCTTTCGGAAATGGGGCAGAGCGGGTGCTGGAAAACAGGGATCCAGGCTCCACGATCAAGAACCTGCATTTCAACCGCCACAACAATGCCCACCTGGCAAGGGCTTCACAAGAGGGGATTGTTTTTTCCCTTTTCTACGGTATTGAGATCATGGTGAAAATGGGGCTTAACATCAATACCGTCAGGGCAGGAAAAGCCAACATGTTCCAGAGTGATATTTTTACTGAAGCATTTGCCAATACTACTGGTGCAACCATTGAGCTTGTCAATACCGATGGCGCCCAAGGGGCAGCAAGAGGGGCAGGCCTGGGATCAGGAATTTTCAAGGACACAAAGGAAGCATTCCAAGGATTGAAGGTTTTGGGAAGGGTCGAACCCAAAGCTGCATTGACGGCACAATACAAAGATGCGTATGGCAATTGGTTAAATAGCCTTCAATTTTAAACCTGCGATCAATCTCATTTTAAAAGAACAGCTCTATCTTCATCATTATAAAATTTTAAAAACACAAATCGTATGTCTGTAACATTGGGCAACAAGGAATTTTTCCCCGGAATTGGTAAAATAAACTTTGAAGGGGTCGGGTCAGACAATCCATTGGCCTACAAATGGTACAATGAAAACCAGGTCATCGCAGGAAAGTCAATGAAAGAACATTTCCGTTTTGCTGTAGCCTATTGGCATAGTTTCTGCAATACCGGTGCTGATCCATTCGGACCAGGCACCAAAAAATTTGTATGGGATACTGCATCCAATGCTGTTGACAGGGCCAAGGAGAAGATGGATGCAGCTTTTGAATTCATCACCAAGCTTGGGGTTCCTTATTATTGTTTTCACGACATTGATTTGGTTGATGAAGGCGCCAATCTTGCTGAATATGAAAGCAATCTTTCAGCCATTGTTGATTATGCAGAATTGAAACAAAAAGCAAGTGGCGTGAAGCTGCTCTGGGGCACGGCCAATGTATTTTCCAACCCCCGTTACATGAATGGCGCCAGCACCAATCCTGATTTCAATGTATTGGCCCATGCAGCAACGCAGGTAAAGAATGCCCTGGATGCTACGATCCGCTTGGGTGGAGAGAACTATGTATTCTGGGGTGGTAGGGAAGGCTATATGACCCTGCTCAATACAGACATGAAACGGGAGCAGGAGCACCTGGCAAGGTTCCTTCATACGGCAAAAGACTATGCGCGAAAGAATGGTTTCAAAGGGACTTTCTTCATTGAACCCAAGCCCTGCGAACCCACCAAGCACCAATACGACTATGATTCAGCCACCGTTATTGGTTTCCTGAACAGGTATGGCTTACAAGATGATTTCAAATTGAACATTGAAGTTAACCATGCCACCCTTGCCGGACATACTTTCCAGCACGAACTGCAGACTGCTGTAGACGCTGGCATGTTGGGCAGCATCGATGCCAACAGGGGCGATTCCCAGAATGGATGGGATACGGACCAGTTTCCCATGCACCTGAATGAACTGGTGGAGTCAATGTTGATCATCCTCGAAGCAAAAGGATTTGCAGGGGGTGGTGTCAATTTTGATGCCAAGACCAGGAGGAATTCTACAGACATGGAGGATATTTTCCATGCCCATATTGGCGGAATGGATGCTTTTGCAAGGGCCTTGGTTGTGGCGGATAACATCCTGCAAAAATCCCCTTACAGTGAATTCCGCAAAAACCGGTATGCTTCCTTTGACGCAGGAGAAGGCAAATTGTTTGAGGAAGGAAAGCTCAGCCTGGAGGATTTAAGGAATTTTGCATTCAAGGCCGGTGAGCCCAAAATGACCTCTGGTCGCCAAGAGTGGTTGGAAAACATCATCAACCAATACATATAGGCTTACCAGTTCCTTTAGATATTATATAGTTAAAGAGGAGAATATAGAATAAAATCTAAATTCTCCTTTTTTTTTACCTTATTATTGAATATTTTATCTAGTCTTAGGAAAATTTTAACAATTTGATAAAAAGTATTAATATTGTGTTGATAACTTCACACAATCGGTGTGTTTGTTAATTATTTAATAACCATAAAACTCGGTACATGAGAAAATTGGCCTCTATGCTGGTGATCTGTCTGCTGTTTGGCATGACAGTTTTCGCCCAGACAAGAACCGTTTCCGGCGTGATCAAAAATGACAAGGGAGAATCAGTTCCCTTTGCAACGGTTACGGAAATGGGAACGCAAAACGCCGTAAAAGCGGATGCTAACGGTAATTTTAAGATTTCGATCAAGGAAAAAGGACAACTCAGTGTTTCTGCCACAGGATTCACTGGAAAAGTTGTTCCTGTTGCTGGAAACAGCACAACTGTAATCTTGGCCACAAGCGAAGGCCAGATGCAGGAAGTAGTTGTAACGGCACTCGGTATCCAGAAGCAACCAAGGCAGCTTGGTTATTCTGTTGCAAAGGTTTCCGGCAAGGATATCACTACCGCCAAGGCGGTTAACATCCAAAATGGTCTTACCGGTAAAGTTTCCGGTTTGAACATTTCCACTGTAAACAATGGTGTATTTGCCGATACAAGGATTACCCTTCGTGGTATCCGTTCACTGACGGGAAACAACCAGCCTTTGTTGGTTATTGATGGAGTACCTGTAGCGCTTGGATTCCTAAACCGCTTGAACCCCAACGATGTTGATGATATCAGTATCCTTAAAGGTGCATCTGCGGCTTCTTTGTATGGACCGGATGGTGTTAATGGGGTTATCCTTGTTAAAACCAAAAGGGGAACCAAAAGTGGAAATCCGGTAATCAATATTAGTAACTCTACCCAGTTTGAGCAAATCGCTTTTCTTCCTGAGTTCCAAACACAGTTTGGACAAGGTTCAGCCATTGACGCAAACGGTATTGGGGTTTTTGATCCCGTTGAAAACCAGCAATATGGTGATGAGTTTGATGGTTCAATAAGGGAATTGGGTCGTCCAAATGCAAAAGGAGAGATACAGAAGATTCCTTATTCAGCACTTCCAGGTGAAAAAATGAAATACTTTGAGACTGGCATCACTTCACAAAGTGATATTTCCATGTCTGCCAAGGATTTTTACCTTTCTTTTCAGGATGCAACCATCTCTGGTACATTGGCCGGCGACAAGAACAGAAGGACAACCTTCAGCTTCAAGTCTGCCAAAGAGTTCGGCAAGTTCAATGCTGACTTCACCATTACGTATACCAAGTCTCAATACGACGTGGCTTCTAACGGCGCGTATTATGAAGTATTCAATACTGCCCAGAATATTCCTTTGACAAGCTATAAGAATTGGAGAACGGATGAATGGTCTACTCCTAATGATTATTTCAATGACTATGCCAGCAATCCTTATTACATTTTGGACAGGGCTCGTTCAACGGGAACTACCCATGACCTTATCGGTACTTCAACCATGAACTATAAAATTCTTCCTTGGTTGACTGCCACTTACCGTTTGGGTACAACAGTCGGTTCAACTAATTCACGGAGTACATCTGAGGCCTTTACATACTCTCCCTTTGCAAAAACATCAGGTAAGTACAATTCTGTGAATGATGTTTTTGCCAGCGTTTCTGATGGACAGAGCATTGGCACAAGAATTACCTCAGAGGCCTTCCTTGCTGGTCAAAAAGACTTTGGAAAGATCTCTGTTGATGGTTTGATTGGTCAATCTTACCGTGAAACATTCTCCAAATCGGTTAGTGTTTCTGGTAGCAACCTGATTATCCCGACACTTTTCAATATATCCAACAGAACGGGTGAACCAGGCGCAAGCTCAAGCTTCTCTGAAACCAAGCTCATGGGTGTATTTGGAAAAGCATCGGTTGGATATGACAACTGGGCTTTCTTGGAGGTAACTGGTCGCAACGACTGGGATTCCCGTTTGCCCATCACTGGAAGATCTTTCTTTTATCCCGGAGCTTCTGCTTCAGTTGTACTGAGCGATGCCATCAAGGCCATCAAAAACAGCGATGTAATTTCTTATTTAAAATTAAGGGGATCGGTTTCCCAGTCAGGTAACGTAAACCTTGGTGCTTACTCACTTGAACCTACATACGGTGTAGCAGGTGGTTTCCCCTATGGAAGTTTACCTGGTTTCCAAGCCAGCTCAAGCGTAAACAATCCTGGTATCAAACCTGAGTTTGTATTGTCAAAAGAAGTTGGTTTCGAATTGTCCTTGTTCAAAAACAGGGTAAGCATTGAAGCCACTGCCTATGTCCAAGACAATACTAACCAGATCCTTAGCATCCAGTTGAGCCGTTCTACTGGTTATTCTTCTTCATTGGTAAACGCTGCTGACTTTACCAACAAAGGGTTGGAGTTTGATCTTCGCCTTACGCCGGTAGTTGATCTTGGTGAATTCAGGTTCAACTTCAAAGGAAACTTTACATTGCAAGACAGCAAGGTAAACTCAGTATATGAAGGGTTGCCCGAAGTGGGTATCGGTAATTCTAACTTTGCTATTACGGGCTATCCTGCCTTTATGTTCAAATTGACAGATTACATCCGCTCTCCAGAAGGAAAAGTGATTGTAAATGCAACAACAGGCCTTCCTTCTCAAAATCCTATCGTTAAAATGTTTGGAAGGACAATGCCCAAATACATCCTCGGTGTTACGCCTTCGTTTGAGTGGAGAGGTTTAAGCCTGACAGTTACCGCAGATTACAGGGCTGGTCATCAGGTCTACAATGGTGCTGGTCCTGACATGGACTTCACTGGTATCTCCGTTCGCAGTGCTACAAATGGCCGTATGCGCTTTGTGGTTCCAAACTCGGTGTATGCTGATGCAAGTGGTAAATATGTACAAAACACCGATGTACTTGTTCGTGCAGGTGGCTACGGTTTTTTTGAAGCGTCTGCAACCAACAGAGGAATTCAATCCAACTATTTGACCAGCGCTGCGGCCTGGAAAATAAGGGAACTTGCCCTTTCTTACGATTTGCCATCATCACTGATCAAGAGCGCAAGATTCATCAAAGGAGTTTCAATTGGTTTGGTTGGTAGGAACTTGCTCATGTTCCTGCCTAAAACAAACGAATGGTCTGACCCTGAGTTCGCGAACACCACTGGAAATGCATTGGGTGTGAACGGAACTGGCCAGCTTCCTCCTTCAAGGATCTATGGTTTTAACGTTAACCTGCGTTTCTAATACAATCACACGTAAAACCACAACCATGTTTAAAACAAAATACATAATGATCGCAGCCTTTGCAGGATTGATCCTGACCGGCTGTAAGAAAGATTACCTGAACATCAATACGAATCCTAATTCGGCCACTGAGTCGCTTATCACTCCCGATCTCGCTCTTGCCCCCCAAATCACAACCACTGCTGCTCGCAATGCAAGCAGCTGGGATTTTATGGCACGCTGGCTGGGTTATTGGAGTGCTGCAGGTTCTTATTCTCGTTCTACCGTCGAAATGAGCTACAACATCACCAATGATTTTGGAGCCGGCATTTTTGAAGGTGTTTACTACACCGTAGGTCAATACAAAGCAATTGAGAAGAAATCCAAGGAATTGGGTTGGACCTATTATGAAGGAATTGCCAAAGTACTTGGTGCCTATGAAATGATCAATTTGGTGGATCTCTATAACAATGTTCCCTATTCAAAGGCTTTTGATCTTGTTGGTAACATCCGCCCAACCTATGACAAGGGTGAAGATGTGTACAAGGCATTGTTTGCTCAGTTAGATGCTGGCCTTGCTTTGATTAAAGCGGCTGATGTTAACAAGAACACCAACATCCTCAAAAGGGATATCATGTTTTTTGGAGACAAGGTTAAATGGGCAAAATTTGTCAATACCGTCAAACTGAAGATGCTTATTCACACCACGGGTACAAGCACGTTCAGTCCTGCTGCCGAGATCGCGAAGATCAATACAGAAGGATCGGGCTACCTCGGAAATGGTTTGAGTGCAGAAGTTCAACCGGGCTATGTTGCTGACAGGCCGAATCCTTTCTATAGTGCACACATGTTCAATGCCATCAATGGCAATGAAAATGACAACTACAACAGGGCTAATAATTTCACCCTCGGTCTGATGAATACACTTGCTGACCCAAGGGTATCTTATGTATATCGTGCCCCCAAAGCCGGAGGTGCTTTAAAGGGAACAATTTATGGTTCTGATCCATTAATCGTCAATTCTTCTGACAACACGTCAGGAGTAGGATTTGGAATAGGCAAGTCATTTACCATGCCAATGTGGGTAATGACTTCTGTTGAGGCTGCATTTTATGTGGCTGAGGCAACTGCCAGGGGTTGGATCAGTGGAAACGCTCAAACAGCATATAACCTTGCTGTAAGGGAATCTTTCAGCTGGTTGGGAGTACCCAATGCAGTAACTACAGCTGACGCCTATCTGCGCAAAACAAATGTTGAAGTTGCTTGGCCTGTTGGCGGAACCTTGGCCAACCAGATTACTGCTATAGCCTGGCAGAAATACCTTGCTTTGAACGGCATTGGAATCCTGGAAACTTGGAATGATGTGCGCAGGTTGAAAGTAGTTTCGCCAGCACTTTCCGTTGCTCCTGAAAGGGGAACAAACCAAATCCCATCGAGGTTGCTTTATCCAACTTCGGAGTACAACTACAATGCTGAAAATGTTAAAGCTGAAGGAACAATCAGTCAGTTTACATCCAAAGTATTCTGGCACAAATAAACTTCAATGTATTCACACACAAAAAGTAAAGAAATGAACAATATTTTTTCAAAATACAAGATTCCCACGCTGATCGCTTTCGCGGTATTCAGCCTTTCATCTTGCTTAAAAGACGAAGGATTTGAAAACGGCTCCTATGGTATGGGTGGTTTTGCAGGTGGTACATTTATTGCAGTGCCAGCGGCCTCAAGCAGCCCTTTCTCAATTGCCTTAGAGTCAAAATCGGGCAACCAACCACTGGAACTTTTTTCAGTGAACTACGAAAATGTAGACAAGGCTCCTGAAGACATCACGGTAACCTTTACAAAAGATGATGCAGCAGTTACTGCTGTTGGTGGCCTAACCCTTCTTCCAGCCAGTGTTTTGACATTCACATCTGCTAATCCAACTGTTGTTATCAAACAGGGAACAAGGGTTTCTCCTAATTTCGTTTGTCAGATCAATACCGGAACGCTTGATCCAACCAAAAACTATGGTATGGCATTCACCATCAGCTCAGTAAGCAAGTCGGGTGTTGCTATTGCTAAAAACTTGAAGACTGTGGTGTATAAGATTGCATTGAAAAACCAATGGGATGGTATTTATACAGTAGTATCAGGATTGGTAACGCGTTACAATTCTCCAGGTGTTCCTGCCAATGATGCAATTAGTGGGCCTTTGGCTGGAAATTCAGATGTCTACTTGATTACATCAGGTGTATCTGAGGTAGACATACCTGCCAGTGGTAATGGGTCATTCAGATGGTCAGGTAACGGAGGAATAGGTGGTATTGATGGACTACGGATGGCAATAAATCCTACAACAAATCTGGTCACTTGGTCTTGTGCTGGAAATGCCACCCTTACCAATTGGGCTGGAAAAGTAAATAATTATGTTCCGGCTACAAAGACGTTTACTTTAAATTTCAGGTGGAACCCTGCTGCTGCAACAAGAGAATATACTGTTGTATTAAAGTATAAAAGTAAGCGATAGTTTGCAGTATTAACATTACTTATAAAAGCCGCTTCAGTATATTTGAAGCGGCTTTTAATTTATACCACATGAAACAGGTTCTTATAATTTTCGCTTTTTTTAGTGCTTTGATGGTGAATGCCCAGCCGGATCCTATCGGTAATTTCAACAAACACGTGATAGAAAAATGGACGCATGAATATATCCGTGTGAGTCAATACCGCGTCAAGGGCAGCCCATATTTGTTGGGTGATTCTTTTAGTGGGGATATTACCATGAAGACGGGTGTAGTAACTGTAGACAAGAAAATCCTCTATGATATTTATGACCAAAAAGTTGGGGTGGATCTCGATAAGAAATTTGTATCTCCTGATGGAGACGTCTCTGGTTTTTTCATCCAGCTTTCTGAGAATTTTGGGGGTGAAAAACTCAATTTCATCAATGCTGCTAACCTGCCCAAAGTAAACCTCAAAGGCTATTTAAATGTCATTACAGACGGATCAAAGTTTGCCTTTCTAAGGCAATACAGGATCAGGCTGGTAGCAGATCCTGCGGACATGTATTCAAAAGACATCAAGCTTTTTGAACAGTATTATGACTACTATATTTATAACAGGGTTACAGCTGAATTGAACAAAATCAAACTCAAAGACAAGGATGTATTGGAAGCCCTTGGCAATCCCAATTCGTCCGCAAAATATGATTTGTACACTGTTTTGGGCGTTAGGCAGGCCGTTGAGGCCATCAACAAGTAATGGTTCTTTTTTCCTTGCTGCTTTGAAACGCAAGTTCAATCAATCGAATAACATTATAACCATCCAATGGCGTCTCTTTCAAAGGGGCGCCATTTTTAATTGTACTGTACAAGTTCTTGTAGTAGTCTCCGTAGCTGGCCTGTAAAGAAGGGTAGGGCCTGCGGATGATTTCACCATCCAATTCAGTATGGATCAGCCCATGAATGGAGGAATCTTCTTTTCCCCAATCTGGTCCAATGGGTTTTGCACCCGCCTTGAGCAATTCCTCCTGTGGATCTTCGCCAGATTTGATGTAGGAGCCTTTGGTTCCATGGATCATGTACCTGGGTCCCATCTCGCGAACAAGCATGCTGGCATGCAGCGTAACGATCAGGTTGTTATATTCGAGTTTTACATCAAAACAATCATCCACTTTTGAATAGGGTTTCATTCTCCTGATGTCAGCACTGATGTATGTAGGTTTGCCAAACAGCATCAGGGCCTGGTCAATCAGGTGTGGCCCAAGGTCATAGAAAATACCACTGCCTGGGAGTTCCTGTTCTCTCCAAAGCCCGTAGGTCCTGGGGTCTGGCCTGTATCGATCGTAATGCGCAAAAAATTCTCTTGGCTCTCCAAGTATTCCATCATCTACAATTTTTTTCATGGTCAAAAAATCAGTGACATACCGACGGTTTTGGTATACCGAGCAGACCTTCCCGGTTGAAGCAGACAGCTCAATGAGTTCTTTTGCCTCTGCTGAGGTATTGGTAAAGGGTTTTTCAACAACAACATGTTTCCCCGCCAGCAGTGCGGCCTTGGCATAGGGGAAATGGGTCTCGTTGGGGCTGCAAATCACAACCAGTTCAATGGCTGGGTCATGCAATACCTCCTCTATAGTCCTTGCCAGTTTTATGTGTGGGTATTGTTGTTTTGCAGTATCGCTGGACCTCTCAAGAATCATGTCCAGGGAAAACCCCGGATGGGTGGTGATGAATGGAATATGAAAAGTCTTGGCAGAGATTCCATGGCTGATGACTGCAGTAGAGATCATTTTATTACTTTTGCCAAAAATACACATATGGAACTTAAAGAATCAATACTGGCTGCCTGGAACGATCGTGAATTGTTGAAAAACGCTGAATATGCAGACGCGGTAAGGGCTGTGATTGAAGAGGTTGACAAGGGCAGGCTTCGTGTGGCGGAAAAGATAGGGGATGATTGGCAGGTGAACGAGTGGGTGAAACAAGCCATCCTGATGTATTTCGGGATTCAACAAATGCAAACATGGGAACTTGCTCCTTTTGAGTTCTACGATAAAATGCTCCTTAAAAAAGACTATAAATCATTGGGCGTGCGTGCAGTACCCCATGCCGTTGCCCGCTACGGGGCTTATCTTGCCAAGAATGTGATCCTGATGCCCTCTTATGTGAATATCGGTGCTTATGTTGACGAGGGAACCATGGTGGATACCTGGGCGACTGTGGGCAGTTGTGCACAAATTGGCAAAGGCGTGCACCTCAGTGGTGGCGTTGGCATAGGCGGTGTGCTTGAACCCCTTCAGGCCAACCCCGTGATCATTGAAGATGGCTGCTTTGTAGGAAGCCGGTGTATTGTAGTGGAAGGTGTGATTGTAGAAAAAGAGGCCGTGCTTGGTGCCAATGTGGTGTTGACCAAGTCAACCAAAATCATTGATGTCAGTGGGCCGGAACCGATTGAATACAAGGGCCGTGTTCCTGCCCGTTCAGTGGTGATTCCAGGAACCTATACAAAGGAGTTTCCTGCAGGAAATTATCAGGTGGGATGTGCACTCATCATTGGCCAGCGAAAGCCCAGCACAGACCTTAAAACGAGCTTGAATGACGCACTGAGGGATTTTAATGTAGCTGTGTAAACGTTGAAGAAGTTGAAGGGGTTAAACCTGCCAGCCGAAGGCTGGGTCGGCCTGCGGCCTGTTGAAGTAGCGAGACGCGTTGAAGAAGTTGAAGGGGTTAAACCTGCCAGCCGAAGGCTGGGTCGGCCTGCGGCCTGTTG
>Ga0209443_1002331_pt1 | contig 11255 bp, 8 predicted proteins | sample LauGreBMM110DCMD_2_FD_187571 | JGI IMG/M metagenome (GOLD analysis project Ga0209443, IMG submission 187571) | Freshwater lake microbial communities from Lake Michigan, USA - Su13.BD.MM110.DCMD (SPAdes) (version 2) | ecosystem: Environmental > Aquatic > Freshwater > Lake | place: Lake Michigan... | reverse complement strand
ACCTTCATGAGTAGCTTTTAGACGGAGGGAAGAAGGTAGGGTTTAATGGGCTTCCTTAGATTAATCAATTTGAGTGAATGTAAGGTAACCAAAAAAGTACCTCGGATTTCAATCTAGTAGTAGCTTATGCCGCCTTTATCTAATTCTGATTACTCCAAATTAATCCTCTTAAGAATTGATACTTTTTGTCATCAATTAAACTGGAGAAAGGCTGATTTCGATCCAATAAACTCACAATCTTACAGAATTTTATATAGGCTTTATTTGCATTTAGGCTGTAAAATCAGTCTAGGATAGAATTTAACAATATTAAATTATTGTTAAATCTACGAGTTGATAAATATTTATTTGGGAGATTATTTTTAAATTTTATTGAGTTTTTCGTTGGAGGAGACTAGTACTACTCGGCCACGAAAAAAAATTACCTACCTCGATTAGGTTTTTTCGGGGGGCGTATCTGAAAAGCCTTATGAGTAGGAAAACAACTAAAACTAATCGTTATGAAAAAAATTGGGATTATAGTACTTGGTCTTTTTGTGACTTTTGCGTCATTTTCTCAGGAGAAGAAATCAACTTGGAAGTATGCTGAAATAACCTTTATAAAAACTACTCCAGGTGGAGAATATGCTAAGTTTTTAGAAGAAAAATCTGCCGTGATTTTTCAAGAAAGAGCTAATAATGGATATATTTTTGGCTGGGATGTCTGGCAATTTCCTTACACTACCCCTGAATCGCCCTATGATATGGTTATAGTGACCCTTCATACCTCATTAGATAGCATCATCATTGATAAAGGTGTTAATTGGAAAAGCATGGCGAATTATTCAGACCAGGATATAAAAAATTTAAGGGAGAATTTAAGTCAATCAAGAAAAATAGTAAACAGAGCCATAATTACTCCAAAGCATAGTTGGTCAAAAAATGAGGATGCTTCTGACTATGCTACATTCTCCTATGTTAAAGTTAAAAACGGTAGCCAAGCAGAATATGAATCCATGGTTACCAAAATGGCTGCTAATGGCATCGCAAATACTAAAGTAGAAGCAGTTGTATTGAATAAGAGAATAGATGTATTGGGAGAGGATATTGGATGGGATTACCTTAATGTATGGTTTTATGATAAATGGTCTGACGTCTTGGAAGAAAGAGTTGCCACTCCAGCTCCTCCTGAAAATGCTATGAAATTAATGTCATTAAGAGAGTTAAAAAAAGGCGAAGTAATGCGCAGAATTTATTCAATTAGAAAGAAAGTCAATTAAAGCCAGTACATCGAGAAATGAGTAAGTAGTATTTCAATAGGTATTTATTCACTATAAAAGTTCAATCACTAAAAGCTAAAAAAAATGAAAAAACAGGTATTATTTCTAGTGTTATTTTCCTTGTGTACCCTATCCTTTGGGCAAAGGATTACTATTCGAGCCAGTTTTGACGAAGTCAAATGGGCAAATCGTGGGCATTATGAAGCGGGCTCAGAAAAAATGCGGTCAAAATACTACCCATCATTAAGTAATGGAGGGAGGATTGTATTTAATGTGACTGGCGGAAAACGTGATGGTCAATATATAATCATGCCAGTCAAGCCTTTAAGCTTTGAAGAGAGAGATGTCCCAACAACTTGGACAGAAGGACAACAAGATTTTTGGCGTGTTAATGTTTTGCCTTATTTAGAAGACAGGCAGACAGATATATTGGAATATCTTCCTAATTTCAGTACTGCAAAGTTTGAAGAGGGTAGAAATTCAGAAAAATATGAAATGACAGAATATACCATTACAGATTTGTCAGTAGCTGGTAGTGAAGTAAGAAGAAAAATTAGTAAAGTGTGGGAAAAAAGGGGAGACCAAATGTTAGTTTTCTCAACATATACTGGCGAAAATAGAGTTTATCATTTAAGACGCCTACCCAATGGTTTGAAGGATTTGGATGCTGCCAATAATATAGGTGCTATTTATGATGAATTGCATGGGAAAGGTGCTTGGGATAAAGATGCAGTGATTATATCTAAATACTGGAAAAGAACTGACAAATATCTACTTGGAATAAATAAGGCATTAAGTAGTAATTAATAAAAAAGCCTCTAGTGATAGAGGCTTTTTTATTTCAATTCCAATTCAAGAATTTAACTTAGAAAAAATAATTAAGATATGAATCGAATCCCAAATTTAGGTTCAACGATTGTTTTTAGGCTAATTTTCAGTGTTGTCGTTTTTTTATCACCACTGATTTTGGTTGCGCAAAGCAAGACCTTATCGGCCAAAACAGATGCGTTTTTAAAATCACTTACTGAAGATCAAAAGGGAGCTTTGATGTTTCCGTTTGATGAAATAAATAGGTACGACTGGCATTTTGTTCCACCGAATCAATTCCAAAGAACTGGTATTCCAATTAAATCATTGGACACTTTGCAGAAAGATGCTTTTTCGGCCATGCTCCAACAATTTTTGAGCGAGAAGGGATATGTAAAAACCAAAAAAATAATGGATTTAGAATACATCCTGAGAATTCTAGAGCCTGATAGTCCACTAAGAATTCCTGAGAATTACTTTATTTCCATTTATGGTATTCCCGGTCAAGACGAAATTTGGGGATGGAAGTTTACCGGACATCATATTGCCCTAAACTTTACGGTAGTTGGGAAGGAGCTGACTGTGGCACCCTTCTTTTTTGGAGCCAATCCTGCCACGGTAATGGAGGGTCCTCAAAAGGGATTTAGGGCACTTCAGGCAGAAGAGGATTTGGGTTTTGAGTTGCTCAATTCCTTGGATGAAACGCAAAAAAGTAAAGCGATTTTCAAGCCCAAAGAAAATTCAGCTATTGTGATTACTAATACTCAGTTTATAAATCCGAAAGAGGAAGTTGGAATAGCTGCCAAAGAAATGTCAGTTACTCAAAGAATTATACTCGAGAGTTTAATTGCTACCTATTTAGCTGATATGCCTGAAAAGATTGCAAAGGAGAGAAAACATAAAATAAAGAAGGAAGATTTTGATGCGATCCGGTTTGGATGGGCCGGTGCTACTATTCTAGGCCAAGCGCATTACTTTCGGATACAAGGAAAATCATTTCTTATTGAATTTGATAATTCCCAAAACAACGCAAATCATATCCATACGGTTTGGAGGGATTTTAATGGAGGGGATTATGGGCTTGACTTGATTAAAGCGCATTACCAACAAAATCCTCATCATAATTAACGAGGGTAGTTCCCACCTTTGATGAAAAAATTAAATGGATTGGTTAACTCAGACGGAAAGGGTTGAAGAAGCCTTATAATTCATTTCAAAAAAAAATCTCTTGTGAGTGTTAAACTCTCAAGAGGTTTTTTTTATAGTCTGGTATTGATTGGAAAATCTATCGCTTAGGCCCATTTACCTTAGATTTCTACCAAATAGTCTAATACTCCTGCATTTTTCCCTTTGGGTCGGCTGACGAGTAAGGGAACGCGGTTGTTAAACTGGATGAGCCGCTCTGCCATACTCCCAATAAGGAGCGCAGTAGATGCTGTTTTTCCTTTTGTGCCTATCAAAATAGCGTCTACCTGAAGTTCAACCGCCGCTGCCACAATCTCCTGAACAGGATTATCGTCTTCATCCGGAGTATAGACAGGCGTAATTTTTATCCCTTTGGTATCTATTTTTCGAATAAATTTCTTGAAATTTTCTTCCGCATTATTTTTTAGGAGTTGTGTGAACTCTTCAAAACTTTTCCCTGTATAGTGATAGCCAGATGGAACGGTGAATACATTTTGCAAAAATAATTCCGTGTCTTTCCCATATTTCTTGGCCCATAAAATTCCATCTTCGAGGGCATTTTTGGAGTGTTCTGAGAAATCGCTAGGAACCAATAACTTGGTGAATTTAGGTTGGGCTTTCTCAGGGACGATGAGCAAGGAGCAGGATGCTCTTCGAGACAGTCGTTGTGTGGCCACTCCAGTGCCGACAAGGTCTACTTTTCTTCCAAGAAGAATTAAGTCAGCAGATTTTTCATCAGCGAGCTTGAGGATTTTTTTGGATAGGTTTCCTTCCTTTACTACAAAACTTAGGTCAAGCCCTTTGATTTTTGGGAAGTGGGCAGCAACCAACCCTTCCATAGATGCTCTCCGCTCTTCCATCATCCGCTCAATCATGGTTGGAAACTCTTCTTGCAGTTCCTTTGGAAGCGAGAAGTTTTTGATCACGTTTACGAAGTAAATCTTTTTCAGCTGATTTACTTTTGCCATAAACCCTGCAAATGAAATTAAGGTCTGATCTAACGGACTTTGGTCAAGACAGACAATCAATTTTTTTATCGGATACATGAGGTTTGAAAGTAACTTGGGATAAAGGTAAGCGTTGTCAAATATTCTTTGGAGGGAACTAAATATATTTTTTTTATTCGGTTAAAGCCGAATCTGAACGCTACTTCTCTTTGATTTTATTTTTTGAGCCACCGATAAAAAAGAGGATTTTTCGCCTCTTTATTCAGGTAATTTTATACGGGATTGCGCTTCAATTTGTATCTTTGATCTATCCGGGCCGTTGACTTGTTCGAACTTCACAAATTAACAACAATACCGAGTAAAGCCCCCTTCAAAATCAGGCCTCACCCCGTTAACTCGGGGCCTCGCCCAAAAAGCAGGATAACAGTGGAAGTTTGCGAATACAAGGCAGCTCAAATCTTGTCAAACTAGAGGTTTCGTAACACTCTTAGGCCCGGATTATTTTCCTCTATTTTTTAGCCAAGCCCACTCTTCTTTGCCTACGCCCAATAGTGCTGAGCTGCCCACAAATACAGCTATAATGATTCCTGAGGTGATAAAAAGGGATAGGAATGGGGAGTTTAGGTTTGGACTGAGGTACAGCCCAAGTACAGAAATTATTCCTACAGCTATAATTTTCAAGGTTTCCATGCTAAAAGGATCCAATTGAAGCTTCCACTTGAGGTATGCGTATTTTACTCCGTTGTAGCCTAGCATTACGACTGCAGATCCTATGGCGGCCCCTTCGATACCCAATACTGGAATTAAAAAATAGTTTGCAGCAACTAGCAAAACGCTCATGCTTACGGTCAGGATCAGATTAAATCGGTAGTAGGAGGAAAACACCAGAATCTCACTATTCAATGAAAAGGCTACATCCACCAATTTTCCAAGGGCAATAATGAAGACCACCCACTTGCCAGTTTGGTAGATTTCTCGATTGGGCACAAAGTGATATATCGAATCGATATTGGCCCAAATTAGTGCGAAGAGCAACAAGCAGATGTAGAGCTGTCTATTGGATAGTTGCCGGTAGAGGAGGTTGATTTCTTGAATGCGTTGCTGCGCAAAATGCTCCGCGATTAAGGGCATTGCTACCTGAGAAATAGCTCTTCTTGGTAGCTCAATGACCAAAGCCATGTAAAAAGCAATCGAATAAATGGCATTGGCCTCCAAGCTAAGCATGGAGCTGATCATTACCGAGTCAATTTTTAGGATCAGCGTTGAGGCTGCAGTAGCCAAAAAGGTAAGCAGGCTATACTTTAATAAGGAACTCTTAAAGCCAGGGGGAAACTGCCCCCAGGAAAAATCAAGTTTAAATACTCCAAGCCAAGCCAAGTAAACGGCTACACCAACTAGCGAGGCACCATAAACCAGTACTAATCCCTGCATTACCTGGTCAAAATCAATCCATTTGAGTAGGTAAAGGGCTACAAGGATGGAGCTGAGGAGGCGAAGAAAGACCTCTCTAAAAAAGGTAGGGATCCCTACTTTAATGAAGGATCTTGCAAAGGCATCCAGCACACTACTCCAAACTGAAAATAAGGCTACAAGTAAGGCTACGCCAAGAAAATTGATAACCTCTGGGGAATTTGAAGCAAAAAGGGATATCACCTGTTGCTTAAGCCCAAAAAATAGAAGGGCTACTACCCCAAATCCAAAGAAAGAGAAGAGTAAGCTAAAGGTGAGAAGGGCGGATTGGTTCCGTTCCAGTTTGGGAAAGTAACGGGTAATTCCATGCCCTAATCCCAACTGAGCAAAGGGTACGAGCAGCAATCCCAAATCTTGAATCGTGCGAAATGTCCCAAGTTGTGTGGTGTCCAAGGCATACGGATAAAGCCACAAGACATTGATATAGCCCAATACGACCCCTAGGTATGAGAATAAAGTGGTTTGTATGCTTTGAAAGGCTACTTTTCGCATAAGCCAATATTCATTAAAAAAAATGGGAAATCCATACCTTCCCCTGGGAGATTAGGATTTGGCACACTTGTCACAGCCTGTACCAGTCGTGGGTTTGCGCAGCAGCTTCCAGAGGAGGTAAGCAATAGCCCCTACCACGGCGATGACGACTAGGATTTGCTGCCACATCTTAGGAGAAAATTTGAAAGGTAATAAATGCCATGAGGTAAGCTAAGGCAGTCATGTAGACTGTTTGAATAATTGGCCATTTCCAGCCTTTTGTTTCTCTTTTGACAACCGCCAAGGTACTCATGCATTGCATGGCAAACACATAAAAGACCAGCAAGGAGTAGGAGGTAGCAGGAGTAAATGTTTTATCGCCCGTGCTGGCATTCACCTGGGTAGCGAGTTTTTCCCGAATAGTCAAGTCATTTTCTAAATCACCGCCAATGCTGTAAATTGTTGCGATGGTAGAGATAAATACTTCACGAGCGGCAAAAGAAGTGATGAGTGCGATCCCAATTTTCCAATCGTATCCCAAGGGCTGAATCACAGGTTCAATGGCCCTACCCATGATGCCAATGAAAGAGTTTTCAAGGAGTAGGGAATTGGTTTCTGCTTCAATCAACTCCACTTGTTCCGGACTTGTGGCCTGCTCCTGCTGAGCGATTCCCTGCTGTCGAATCTCCTCCATGGTGGAAGGTGGGCCGTAGGAGGCAAGTACCCAAAGCACGATGGATATGGCCAAAATAACCTTACCAGCCTCAAAAACGAAAGTTTTAGACTTTTCGAACATGGTGATGCCCACATCTTTCCAGCGTGGAATTCGATAGGAAGGTAGCTCCGTCATCAAGAAACTTTTTTCATCCGTTTTCAAGATCACTTTAAGCAGGAATGCAGTGCCCAAAACCCCAAATACCCCTAAAAGATAAAGGCACAGGAGAGAAAGTGCTTGAAGATTGATAAAGCCAAATACCTGTTCTTCGGGGACGCTCAATCCAATCAAAATAATGTAAACCGGAAGCCTTGCGGAGCAGCTCATCAATGGCGTCACCAAGATGGTAATCATTTTTTCCTTCCAATTGGAAATGTTTCGGGCGGCCATCACCCCTGGGATAGCGCAGGCTACCCCCGAAACCAATGGAACAATGCTTTTGCCATGAAGGCCGAAGGGACGCATCCAACGATCCAGTAGGAAAACCACTCGTGACATGTAGCCCGTATCTTCCAAAATGGCCAAAAAGCCGAATAAAAGTGCGATTTGAGGAATGAATATTACCACTCCACCAATCCCTGGAACGACCCCTTCGGCAAGTAAACGAGTCAGTGGCCCCTCCGGAAAAGTAGCTAAAACACGCCCGCTCACATCGGCGAAGAATCCATCAATCCAGTCCATGGGGTAGGAGGCCAATGAAAAAAGAGTTTGGAAGATTAAAAGTAATACCCCAATGAAAACTAGGTACCCAAAGAAAGGATGTAAGACCACCTTGTCAATAGATGATTTGGCTTTGGGAGAGGATTTTTTTGTTAAGGCTTTGGTCAGCAATTCCGTAATCTTCTTGTAGCGAATCTTGGTTTCCTCTAGCTGAACCTCTTCTAAGTTAAACTTATTTTCTTCCAGTACCTGAGTGAGCCAATTTCGTTTTTCTTCTGAAATAGCCTTGTCTTTGGCACCAAAACGAATCATTTGATAGGCCTGGTAATCGTTTTCAAGTTCAAATTTTTCTTTGACAAGGTCTAGAATTGAAGGAGGTACTACCTTCAAAATATCTACAAATTGAGGGGCTTTTGAAAAATTACGTTGGTGGATGAGCTCCTTGATGGGTTCCAGCCCTTTTTGATTTCGTGCATCTGTTTGAAGGATGGGGACTCCTAGTTGCTTGAAAAGCTCGAAGCTGCGAATTTCAATGTTTTTTGCAGCAGCTAAGTCCGACATATTGAGTAAAATGGTCAGATTTACGCCCAAATCAATCAATTGAGTAGCAAGAAATAACCCCCTAGAAAGTTGGGTGGAATCAATCACCATCAAGACATAATCAGGTCTTTTTTCAAGCTCGGGATTATTCAATACCCGGTGGGCAATGATTTCGTCTTCGGAATTAGGGAATAGGCTGTAGGTTCCAGGGAGGTCAAGGATCTCAAAATTCTCCCCTTGAATCTGTAAAACTCCAGTCTTTTTATCTACCGTCACGCCTGGGTAATTTCCAGTTTTTTGGTTAAGGCCTGTCAGGTAATTGAAGATGGTGGACTTGCCAACATTGGGGTTGCCAATGATTGCAATCCTAGGTGGAGAATTTACTTCTGAAAGTTCTTTTGCAGCCATGATTAGGAGAGCAATTCAATTCGAATCAATGCAGCTTCATTTTTCCGCAAGGCGAGGAGGGTTTCCTCCAACCGAAAAGCTAATGGACCTCCTGAAGGAGCTCGGTGCTGAAGGGTCAGTTGTTTTCCAGGCAGAAAACCCAATTCCATCAAATTAATTTTTAATGGAGAGGAACTGATTTCTACTATTCGTCCAGTTTGATTGAGAGGGAGTTGATCTGCGGTCATGGATAAGTACGAATCCTATGCTCAAAAGTAGTATTATTTGGAATGAATCTAAAGAAATACAAAGAAGAATTTTTAAGGTTTAAAAACTACCCTTGAGCGACAGCTGGAAATTCCGCCCTGGGTTCACAATCCCCGAACTGTAACTTCTATATTGTAGGTTACCGATGTTTTCTATGCCTGCATTAATCTGAAAGCGGGGACTCAAGTCATACCGTGTTGAAAGGTTAAAAATCAACCACGAAGGCGAGTAAGGATTTCCATTCGAGTCTGCGGCATAAATTGTTTGCTTGGTGATCTCTTCCTGGGGCATTTTTTCAAAAGGCATGGCGGCACTGTATTGGCTGGATAGTTCCAAACTCACTTTTTTGGATTGGTAACGAATTTTAGTTAATCCAAATGCCGGGGCAGCATGTCTGGATGGACTCGTTGTTTTATCATCCAATTCTTCCAGGCCCTTCTGCCAATTGTATCTGGAGGTGAGAAGCATGTTTTTACTCAAAGCGATTTCCATTCCGACTTGTATTCCTTTTATTTTGGCGAAGGCAGCATTTTGAAGCGAAAAAACGTTGCTTAATTCTCCGTCATAAATCAATTGATTTTGCCCATTTAAGGTGCTCGGTCGCAGCACCATGGCTCGGTCCAGAAGGGTATAATATCCCGTGAGGTCGATCTTTATTTTTCCTCCCAGCTGTTTATTGAGATTGAGTTCTGCATTGTAGGCATATTCTGGAAGAAGCGTTGGATTGGGTACCAAGACGATTCCTGGCTGCGAATCAAAAATTTTCCCTAAGTCATCCACATTTGGTGCTCGAAACCCAGTTGCTAGCTGCGGGGAAAGGGAGAGGCTAGGAGTAGGTTGGTAGATAAAGCCAAGGTTTCCCGTTAGGGAGGGATAGCGATCCCTAAAGGAGGTAACCGGGACTGGATAGAAGTCTAGATTTTTTGAAAAATCGGAAGAGACGCTATTCAAATTGTAACGCATGGCTGCCTGCATTTTCCATTTTGGGGATAATGTGGTGTTATAGTTGCCATAAAGCGCCCATGAGGCCCAGGTAGCTTGTGGGTAACGGGAAGAAGCAGGTGATTTTTTACCTGTGCTCATGTCGGTAGCAATCCCGTTAGACAATACGGAATTGACTACGGCTTCGATTCCATAGTTGAAAAAATGGGTGGAACGGAAGGTTTTGAGCACGTCCACATTGAGCGAGTAGGCATGTACTTTTTCTGTTCTTCGGAATTCTGTAGTGTTTCCTACGCGTCGATCGATTCTGCTTTCTTCAAAAAACTGGTAGGCAGAAATGACTTTTACCTGATCCCAGGCACGAGTAGGTGCATTCAGATTCCAGCTAAGTTGCTGTAGCATCCACCTTTGGGGCCCATAATCCCAGCGAGCAAACCTTAATTTACCATCTCTTTTTTCAATAAGGCGATCATATCTAGGGATATCACTGGTTGTAGCGTAATGAAAAGCGTAATCCAATGTGGAGTTTTTGGAAGTTTGTAGTCTGATTTTCTGCATCAAATTGACCTGATGGTAGCCTGTTCCAATCTGCTTTCTGGGTTGGGGATTGGGGACTTCTTGATCCACTCCATTTGCTGTACGTATGAAAGAGGTTCTGAGGTAGGAAGGTTGTCCTTGGTTTTTACCCATGGTCAGGTCTCCAAACTTAAAATAGCTTGCACTACTAAGAAAAGCCCATTTCCCTTTGCCATAACTAAAATCTCCATGTAGGGTTTGTTCGGAATAGGCAGATGAAAAGCGGGTCACTACATTACCTTTTAGTTTCTTGGAATCCAGATCAGGAGAAAGGGTTTGAAAGACCATCACCCCACCAATGGCATCTGATCCATACATCACTGCACCAGGCCCGAAAAGTATTTCTGTATTTCGCAGGGAAAAAGGGTCTATGGAGAGCACTTGTTGTAAATTTCCACTTCTGAAAATTGCGGTATTCATCCGCACCCCATCTATGGAATAAAGGAGTCGGTTGGCCGAAAATCCTCGAATCATCGGGCTACCGCCTCCCAACTGACTTTTCTGAACTACAATTTCTCCTGAAGAACCAAGCCAATCGGCTGTGTTGGCGGGATTGCGGAAATCAAGCCATTTGGAATCCAATTGGCTGATTTTGCCTGGGACATCTTGGGCATTTTGGTTCCATCGAGAAGCAGAGATCACGGTTGTTTCCAGTGTAAATGGGCTAGGGATCAGGTAAACGCTGAAGTTTGCAGCCTGCAGTTGCTCCCAATTTAGGCTTTGGCTTTGATAGCCTTGTAAGGTGAATAAAAGTGTTCTATTTGATGAATAGGAAGCAATGCTTGCTTTACCGGCTTCGTTTGTAAACGTATTGGTTTTTGGTTCTTTGGAAGAGACAAGTACTCCAAGGAGCGGTTTCTGATTTTCGGCATCGAATACAATCACTTCCTGCGCTTCAGATCGTATCCAAGCAATTAAAAATAGGGAAGTAAGTAAACTAAATTTCCAGGAGGTCATGAGATCTAAGACCTACAAAACTAGCTAATCCTCGCAAAAAATGGTGATGGAAAAGGATAAGTGGCGGTTTTT
>Ga0209443_1002328_pt1 | contig 11270 bp, 6 predicted proteins | sample LauGreBMM110DCMD_2_FD_187571 | JGI IMG/M metagenome (GOLD analysis project Ga0209443, IMG submission 187571) | Freshwater lake microbial communities from Lake Michigan, USA - Su13.BD.MM110.DCMD (SPAdes) (version 2) | ecosystem: Environmental > Aquatic > Freshwater > Lake | place: Lake Michigan... | reverse complement strand
ATATGCCTCCTTATTGTTATTTGGAGAATGATCAACTAACAGAATTACCTACTGGATTTACACCGGGTAATAAATTAGAGTCAGGCTATACTGGCCCATTTTGGAGACCAGGATTAATGTCGCCTTCATTTGACTTTGTAAATGTATTACCTACGTTTACCAATAAGGCGATTGCGTTTATACAGAAGCAAGAAAAATCAAAAAATCCTTACTTTTTATATTTCCCAATGCCAGCACCACATACGCCATGGATGCCAACAGATAAATACAAAGGCAAATCAAATGCAGGGGAATATGGCGACTATGTAATGATGGTAGATGACGCAGTTGGTGCAGTTTTAAAAGCGCTTGATAGTTTAGGAATGTCCAAAAATACCATCGTTTTATTTGCAAGTGACAATGGGCCTTACTGGAGAGAAAATTTTATAGCAGAATTTAATCATAAATCTGCGGGTGAGTTTAGGGGAATGAAAGGGGATGCTTTTGAAGGGGGGCATAGAGTGCCTTTTATTGTTAGATATCCTGGAAAAGTAAAAGCAGGAACTGTAAGTGATGCGCCCACTACTTTAGCAAATTTGATGGCGACCTGTGCTGAGTTGATTGGTAACAATGCGCCCGAATTTATTACAGCAGATAGTTATTCAATACTACCTATATTGACTGGGAAGGCGACGATTGTAAAAGATCAGCCTGCAATTATCAATAGCTCATCTAAAGGGTTCTTAAATATCAAAAAAGACAATTGGAAATTAATTACAAAATTAGGGTCGGGTGGTTTTTCAGCACCCGTGGAAATTGCGCCAAAACCAGGGGAACCTATTGGCCAGTTATATAATTTAGCAACTGACATTAATGAGCAGCATAATGTATATGATCAGTATCCGGAAAAAGTTAAAGAGTTAACATCCTTACTTGAAAAAATTAAAAGTACGCCTGCGAATCAAAAAATAAAAATTCAAGAATAATTTAATTTATGAAAAGAAGGTTATTATTAGGGTTATTATTTTTAGTAGCAACTGTTACTATTCAAGCACAAGGAATAAAACAGATTTGGTTGGATGATTTGGATATTCCATCATTTTCAGATGGCATTCCAGGGGTATCAACGAAAACTTGTGCTAGTGGTGAACCAATTCAATTGGGCGGTGTAAAATACAGTCGGGGATTAGGAATAAGTCAAATTGGGTTAATGGTTTTTCAATTAGATGGAAATGCAACACAATTTTCTGCAATTGTTGGTGCCGATGATAATGCGAATAAAGCAACGGAAACAAATATTTATATTTTAGGAGACAAAAAAGTTTTATTTGAATCTGGGCCAATGAAAGTAGGGGATGTTCCCAAAAAAATAAACGTCAATTTAGCAGGCGTAAAACGTTTTGGTATATTAGTAAAAACTGAAGCTTCTTCCCAAAAGTATTATTCTGATATTGCAAATGCGCAATTCACCATGTTGGAGAATAATTTGCCGAAACCCATCGCGAATGATGGCGAAAGATATATTCTAACACCACCGGTTGCAAAATCACCCAGAATTAATTCACCTAAAATTTTTGGTGCAAAACCAGGGAATCCTTTTTTATTTACAGTGGTAGCAACTGGGGAAGCACCAATTACTTATGCAATTGATAATTTGCCCAGTGGTTTAAATATTGATTCAAAATCTGGAATTATTACAGGTGTTATCAATAAAAAAGGCACTTATTTGGTAACGATGAAAGCAGCCAATAGTTTTGGTACTGCACAAAAACAATTAACCATTAAAATTGGAGATACTATTTCACTAACGCCACCGATTGGATGGAATGGATGGAATTCATGGGCAAGACTAATTGATAGAGAAAAAGTAATTGCCTCAGCAAATGCAATGGTTAATATGGGGTTAAGCAAACATGGTTGGACGTATATTAATATTGATGATGGTTGGCAGGGATACAGAACTACAAATAATTATGCATTACAACCCAATAATAAATTTCCTGACTTTAAAGGAATGATTGACGAAATTCATAGCAAGGGACTTAAGTTAGGATTGTATTCAACGCCATGGATTACCAGTTATGCTGGATTTGGGGGAGGGTCTTCCAATTTTGAAAATGGGGCATTGCCTGATTCTATTGTCAATAACAAAAGATCATTTAGATATACAGGCAAATATCGTTTTGAAAATCAGGATGCCATTCAAATGGCACAATGGGGAGTTGATTATTTAAAATATGATTGGAGAATAGAATTAGGGTCTGCGGAAAGAATGTCTGAGGCTTTAAAAAAGTCAGGACGTGATATTATATATAGTTTATCCAACTCTGCACCATTTAGTCAGGTTAAAGATTGGGCGCGTATATCAGAGGCTTGGCGCACGGGACCCGATATCAGAGATAGTTGGCTTAGTTTATATGTATCCGCGTTTACTTTAGATAAATGGGGACCTTATGGCGGCCCAGGTCATTGGAATGATCCAGACATGATGATTTTAGGAAATGTTACTACTGGTGCTAAGTTACATCCAACACGTTTAACACCGAATGAACAGTATAGTCATGTGAGTTTATTTAGTTTATTAGCAGGCCCAATACTTATTGGATGTCCTATTGAGCAATTAGATGCTTTCACTTTAAATTTATTGTCCAATGATGAAGTAATTGAAGTAAATCAGGATCCATTGGGTAAATCTGCAAGATTGGTTTTGGAAGAAGAAGGCGTACAAGTTTGGTTAAAACAATTAGAACTAGGTGCTTATGCGGTAGGTATTTTTAATACCGCTGATTTTGGTAAAACACCTGCTTCCTATTTCAGGTGGGAGGATGAGCAAGCTGCAAAATATACTTTAGATTTTAATAAACTTAAATTAGCTGGCTTGTATAATGTGCGTAATGTATGGACGCAAAAAGAAGTTGGAGCAAATGCAAAAAATTTTAAAGCAACGGTACCACATCATGGGGTGGTGATGTTGAAATTAACGCCAACGAAATAATTAAACACAACGGTATGAAGAAATATTTTTCAATCCTCTTTCTAGGATTAATTTTCATTTCATTTAGTCTTAAAACTGATGCGCAGCAATATAGTCCGGCGGCAACTCAAAATGACAGCTTGTTTCCAAAAAATATTCCTGCCTTATTATTATCAAGCAATGGCACTGTCATTCAAACAAAAAAGGACTGGGAAAAAATACGCCGACCTGAGCTGGAACAATTACTTGAAAATGAAATTTATGGTTTTGTACCAACTGCAGATGTTAAAATGACGAGTGCAGTTATAGAACAAGATGATAATGCACTTGGCGGGACAGCGATTCGAAAGCAAGTTAAAATTACTTTCACTAATGCAAATAATAAAACATTATCAGTTGCATTGTTAATGTATTTACCTAAGGGCTTAAAAAAATTTCCTACTTTTTTAGGCTATAATTTTAATGGCAACGAAACCATTTACCCGGATCCAATGATTCAAGCAAGTCCTATGTTGAATGGGAATAACAAACAAAGTGGAAGGGATTCTTTGAATTGGCCAGTAGCAAGCATCATTCAGGCTGGTTGTGGTGTTGCAACCATGTATTATTGGGAGGTGGCACCCGATAGGGAAGATTTTACTACTGGCATCTACCCATTATTTTATCAACCCAATCAGGTAGCACCATTGCCAAATGAGTGGGGTGGATTAGCGTCATGGGCTTGGGGATTATCAAAAGCAATGGATTATTTACAATCAGATAAACAGGTGGATGCAAAACGTGTTATTGTATTGGGACATTCTCGACTAGGGAAAGCAGCAATATGGGCAGGTGCAAAAGATCAGCGATTCGCAGGCGTTATTTCCAGTGGTTCAGGTGCGATGGGGGTTTCCATTTCAAAAAGTAAAAAAGGTGAAACCTTAAGTGCCGTTATTAAAAGATTTCCAAGATGGACTGCAGGTAATTTTAAAAAATACTTAAATCAGGATGCGAATTTACCATTTGACCAACACATGGTGGTTGCCATGGTCGCACCGAGACCAATCTATATCAGTAGTGCTTCTCAAGATCAATGGGCCGACCCTTCACATGAATATTTATCTGCGTATTTATCAACGGAAGTATATGCTTTATATGGATATCCAAAATGGTCGTATCAAACGCCAAAAATCCAAGAACCCATTCAAGGTCGCGTATCCCAGCATATTAGAGATGGTAAGCATGATATATTGCCTTATGATTGGAATTTGTTTTTAACATTTGCTAAAAGAGAATTAAAGTAAAACCAAGATGCAACAATATTCACTCAAGTCATTAATAATCATTTTACTATTTTGTTTTTTTAATATTACTGGCAAAGCGCAAAAGGGGAGTTCAAAGGCAATGTTGCAATTAGATGTGAATTGGGCATCGCATCTGAAACAACATGATTTAGTTTGGAATAGCATCCCAAAAGATTATTTCGCTGGGGCCTATGTGGGTAATGGATTACTTGGTACAATTTTATTTAAGGATGATCAATTACCTAATACCCTAAGGTTTGAAATAGGACGCACTGATGTGTATGATCATAGAACTGCTTCACCGAGTGCTTACGAAACCAGTCGTTTGCCCATTGGTCAATTATTATTGACTACTGCTGGCGTTGCAACAAAAGTGAATATTAGAACTGATTTATGGAATGCAGAAATTGTAGGTGAACTTACAACTACAAAAGGAACTTTAAATTTTAGATGTTTTGCGCCTTCTAGTGAGGAGTTAATTATTGTAAATTTAAAAACAACTGGGAATGAGTCGGCTGCAAAATTTTCATTTCGTCCGCAATTAGCACAAAGTGCCAGATATATTGCAAAGCGTGCAATGGGTTTAGAGTTGAATGTAGTGTACCAGCAAAACCCAAATTTTATAACGCGCAATGAAGGTGATATTGAAGTGGTAACACAGCCCTTATTAATGGGAGATGATTATGCAACCGCATGGCGTGAACAAAAAAATAGTAATGGGGATCGTACTGTTTTATTAACAGTGGCGAATAGATGGGGTAAGTATCGTAAATCAATGTCAGGTTCAGCAATAGATGCGGTGGCTACTATTAATGCAGCAAAAAATAAATCTATTAAAAATATTGAATCAGCGCATCGCAATTGGTGGCATGCTTATTATCCGGCAAGTTTTGTGAATTTCCCGGATGCAAGATTAGAAAGTTTTTATTGGATACAATTATACAAATTAGCGAGTGCTACACATCCTGGAAAACCAGTGATTGATTTATTAGGTCCCTGGTTTAAACCCACTGCATGGCCCTTGGTTTGGATGAATTTAAATGTGCAATTATCTTATTTCACCATGGGGGTGACCAATCACACTTCATTGGAAGATAATTTATATCAATTATTAGATCGCCATACGCAACAAATGATTGACAATGTTCCTTTGGAATTCAGAAATGATTGTGCAGGCATTCGAAACCCAGTAGGCTATGATGATTTATACAATCCCTTATTTATAACAAGTGATAAGAACAATGTGAAGGAGGGAATGAATATTATAGTACTTCCATGGTTAATGCAAATGTATTACTTGCATAATAGGAGATTGATGGATGATACAAGGTTGCGCGAAAAAATTTATCCTTTGATGCGTCGTGCATTTAATGTGTATATCAGAACAATGATTAAAGGGGAGGATGGATTATATCATATTCCTTATACGTATTCAGATGAGTATGGGGATGCAAAAGAAACGAGTTTGAATATCGCATTAGCTAATTGGGGATTTAAAGCCTTAGTTGCAAGTGCGGAAAGGTTAAAAATAAAAGACAGTTTACTATCAGTATGGAAGGATCATATAGCGCATATGGCGGATTATAATATCAATGAAAATGGTATTATGATTGGTAAGGATAAGCCACTAGCAAGTTCACACCGACATTTTAGTCATCTTTTTACTATTTTCCCATTATATGATATGACCAAGGAAAATGCGCCAACACGCATTCCATTAATGGAAAAGTCCATTACTCATTTTACAAGTTTGGATGGAGACAATTGTATGTATAAGTTTTCAGGCGCAGCAAGTTTATGGGCAAGTTTAGGAAAAGGAGATAGTGCCTTATTTTGGTTGAATAGGTCATTGGAAATTTTACCTCGTTTTGGCAAACCGCCTGGACCATCAAGGATTCCTTCCCTAACACAAAATACATTTTACAGTGAAAGAGAAAATCCCACTTTTGAATCACCTATTGCTTCCTCAAGATCCATGTTGGATATGATGCTTCAAAGTTGGGGTGGTATTATACATGTATTTCCCGCAATGCCTAGCAAATGGCAGGACGCAAGTTTTTATCAGCTTAGAACCGAAGGCGCTTTTTTAGTGAGTGCCCTTAGAAAAAACGGTCAAACTAAGTTTATACATATTAAAAGTTTGGCGGGCGAACCCTGTATTATTCAATCTGATTTAATGCAGGATGTCAAATTGGAAGGGCCGCCATCAGTTCAATTGCTTAAAAAAGGCAATAAATGGGTGCTTACACTTAAAAAAGGACAGGAAGCCGTTCTGTATTCAGGTGCAAAACCAGCGGCTTTTGTGATTAAAGCCAATTCCTTGAATCTCAATGAAATGAATAGTTGGGGGGTAAAATGACCTTAAAATTTGCCGTTTTTCCCTTATTTTCTTACAATTTTCTTTAAATTGAATACGCCTTTGGTGTGGTATTTAGCTAAGCGAAAACGATTTCGTAAATAAGCAATACCCCTCATCAATTTGGCAGCTACTTAAAGCACTAACTTATTAACTTTAAGGGACGTTTTTTGTTGCCTCATTGCTTGATTATTAACCATTTATGAATTGTAGTATAAAATGAAAATTATTTTAAAAGAATCCTTAGTTATTTTTCTACTATTTCTATTCCCTGTGCGCAATTTTGCACAAACCACTTGGGTGGATGCCGTTGATAAACATGGAAGAGAAGTATTTATGCCTGCAGATAAATACAAATGGGATTGGGGTCAAGCTACTTTTTTAAATTCATTAATACATTTATACAATGCTAAGTCGACATCTGAAAAATTGGTGTATTTAAATTATGTAAAAGTTGCCATGGACGCGACCTATAATGTGGCCAATGGTAAACATCCAAATGCAGTTGCATCAGCACATGGAATGGCTTTTTTAGCCAAATTAACCGGAGATAAAAAATACTTGGATAAATCCAATGAAATTTATGCAGATTATTTAAAAATTCCACGTGCACCCAATGGGGGTGTTTCGCATCGTGCAGAAACCAATGAATTATGGGATGATACTGTATATATGTTAAGTATGTATTTGCTCGAAATGTATCGACTGACCAACGATGAAAAATATATTGCAGAATTTTTGCAACAATTTGATGCACACAATGAAACATTAACTGATAAAAAAACTGGATTGTGGGTACATGGATGGGATGCCGATAATGAAGATTTCAATGATGGTTGTAGTAATATAGGTTGGCCCGATAAAACTACTCGAAGAAGCAGTCAAATTTGGGCAAGGGGAAATGGATGGATTGGTATGGCATTAGCTGATGCAGTATTAACTGTTTCAAAAAAATCAAGCTACCGAAAACCTTTAGAGAAAGCGTTAAAAAATTATATTTCTTATGTAGCGCCTTTGCAACATAAGGAAACGGGTTATTGGTACCAATTAATGACGCTGCCTAGTGATCCGCAAAACTTTGATGAAAGTTCCTCAACAGCAATGTTTTCTTATGCAATAACGATTGGTTTAAAATTAAAATTAATACCTGCGTCAGTTTACGATCAAATCATTGATCGGGCATACGATGCATTAAAAACAACGGGGGTAAAGTCAATGGGAGATGGTTATTTAATTCCTGTGAAAGTATCAGGTGGCACTTGTGTCGGAAGTAAGGAATATTATTTGACAAGAAAAATTACCGAAGGTACGGGTTTTGGATACGGATCATTTATCCTATTTGGATTGGCATATGAACAATATAAAGGGATCAGAAAATAATAAAAGTTTAAAAAATAAATGTAATCATGAATCGTCGAAAGTTTGTTTCCTTAAATGCAGCCTCTCTTTGTTTGTTGCCTTTGGCAGGATTTTCATTTCCAACAGGGAATGATCAAATGAAAGTACTTGTAAAACCCACTTGGTTAATTGATTTGATTAAGTTGAATGACACTTATTTAAATGGTTCGGATGCAAATAAAATTAAAGACAAATTAAATCCATATTTTGGTGCTCGATTAGACGGCGAATTAATTCCTAATGCATTTACTACCTCTGGGTATCTTAATATTGCTTGCGCAGCTGTAGCAACACCGGAATCAATTTATTATCAGTCTCCCATCATCTTAAATGAAATATATGATGCTGTTCAAGGCATGTTATCCTTACAACATGCGGATGGTTCCATTGATTTATTATCCACTAATTTTCATTCAACACCAGATACAGCATTTATCATTGAGCGATTGGCGCAGTCATATAAGCTATTAAAACAATCCAATACAAAGGGTATTGAAAAACTGTTAGTGCCCTTTGAAAAATTTTTAAAACAAGCGGGCGAAATATTAATCACGGGTGGTATTCATACACCCAATCATCGTTGGGTGGTTTCATGTGCATTAACTAAATTATATGAATTGTGGCCTGATCAAAGATATATGGATCGTGCAAATCAATGGTTAAGAGAAAATATTGATTCTGATCCTGATGGTCAATTTTACGAAAAGAGTACGGGTGGCTATTCGACTATTGTGGATCGGGCATTAATAAGTATTGCGATTGGTTTAAAAAAGCCGGAACTTTTTGAGCCCGTTCGAAAAAATTTAAAAATGATGCGTTACTATATTCATCCAAATGGAGAAGTAGTGACAGAGGCATCTAATCGACAAGACAAAGGAACCATTAGATATATGGATGGATACTACTATTCCGCTAGATACATGGCATTACTTGATAATGATGGAGAAATGGCTGCTATTTGTAGATTGGTCGAAAGAGATAATAAAAATTCAATCCATAGTGTTTTAAATCATTACTTGGAAGATCCATCCCAATGGAAGGAATTGCCACCTGATAAAACATTGCCAACCAATTATGTAAAATCATTTCCTTATTCTGGCTTGGTTCGTATCAGAAAAGAAAATTGGGATGCGACAATTTTGTCAAACAATGCAGGATGGTTAACTTTTCATAAAGGAAATGCTGTTTTACAAGCAATGCGAATTGCAACTTCTTTTTTTGGTAAAGGACAATTTGATTCCATGCAAATTAAACAAGAAGGAGATAGTTTTATTTTAAATAAAAAATTAGAAGGGGATTATTTTCAACCCTTTGAGCCAAAGTTTATTTCACCTGATGGTGACTTGGCAAAAATGCCCAAGAGTAATCGTAAGAAAAGTAATGTGCAATATTTAGATACCAGAATCAAAATTACCCCTTTGAATAATGGTATTGAAGTGGACATAGCAATTACAGGTACCGATAAAGTACCCGTATCCATGGAGCTTATTTTACGTGATGGCGGAAAATTTGAAGGTGTTGAATCTATTCAAAATAATCCTTTAGCTTATGTGTTAAAAGGAAAACAAGGATCTTATACAGTAGGTTCAGATACCATTAATTTTGGCCCAGGTAAATTTGAGCATACCGGATATCAATTGAGAGGGGCCTTGCCAAAAATGTCGGCACCTACCGTTTATTTAACGGGTATCACTCCTTTTAAACATACAATTCAAATTTCTTAATTATTATAATTTTTTAAAAAATGTTCATGAAATCAATCCTATTATTTTTTATTGGCAGCTTCGTTTTTTCATTGCAAGGATGGGCGCAAGCAGATGTACAAAAGAAATTACAAAAACAACTTATTTTGGCTGAAGCAGGAGCAGTTATTGAATTACCTGAAGGTGTTTTTGAATTTACAAATACCTTGTCAGTAGAGGAAAAGAAAAAAATCACCATTCGTGGAAAGGGCATGAATAAAACTAAGCTAAGTTTTAAAGGTCAAACGGATGGTGCTGAAGGGATCAGGGTAAGTAATTGTGATGATATTATTTTGGAAGGATTTAGTGTGCAAGATGCCAAAGGAGATGCTATCAAAACGATGCATGTCAATAATATTACTTTTCGTGATGTAAAAACAGAGTGGACTGGAACACCAGGGCCTCAGAATGGTGGGTATGGCTTTTATCCCGTACAATGCGACGGGGTGATGATTGATCAATGTGAAGCCATGGGAGCTTCAGATGCAGGGATTTATGTGGGCCAGTCAAAGAATATTGTTGTTAAAAATTCTAAAGCATATTATAATGTTGCAGGAATAGAAATTGAAAATTCAATTCATGCGGAAGTATTTAATAATGAAGCATACCAAAATACTGGAGGCGTATTGGTTTTTGATTTACCTGATTTAGTACAAAAAAAAGGGGGAGATGTAAATGTGCATGACAATAACATTCATGATAACAATTTCCCAAATTTTGCACCTAAAGGTAATATTGTAGCATCTGTTCCAACAGGCACAGGCATTTTAATTTTAGCCGCAAAAGGGGTCAATATTTATAAAAATAAAATAATCAATAACCAAAGCGTAGGTACTGGCATAATTAGTTATTTCACTACGGGTAAACCTATCAAGGATAAATTATATGATCCATATCCGTCCGCCATATCCATTTATGATAATCAATTTGAGCGTCAAGTGGGTAGGCCAGTGAGTGCTGACCCGTTAGGTATGATTGTTTCAAAAAGGTTTAAGGAAAACACGCCGCATATTATTTATGACGGGATTAAAGATAAAGCCTTATTAGATGCAAATGGAAATTGGACTGCAGGCAACTGCATTTCAATTATAAATAATACAAATCAATCTATTGTTAATTTGGATGCAACTAATATGTTTAAGGATATGGCAATTGTGCCAAACGAAATGTTTAATTGTTCAAATAAATAAGTCATGTTAAGAATTTTTAGTGTTGGACTGTTGTTTGTTATCTTAATCACTTCGTCATTCAAGACCAACAAACCCACTTATCCAGAAAATTTATCTGAATGGGGCATTTTTGAAGGAAAGATGTCTCAGCTGATTCCCAAAAAGGATTTGGTACCTTATGCATTAAATACACCGTTGTATTCTGATTATTCAGAAAAATCAAGGTTTATTCGATTGCCATCAGGAGCAAATGTGGATTATAAAGCACTGGGCGTGCTAGATTTTCCAACTGGCACTTTAATCGTAAAGAATTTTTATTACTCAGCTGATCAAAGAAATTTAGGCGCAGATATTGATATTGTTGAAACG
>Ga0209443_1002327_pt1 | contig 11272 bp, 8 predicted proteins | sample LauGreBMM110DCMD_2_FD_187571 | JGI IMG/M metagenome (GOLD analysis project Ga0209443, IMG submission 187571) | Freshwater lake microbial communities from Lake Michigan, USA - Su13.BD.MM110.DCMD (SPAdes) (version 2) | ecosystem: Environmental > Aquatic > Freshwater > Lake | place: Lake Michigan... | reverse complement strand
ATGTCCATCCCTTTGATGATTCTTCCAAAGACCGTGTAATCTCCATCTAGTCGAGGTATTCCTGCAGGATTTTGAACGATGTAAAACTGACATCTAGCGGATAGTTTGCCTGGATTGTCGTCTCTGCCTGCCCCCAATGCCCCATAGACATGTCTCAGTTCTGGGTGAAATTCAGGTTCCAACAGGTATTCGGGATCAGTGAATCCAGCTGGAGTATCTGGACATCCCCCTTGCGCTACAAAGTTTGGAATCACTCGATTAAAAGTGAGTGAATCCCAATAGCCAGCTTCAGCAAGTTCAATAAAGCTTTTTTTGTGATTGGGGGTGCGCTCATCCAACTCAATCCAGAGTTCACCTAAGGGTGTGTGGATGTATCCAAACGATTGTTTATTGGTTTGGGCGATGCAGACATTCCAGGAAACCAGGAATAGGCAAAAGAGCAGTATTAGTTTTCTCATCGTAGAAAAGTTTACTTCCTAAACTACGGATTTCTGTGCGACAATTTATTTCCTTTTTGAGGAAAGCATCGTTTTTAATTCTCAAGTATTGTTTGGTAGCTTTAGTTGAAAGCAAACGATTCAATTGATGGGGAGCGAATTAGGTACTTGAAAGGCAAAAAAATGGGGAGAATTCAAAAATCAGAGGCCCAACTGATTGACTACCGGATGGGCATACATTTGTAAAAAATTACCCACCTCTAGGGGATTTGTTTGATTTACTTTTTGGGAAATACGATTTTCAAAACTCGCTTTTTCTGCTGCAGTGTACTGAGATGTAAATTGACTTTTTTGGTGTAAAAGATCGTAGGCAATGTAATTGCTGGGCCAGAGTTTGTAACCTTTCCAAATTTGCTGATCGATCAGCTCCCCAAGTTTGCTTAGCTTTTCGTTTTGGGTAAGATCTTCTTTTTTGAGTTGACGGACCTCCTCGGTCAAAATTTTATTGACTTGGATGTGAATTCGCTTTTTGGATCCCAAGATGCCCCGCAGCAGTGTGATGAAGTCCTCATTTTCTCCTTTCACATATATTTCTTCCTTTGATTTTGCAATCAATTCAGGAATTTTCAGGGAGTCGGTTGGGTCATATTCGTAGGAGATCGAAACTGGAACCAGCTGTATTTTTTCAAAAAAACCAAAAGCATTGCTTCCTTTTTCAGCAAGGGTAAGCATTTTCAATACTCCTTTTTGTGTACTGTCGTTTCCATCTTTGGTTCTCCCTTCTCGCTGTGCAGTCCACACGGATCGGTTTTCTCGTAGGAGGGATTTGTGAATAAATTGGGATGCCAGTAAGGAACTCTCCAGTAAAGCTCTGCCACTGAGCCCCCTAAGAATGGCAAAATTCCGATTTAGCCTAGAGAGGATGTGGATGAAAGGCTTTTTAATCAAATTATCTCCTACGGCAGAAGTAGTCATGACTAGCCCATTTTCAAATAGGCAGGAATTCATTAAAGAGGTATCTAGAATGATATCCCGGTGATTAGAAATAAATAAGTAGGCCGTATTGGGTTCCAATTGTTCGAATCCACCGAGTGTTAGACCTTCCGAACTCATTTCCAAAACCTTCTTTACGGCAGGATAGATAAAGTTGATTTGAAAATCCCGTAAGGAATGCGTGTGCTTCATGCGATCTTTCCAAGATCGGCCAAGGTCCTCTGGAAAGGTAAACTGCATCATGGCATCCAGCATGGGGTCGTCCACAATCTCTCGGATGGCAGCATTTACCTCTGCGTCATAAAAGGGGCGGATTGAATCGAACTGGGACATGATTGAACAAGCTTAAACTTAGCGTGCAAAGTTAGTTTAAATTTTGAAGGGGATTAAAATTTGGGAATCGAGCTTATGGAGAGGTTTACCGCTTCAGGGATTTGGATAGAAAGAAAAACTGTACTGGCAAAGCTTCGGTCCAATAGTTCCAAGTATGTGCACCGGGTCTTTCAATGTAATCGTGTGGAATTTTCTTTTCCATCAAAAGCGAATGCATTTGACGGTTGGTCTCGATCAAAAAGTCATCAACCCCACAATCAATAAGCAACGAAATTTTTTGATTTTTGAGTTGATCTACCAGACCTACAGCGGTGTAGGGATTGAAAAGAGGTCCTTGGTAATTGATGGCTCCGAGCATTTCCTGCTGCCCTTGTCTCCGCAATTTTCTAAAGTCTTCTCCAACTTTCCAAAGGTCGGTATCAATATTCATCACTCCACTCATGCTTCCTGCAGCAATAAATAGGGTAGGGTGCTTGGCAGCTAGGGTAATAGCGCCGTGACCTCCCATGGACAAGCCAGTGATGGCTCGAGATTCTTTTTGTGCAAGTGTTCGGTAATTCTTGTCGATGAATGGGATTAATTCTTGAATCATGTAGGTTTCGTAGCGAACCGAATCTAGCAATGGGCTATCGTAATAATAGCTTGCAGGCCCTACTCCAGGGGTGACAATCAACACCTCATGTTCCTCTGCTAGTTGATTTACGATCCCTTTTTCGGTCACTTTTTGATGCCAATCTGAAAAGGCGCCAGAACCACCATGCAAGAGGTAGATTACAGGGTAGCTACTTTTCCCATTTTCATAGCTAGAAGGAAAAGTTATAGCAGCCTTCAGCGTCTTTTTCATGGATGGACTGTAGATGGCTACTGTATCGACTTGTCCTTGAGCAAAGAGTAATGAAGGGAAAAGAAGAAGTAAAAGGAAGAGGTTTTTCATAGGTTTAGACTGCTTGTAAGTTTGGCATTTCATTTCAATCTCCAAAACTAATTCGATCTTGGTGTTTATTAAATTAGTTGGTGCCGTTCTAATTCAAAAATAAACAGGTATTCGGCTTTTTATTGAGTGGCGAAGTGCAAGTCAATGAAGATTCAGAAAACTTTTAAAAAACCTGGAGGAAGAAATTTAGTAAGACAAAAAAGTAAATCAAAAAATAAGTCGGGGTGGCAGGATTCGAACCTACGACCTTCCCGCACTGCTGCGGGACGAGATAGCGGGCTACGCTCACCCCCCGAAACAAAAAAACCAACAAATAATTTGCTGGTTTTAAGTAATTTTAAATAAGTCGGGGTGGCAGGATTCGAACCTACGACCTCCACATCCCAAATGTGGCGCGATACCGGGCTACGCTACACCCCGAACTTGAGCTAAAGAACTTTTTCCTTAGCGAGGTGCAAACATAAATAAAAATACTTTCCTAATTACCATCTATACCTATGATTTCTTACCAAGTTGAATTAGCTCTAGGGTTAAACGAGTTTCAATTTATCCTTGAAGATTCAGGATTGTCAGCAAGAAGACCGATGGAAGACCCTCAACTTCTTGAACGAATGCTGTTAGGATCCAACCTGCTCATTACCGCACGATCGGATGGGCAATTGGTGGGCTTCCTTCGTGGACTATCTGATTTCTGTTACCGTAGCTTTATTGCGGATTTGGCAGTTTCTCAAGCCTACCAAAGAAAAGGAATTGGACGCCAACTCCTTAAAATCGCAAGGGAGCAAGCTCCTGAAGCTAGATTAATTCTATTTTCTGCTGAAGATGCGCTTCCTTTTTATCAAAAATTAGGATTTCATTTACATGAACGATGCTATCAGTTGAAGACCGGAGAAGAACTTCTCTGAGGATTGCATTAACTTGCTTAGCAGCATTACTTACTGAACTTATGAAAAACACACTTCTCACCTTACTTGCCCTAGGGATTACTTGGGTAGCTTCTGCACAGACAACCTACATTCATGCGGGCAGATTGATTGATGTCAAAAACAAAAAAGTACTTACCGAGCAAACCATCGTGGTGGAAGGAGGAACAATCCTTTCGGTAAGCGCTGGCTATCAAACTCCCACCAAAGGAGCAACTGTGCTCGATCTAAAAAAGGCTACGGTCATGCCTGGCTTGATGGATATGCATGTGCATATCGAAAATCAAACTAGTCCAACACGCTATGCGGATGGCTTTCGAGACAATGAAGCAGATGTGGCCTATAAGGCACTTCCCTATGCACATATTACCTTAATGGCTGGATTTACTACGGTACGGGACATGGGGGGAACAGGGGTGAATATTGCACTACGGAATGCAATCAACTCCGGCTTGGTGGTAGGTCCTCGCATCTACACCGCGGGCAAGTCCATTGCCCCTACAGGAGGTCATGCTGACCCTACCAATGGTGTAAAGCGGGAGCTTATGGGTGATCCAGGACCAGAGTCTGGCGTCATCAATGGTCCGTACGATGCTCGAAAAGCTGTACGTCAAGCGGTCAAATATGGCTCGGACGTCATCAAAGTAACTGCCACTGGCGGTGTGCTTTCTGTGGCTCGTGATGGTTCTGCCCCGCAATTTCAGCAAGATGAATTGGAAGCAGTAGTGGAAACAGCCAAAGATTTTGGCATGCACGTCGCAGCACATGCCCACGGAGATGAGGGAATGAAACGTGCCGTAAAGGCTGGTATTCATTCCATTGAACATGGAACGCTCATGACCGAAGGGACAATGGACCTCATGGTAGCTGCGGGTACCTGGCTCGTTCCTACTGTCACTGCTGGGATGTCAGCCGCTGAATATGCTAAAATACCAGGGTACTACCCGTCTGTGGTACGCGATAAGGCCATGCGCATTGGTGCGCAAATTCAACAGACCTTTGCTACGGCCTATAAAAAAGGAGTAAAAATTGCTTTTGGAACGGATGCAGGAGTATTTCCACACGGAGACAACTACCGAGAGTTTGTTTACATGACGGAGGTAGGAATGCCCAATCTAGAGGCTATCCAATCTGCCACTTTAAATGGGGCCTTGCTGATGGGTGTAGAAGATAAATTAGGTAGCTTGGAGGCAGGCAAACTCGCAGATATTATTGCTGTTCGCGGGAATCCTGACCAAGATATCAAAGCGATGAAGGAGGTAATCTTTGTGATGAAGGAGGGAAAAATATACAAGCAATAAATTTTTTTTACCAAAAAAAACCAATTCCATTTACATCTGATTATCAATAAAGGAAGAAATTTAAATGGCTTGGAATTTCAAAAATCAATATTTTAAACAGCTTAAATCTAAACGTATGAAATTAAATGTATTAGTGCTCTGTTTGTTCATTTCAGGGGTTTCGGTTGCACAGAGCAGCAAAGATGCGGGAACTCTTACCACACCCAAAGCTCAGGTGGCAGAGTCCAAACAGTCCGTAACCTTGGATGGAAAAGTGATCCCACTTCTTGCCAAGGCGGGAACCATGGAATTGAAAGACGAGAACAATCGTCCTATTGCACTTTTTGGATTTACTGCCTATTTCAAAGAAAACCCAGAGAAAAACCGTCCCATTGTCTTTGCATTCAATGGTGGCCCAGGATCTTCTTCCTATTGGTTGCACATGGGAATCATGGGCCCCAAGCGAATTGTAGTGGACGATCCAAACTACAATGCTGCAGCACCCTACCAGCTGACTAATAATGAGTTTTCCATCCTCGATGTGGCTGACGTGGTCATGATGGATCCCATAGGAACGGGCCTTAGTGTACCCATTGGTGACGCCAAAGGAGCTGATTTCTGGGGAGTAGATCAGGACATCCGCAGCACCAGCTTGTTTATCATGCAGTTTTTGAAGGAGCATAACCGTCTCAATTCTCCGAAATACATTTTGGGTGAAAGCTACGGTACCTTTCGAAATGCAGGTGTGATGAATTACCTCTTGGACAAAGGGTACGCATTGAATGGGGTGATCATGGTGTCCGCAGTTTTTGACTTGCGTACCTTGTTTTTTGCTCCAAATGAGGACTTGCCTTACATTGTGTACTTGCCTACCGTAGCAGCTACCAGTTGGTACCATAATAAGGTAGCCGACAAAGGGAAGGACTTGCCCTCTTTTGTACAGGAGGTGAGAGAATTTGTTGAAAATGTATACGCGCCTTCCTTATTTAAAGGAAACCGGCTTGCTGCCACGGAAAAAACTGCGATTGCAGCAAAGTTGGAAGACTATACTGGCATTGCAGCCAAGGTATGGGAGCGGGCAGACCTTCGAATCACTCCAGGAGAATATTACCAAGAACTGCTCCGGGAGGAGGGAATGACTGTAGGTCGATTGGATTCTCGTTACAAAGGCATCAACCTGGACCCGATGGCCATGTCGGCCTTTACGGATCCTCAAAGTGATGCCATTTCACCGGCTTACACCATGGGCTTTTTGGATTATTTCCACGGGAGCTTGGGCGTGAGCAAGGACTTGCACTATGCCACTTCAGCCTATGCCAAAGAAGGGTTTAAATGGGATTGGAAGCACCAAGGAAATAATTTCTGGGGTGCTGATGCTGCCGTAACTACCATGCCTGACATGGCAGAAGCCTTGAGCAAGGATCCACACGTGGAGGTCTTGATCATGAATGGCTACTACGACTTGGCCACTGTTTTCCATGGGGTGGAGCACTCGATTTCCCACATGGGCTTACCTGCTTCTGCTACCGACCGAATCAAGATGACGTATTACGAGGCAGGCCACATGATGTACACGCATTTGCCTTCTGCTAAACTATTCAGAGAAGACTTGAAAAAGTTTATTCAGGATACGGTAAGCAAATAAAATCACAGCGCCCAGCTCTTGAAAACAAGAGGATTCAAGAGCTGGGCTTTGACAATAATGAAGTAAAACATAATTTAATCGTTTGGAAAACAAGGGCTTAGGATATAGATGTTTGAATCAGACCAATCAAAAACTGAAATGATTTTATCTCTTATTTCTGTATACTTTAGGTAAGAAGCGACAAAAAGTATCCCATAAAAGAGAGTTAGCTGATATTTTACTGAATGCACCTAAAAAAAATGGGACAATAAACCAAATCAACTAAATATCGTCTAATCAAATATTAACTAAAAAATTTAAAAATGAATTACAAAAATTTTGCATTCGCAGCTTTAATTTGCTTTTGGGCTTCATGTAGTAAAGATGATGATACTCAAACAACTCAAACTCCAACTACTCCTGTTGGTACAGTTATTAATGTAGATGCAACTAATTTCCTGACCTCATCAGGAGCGGTAACCATTACTACCGAAAATCGAACACTTTCTAATGGAGCAACAGCAGCTTGCTACAAAATTGTTACAAAAAGTACACCATCAGACCATACGCAAGGTCCTTGGTGTCCAACAAACATTTCAGATGACGCTACAAAAGGAGGAATTTGGTTAGAAGGCGGAAACGTCTACGACGTAGATGGAGCATTTGTTAAAAATCTAGCCACATTTTACAATAATACTAAATGGCAAATGTATAACACAACTACTGGTGCTATTACAAGAACTACAACTCAAGCTGAATGTCAGGCAGCAGCAAATCCAAATGTTGGGGTAGCTTATCAAAATTATTGTGTTGAATGCTTACCTTCATATGTATCTACCCTCACAAAAACGATTTATATACCAATTACCCCTGTGAAATTGAGCTCACCAGTTAGCTTTGGTGGCGGACCAGGCTCAACTGGACCAACTACCCGAGGAATTGCATTTAATGGGGTGATATTTGATGCAGGAGCACCTACAAGTATAATATTGGCAGCATACACCTTAGCTCCTTTTGACGATGCTGGTGGACACATAAACCTTGGTGCAGGTTATCACTATCATGCAGCTACAGGTAAATCAACTAAAATCACTCAGCCAGACGGACATGCTGCTATGATTGGTTATGCTTTAGATGGTTTTGGTATGTACGAAAGGTTAAGTACTGCAGGAACAGAATATACCGATTTAGATGCAAGTCGGGGACATTATGATGCTACTAGAGGCTATCACTATCACGTGGATAAAGCAGGTTCAAATAACTTTATTAACAGTTTAGCAGGAGCATATGCTCGATAAAAAATGAAGTTTAAATTATTATTTTTATTGATAGGAATGGTGTTTTTTACACCATTCCTTTTTGCCCATAGCCCCGATTTGTCAAGTATGATGATTTATGAGCAAAACGGTAAGTATTTTTTGGCAATTAAGAGTTCGCTTACCGCCTTTGAGGGAGAGATTGATTATCACTTTAATAAAAACGCATACAAAACTCCAGAGGAATTTCAGCAATTAGTCAGTAAACATTTTCAAAAAAATTGTTTATTGATTATCAATAATGACACCATCAAATTTATTAATCCAACTGTTGTCCTTGGACACGAGACCACGGTATTTGCAGAGTTATTAAATGTGCCAGATAAGTTTAACTCTCTTTATGTAAGAAATACGGTTTTTAAGGATATGCCTAATAATATGTGTGAGCTAATCCTTACTTTAAAAGGGTTGCCTCAAAAGCAATATATTTTAACCAATGAGAACAACCAAGAAGTAAAACTAAGAGTAGAAAATGATAATTGGGAAGTTGAGGAAACAAATGCTTCTTTTTTTAAATCTTCAAATTTGCTTTTGTGGTCATTACTTTTCTTAAGTGTTTTAGTAGTTGTAGCAATAGCAGTATGGAGAAAGAAAAATATCAGCTAACAAGGGTTTTGCGTCAGGCGGTCTGACATGCAAACTTGGAGTTTTCAACTTCGAATGAACTTTAGTAATAAATTGAAACCTTGTGATCCGTAAACCCGCCCGAACGCAAGCCCCCGAACCCTTATGTGCTATTCTGGAGGACAGTGTTACGATCGAAAGTTTGTGAATAAAAACAGACCAACTTTCAGATTCAACTCAACTTTGTAAATATGTTGAACACATTCGGTAATAAACAAAAAAAGGAGATCCAATTGGATCTCCTTTTTCTTTGTAAAAGCAGTTTGAATTACATCATATCGCCCATTCCGCCGCCACCGATCGGATCAATATGACTTACTACGTGGCTGGTCACATGATGTACACACTTTTGCCTTAGGAGAAAAGCGAAAGGGATCCAACCCACCAATCGACTTTTCTAGAATGTTATCAAAACGGCAAGAAATTTATCATTTGATAAAAGGGTCTTTACCTTCAGGTAAAGGCAAATACCCAATTTTATATGCGGTAAGACCAAACTTTATTGAATTAAAAACAACTAAAAACAATAATAATTATGAAAAAAATCAAATTTTTACCCTTATCAGTTCTACTCCTATCAACGCTTACATTTGTAGCGTGTGAGACAGAGGAGGAAACAATACCAGAGGTTGTTGAGACCGTAGAGTTCAAAAACAGATCTCTTACTCCATCATTTGTAAAAATGGGAGCAGAATTCTCTAATGTAGGTGTTTTCACTCTTGTAAGTAGTGAAGATCCAATTCCAAATTCCAATAACATGATCTACGGTGGTGCACCAGATGGTCAAGGTTTTATCAAGAATCCTGATGGAAGTGGTTACATCATGGTTACAAACCACGAAAACACTTGGGCTGTTTCAAGATTGTTCCTTGACAAAAAATTAAACATTGTTAAAGGGGATTACATCGTGAACACAGATGGCGGTATGTTTAGATTATGTTCTGGAACTATGGCAACTCCAGAAATTCATGGTTTTGGACCAATGTTTTTGACTACTGGTGAATCAAACGTAAACGCGATGACTCATGCCATCAATCCATTTGGTACTGCAGAACCTTCAAATAACACAAGAACAAAGCCTGCTTTGGGTAAATTTAGTGGAGAAAATGCTGTGCCTCTACCTAAAGTTGCTTACCCAGGTAAAACAGTAATTATTATAGGTGAAGATGCTTCAAATGGTCAAGTGTACCTTTATGTTTCCAACACAGTTGGTGATTTGGATAACGGTAAATTGTATGTTCTAAGAAGAACAGATCTAAACCAGATCGAAACTGCAATGAAATGGAACACTAACTATCCAGTTGAATTCGTGGAGGTTCCTAATGCAAAAAATTTAACAGGTGCTGAAATCGAAACATTGAACACTTCATTGAAAAGCTTAGTGCTTGCTCGCGTTGAGGATTTGGACTACAGAAAAGGTTCTGCAGTAAATAACAGAGAAATTTATTTCGTTTCAACTGGTGTAAGTGGTTCTACCGAAAAAACCTACATGGGAAGAATGTACCAGTTGAAGTTGGATGCAACTAACCCACTTGTTGGAACTTTAAAAGTTGTTGCTGACGGAGATGTTTCGCCAACAGGAGAAAATGTAAAAGGTAAAGATGTTATCAATCCAGATAACGTAGCTGTAACTGAGAATTTCGTATACATTCAGGAAGATGGAGATTCATTCTGGCCAGAAGCTACTCACAATTCATTGATTTGGCAGTATGATATCGCTAAAGGCACCAAAAAAATCTTTATGGATATGACACACAAGGATTCTGAATTCATTAATTCTAAATACAATCCAGCAGGTGCTAACCAGACTAAATTTGGTGTTTGGGAGCATGGTGCTATGGAAGATATTTCGGATGTAGTAGGCGTTCCTGGAACATTTACTATTAATATCCATGCACACACGTGGGTTGAAGGAGATAAGTTTTTGAATCCTAGTAAGGCTACTTCAATTCAGTCTTACAAATCAGGAGGACAAACGCTTATCTTGAAAAATGTACCGAGATAAATTATAATTTATTCATTAAAAAAACTTTCGCTCATCTTCTTGAGCGGAAGTTTTTTTTATTATTCTCAAAAAAGTAAACTAATGATTAGAGCATTAATTATAATCCTGTTTTTAGCTTCAGCTTTTTCATGTACAGAAAAAGAGAGCCAAACTTTTGAAAGCAAATTAAAAGTAACTGTTTCAGAAAAGATAGATACACTTAGTATTGCTTTAGTGGAATTGGAAAACACAGAAAGTAAAGAAGAGTTGGTCCAAACTTTTAGGAAGGCAAGAAAGGATTATAAAAAAATTGAGCCCTTTGTAGAATACTATTTTCAAGGTCTCTCTAGAAGAATAAATGGCCCTGCTTTGCCAGAAATTAAAATTGACGATAATATTGTAAATGATGCGTCAGGGTTTCAAGTACTTGAAGAACTAATTTTTACGGATAGCATAGATGTAAGCGAATTAAAAAAACAAGTCAATATCTTAAAGACTGATCTAAAATTTGTTAAGCAAAATTTTAAGGACTTGCCAATTCAGAATCATCATTTTTACGAATTGATGCAACATCAAATCATTAGAATCGCAACGTTGGGTGTGACAGGTTTTGATTCTCCAGTAGCGTTTAATTCAGTAGAGGAAGCTGAATTTTCCATTGAAGGCATTGAAGAGTTTTATACATTGTATTGTGAAGTTAATGAGCAGGCAATAAATCCTGACTTAATTAAACTGTTTGAAAAAGCAGAGCAGTTTATAAAGAGTAATTATGATTTTGATACTTTTAATAGGTTGGGATTCATAAAAAATCATTTAATGCCTAT
>Ga0209443_1002325_pt1 | contig 11278 bp, 15 predicted proteins | sample LauGreBMM110DCMD_2_FD_187571 | JGI IMG/M metagenome (GOLD analysis project Ga0209443, IMG submission 187571) | Freshwater lake microbial communities from Lake Michigan, USA - Su13.BD.MM110.DCMD (SPAdes) (version 2) | ecosystem: Environmental > Aquatic > Freshwater > Lake | place: Lake Michigan... | reverse complement strand
CTAGTTATTGGTGGCGCATTTAATCAACCGATCGATGCGCTATCCAACTGCACAGTGCTTGAAAAAATATGTTGCTCTAAAAAATATGAACCTTGTATTGCGCGATTGCGAGAAAGTGTTCCCAACTTGATGCGGTGCGACTCAATATATGTAAGTTTATTTATGCCGGAAAATTGATTTATAAGCCCAATAAGTATATCAGCACAAATCATCATAATCGGTGCAATAAATGAATATACTTGACGCGCGCTAACCGGTTTCAATTAATCATGTTTTTTCTGACACCATACGCGATAAAAAGATTAGGAATATGCTCTAACCAAAACAACGAGATGTGTAAACATTTTATGACGTATTCATGCAACGAACATAGACGATACGAAATACACCGGGATGAAAAATATTAAGTGGATTGTTAAGGATTGTATGTCAGATATGTTGCGCGACATTTCAAACAAGAAACCAAACATGACAAGTATTAAATTTGGCACGTTCGATAAACTCGACACATTTGTTAACTGTACACAACTCCAAGAACTAACTTTTGGTGAGAGCTTCAACAAGCCAATTGGTAAACTTGTACACTGCGCACAGCTACAACAACTAACTTTTGGCAGGTATTACAATAAACCGCCCGGAGCACTTACTAACTTTGCGCAACTTCAACGACTAACTTTTGGGGCTGAATTTAATCTATCGATTGAAGCTCTTTCTAAATGTACACAGCTTCAACGACTAACTTTTGGGGCTAAATTTAATCTGCATGTACTCACTTCAATAAAAAATAAGTCGATTCTATACGATATCTATTGTGTGACCGATCGACTATTTTTTACGAAAACTATTTAGTATTTTTTCCATATGTTTCAAATTCGTACCGTCCATACAACCCAACATGTTAATAATACTATCAAATGTTTTTCCTGATTCCTTTATAGATTTATTATCTAATATTCGTTGCTGAGATTCCATATATCTTCTTATTTTTTGCGGACCATGTCTATTATTGTAAAGCTGTAATTTTATTTCATCTTTTAGTCTGTTCATAGTCTGACTATTGTCACGCTGGTCCATAAATCTCATAAAGCGATCTATTTCGCTCTGTCCCATCTGATGTTTCAATTCCTTAAATTTATTAAACAGAAAATCGGATTTGGCATAGATTATATCCTCTACGAGTTCGTCTCTGTTATTTATAGTCCATTTATCGCCATCATACAGCACAATACAGTCATCCCTTATGTTTGCAATATATATGTTATGATTTTCTGGATGATCCTTGTTAAAATGAGAATGAGCTATAAAATCCATTACTGAATTAAAACCTCGCCCCAGTATCTGCTTGTACAGATCATCCGTCATAAAAGACAAATTCTCTTGGCCGAATTTAACAACATTCACCTTATCCACATTCAAATTATTGTTGATATTAAATGTTTCAATATTATTAAGATTATTAGTTATTGTATTACGTTGAATACAACCCGGATGTTTACATAAATTATTTTTTACGTGGTAATACAGACTCGCCGATGATTTTAACTCCTTCTTACATCCGGGACATTTTAACTTTCCATCTACAATAAGTTGCTTGTCGCATCGGGTTTTTCTGTTAATATGATTAGTATATGTACTTTTACGATTGAACACTTTTAGGCATTTTTTACAACAATACATAATTGCTAGTACTAAATATACAATGTACGCACAAAAATATACACATATTTTTCGCATACAAAACTGCGTTCAACATATAGAAAATATTTTCTATTTTTTATATAATTATGCATTTTTTTATATAATTATGCAATTTTTTTTATATAATTATGCATTTTTTTATATAATTATGCAATTTTTTTTATATAATTATGCAAATTTTTATATAATTATGCAAATTTTTATATAATTATGCAAATGTTTTTATATTTTTATGCACTCATATAGGGTCGATATTTAGATATATATATACTTTTACATGAATATTAGGTAAAATGTGGATTTTCATGATGAGGTGGGGGGGAGAAATTTTTAAATTTTTAAAACCCAGCAAGGGATTTTTTAGTCCGGCAGTTTGTTCAAAAAAGTGCAAAAAAAATCGCGCACTTTTATCCGTATGTTGGGACATATCATATGATTAAATTGTATAATCTGTAGACGCGTTAGGTTTAAAATTACTTGTAAAATAATAAAAATAACCATTCTCGTCATAATTTATGCGTAAATAATCATCAGTCAACGCAGGAAATCGCAAAATTATGTGATAAAAACTGTGTTGTTTGTGTGTGCGTTCAGAATGTCTAGTTAAAGATGTGTAAATATATCTGGTAACATTCGTAATCAGATGAAGGTGAATGATAAATTAACTAAGTTGTGCAATCACAATGTCACTGATCAGTTAATAACATTAGGACTATCAAGTAATCTGAGCAAATACAGTGACACAACGAGATTGTATTATTCTGCAATAAAGCTATTGTATGAGCGCGGTATTTTTCACCCAAACTCAACTGTATAAATATATTAGTAAAAACTTATGACTGGGTGCGAGATGCAAAAAATAAAGGATCGCCTCAATGCATCAATTTTACAATTTTCAGTCAATTACTTCGTAAAAACAGAGATGTACAACGATAAAAATACGAGTGATAACGTAAAAAAGCTTTTTGAAAGTGAAAGGCGTGCAAGGGATAATCTCGAACGCGTTAATATCTACAGTGAATGTAACAAGTATGATCTAAATATTCCGATGATCGGATCTAGTACGGGTCTTAATAGATTTTGCGGGAATTTATTCATTTAACGATAAAAAAAGATAGGAAACAATTATCCAAGATAGCTACTGACTCGAATTACAAATTCGCAATTATTATCGGGATGAGCGAACTCGAAACTAATAACGTACCATTAAAAAAACTCGCAACTAAAACTCGAGCCCTAATATCGATGGACAGTATTGAGGATAATATTGTTTTTTTTAGTTTATTTTATGGCCGCGCAACACTGCAGTATTCATCAGCGCTTCTGGAACATATCGGAATGCATTGCCATTGTTTTTTACAGCTGATATGACAATATCCCTATTATTCTTCAGTGCTTTTTATACGAAGACCCGTACGACGCCATTTTATTGTACTGCTGCCGTGCGAATCTCTATATCATTCTTCAGCGTGTACGACGCGTATTCCAGTGAATTACCATTTTGTGTTACTGCTACCATAACAATCTCCTTATCATTCCAGATCAAAATATACACTTGATGATATTTTGATCGATATTTTGTATGTGTTAGAAACTAGTATTAATGTGAGATTGACGATATGTCATATCCATTGGAATATCCCGAACAAACATATTACTTCCTGTATTATCAGAAAAATGAATAGTTTCTAAAATATCAGATAGAATCTAGGCACAGTTTGGAAAAAATTGTGTTTGAAAAATATATTTTAAAAAATAAATTTTATTTTAATTTCCCCCCGCGCAGACCATAAAAACAAATGCTATATATTTTGCGCTAAAATAGTAATCATATATACTTTTCATAGTAGACAGCTTGCGCAAAATATATAGCATTGAGCGCAAAAAATATAGCATTCGTGCGCAAAATATATAGCATTGAGCGCAAAAAATATAGCATTCGTGCGCAAAATATATAGCATCGAGCGCAAAATATATAGCATTCCTGTGCAAAAATATAGCATTGAGCGCAAAATATATAGCATTGAGCGCAAAATATATAGCATTGAGCGCAAAATATATAGCATTGAGCGCAAAATATATAGCATTCCTGTGCAAAAATATAGCATTTCCTGTAAAGCATTTTCCTATTAACGCAAAAATATAGCATTCCTTTTAATATATTTTTCGCGACACATCGTGTAATATATATATGTTACTGTTATTAGTAGATGACTACTAAATATACATGTCAAAAATGCGGTAAAATATTTAATAGGAGAACAGGGTATGACAGACACAAAGCAAAAAAATTTGAATGTGGTAATAAGGACATTAAATGCGCGATATGTGGCAGAGAATTTCTACACAGATCTTCACTATACAGGCATGAAAAGGGGTGCGGTGCTGTAACAAATATTGTTAACAATCAAACGACCGTAAATGCGCCGATATACAATAATCTTAATATCGGGATAGACAGTATGAAGGTTATTAAATTCGGCAATGAAAATTTGTCATATATATCGGATGATCTTTACAAACAGATATTGAGTAGGGGTATACGATCGATTGAACAATTTATAGAACATTCACATTTTAACAGAAAACATCCAGAAAACCACAATATATACATAGCGAATATCAAGGATGAGTATCTTGTTCTGTATGACGGCGACAAATGGGCTATCACCAAACGAGACGAGAAGTTAGAAGATATTATTTATGCGAAATCGGATTTTTTATGTGAGAAATTTAAACAACTTTCAAGGGAGATGAGTGCCAGGGACGCAAAGAAATTTGAAAACTTTATTTTAATGAGAGATGATGCAAAGACGATGGATCGAATAAAGAATGATTTGACACTGCAACTGTATAATAATAGAAAACTGCCTATTAAAATGCGCAGAGAGATGGATATGCAAGAGAGTATTTTATCAAAATATAAATTTGACGTGTCTTTAAAGGATATAGATCTTCCAAAATTAAATAAATTACTCGGTGATATACCGAAAGAAGGTATAGAAGAGGTTCAAAAACTGATATCATCGTATAAAGAGAACAAAGCTTATCATTTTTTACCTAACAGGTAAGTTTGTTAGCACATAGTACGAAATATGAATGTTTGCGTTGCAATACATGAATATTTTTAGCAACGCTTTACAACACTGTATGTAACATTCTTTTGATCGCTCCCACTAAATAGTATAAATTAATTAAAAGTTTATAGTAATATTTACAAAGTGCACTGATCTAGTAACAAATGGAGCGTATTGATAAAATATTGCCAGGTGTTTTTGAACAACCCCATTGTGCAATTCCACATAACAAAACAAGCCACACTGAAAATGCGTTTCACGCATCAACAATTGTTTTCGCTGCCGCTCAACGGGTAGCTTGTTTCTACAAGGCTCAGCACAACAGTAAATTTAATCCCGCTTGCATTGGCGTATACAAGTTAAATAACCCGAATATAGTCAGACGACCTGTAAATACAAGCGCTGTTTGTGATTTGTTAATATATCTAACTGCAAAACTACCCTTAGTAAAGATATATACATACAATTAATATAATTAATTGACACGATTTATAAATGACGGTAACTATAAAATGTTCGTTATTTGCACTGTATACCGCGACAATCCAAGTTCTGTGATAAAATATACCGGCACTATTTTGCAACATGATAAACTTTATGTGCGACATCACGATACTTGAATACATTATCAGTTTCAGGAAGGCTGTGCACCGCTTTCATATTTTCCGGAACATCATCACTTAATGAGGGATCGGGTGTCAAATTCGTATTAGCATTTTGCTTTGGCGCGGTGATATGATTCAGCCATATGTCCAGTAGAATATATCAATTATTTTTATATTTATTAATTTTTGTGGTAATCTGAGTAGCGGAATATAAAAATTGAAAATTTAAACTAGCTGACATGTGCATAAAAATTGAGATATAGTTCAATATATTTCTGATTAGTTTTACGCTGTATTACGGTTAGAACTAAAATAACATAAGCATTAATAATAACAATGACACAAGAATCTTCAATTCGCATTAAGGATCGTGATATTACACGATTTATAATTTTGGATTTGGAAGGCACTCTTGAAATTACTGAATTATCTGCTGTAATTACCGATGCTCAATTTACTGTGATTGATAAAATCCAGATATTTTGCGAAAATAAAATTATTGATCGAGAAATATTTGAAAAATATGTCAGTCGCAAATATGGCAGATTCGATTTAGATAAAATATTTTTGGAAACATGTGTTCCATTTCAAGAAGCGCTTAAAAAATTCGATGTATTCGTGAAAAAAAATTTATCAGATCATAAATTTATGTTTATGACATGCGGATTCTGGGACTTGAATAAGCAAATTCCTAAACAATGCTTAAAAATGGGAATTGAAAAACCACAATATTTTAATTGGTTTGTCAATATTAAAAAAGTATTCGAAAGTGTATTTAAAATTGAATCCGAAGGGATGGATCATATGTTGTATTATTTGAATATTCAATTGGACGGCAATCATCATTGTGCAATCGACGATTGCTTAAATTTGGCAAAATTAATGAAAGAGATTCACAAGAAAATCATAAACGATGAATTATCTCCAAACAATCATTATCGTGTTTGTAAATCCAGATTTTAGACAAGTTTTTTATTTTTATTCAGTGAATTTGCGAGACTTAAAAATTTTGTCTTGTATTTGTTATATTTTTTTTGTAAATTCTCATTTTCTCTCATCATAATTGGATCAGTATCGTCTTCATTATCTCTATTACCGCCCCCAGTCTGCACAGACGTTATAATATCAATGAAATTATCTAAATTTTCAAATAATTTTAGATTGTATACTGACGGATCGCGGGAAATGAAGTTATTTACCATTACAGTGTATCTTTTAACTATTGCTATTACATCATTTTCAGCTGTGGGTATTGGCGTCCTACTACGAAGTTCTCTGACATCCACTAAAAAATTTTCTAGTTTTGTATAATAATTGTGCAAAACACTTGGGTAGTCTGATCTGAGCGTATTCATTCGAAGTTTATGTAACTTTGATTCATTGTCAAGGATAATATCAGACAATATATTATCTACATCGCCTTTTGGGATAAAATTAGTTTTATTTGGATTGGAATTATATGCGTTGGACAAATTGTTATAGTTTGTTTCATTGTAATTTTTTTGCGAAGGATCAAGAGTAGCGTTAAATAACCTGGTATAAGAATCAACCATACTATCGAATATGAGACGTTTATTAGCTATAGATTGTTTTATATTTCTATTTTCTGGATTATCTCCAGGTGCAATATATTTAATATCACGTTCAATACCGCGACCTGGTAGGATATCTGAATATCTATTAAATTCGTCAGGAGTCAATGTATCCTTAAAACAATGCTTATATATATAAAAATATTTGCGGAACATCGTTTTTATGCGATTCCAGTTGTATATTTTTAACGGTAATTGAAACCTCTCAATTATTCTCACAAGAGATGATATTCTTTTTACGTCTTGTCTACACTTGGCAAATCTACTTCTAAGAGTGCCTCTGCTCTGAATTGCTTTCAAGGCATTTTCAACCAAAACACTCGGACTTGCAACATATATTGATGTGTCATTAAATATCAATCTATATGGTCTATTTTGTGATTTACATAGAGCGTCGTCCCGCCATAGTATTAACTCTATGATATGATCTTTTTCATGTTGTCCATCTGTTGTAGTTATGGCCATGTTAAATCGAAAATTATAATATCTCCTGTTACGTATATATGTTACCTCCATTTTTCCAGACGGATGTATATAAAGCCTTTTTTCATTCCTTTCCAATGAGAATCCCACAAGAACAAAATTATCATCGATATATCCGTCAACATTTAGGGATGCGTACAATTTGTCACATGTTGTTTTAAGATATGATGTAAACTCGCTGGTGTGTTCAAATCTGTCTGCGCATACTGATATATCCCAATCGTGAGATCTAGGAGCAACAAATGCCATGCTATCTTGATATAATTTTGTATTGTCATGAGATGAAACTTGATGGGGATATAAATCACTGAAAAAGTTTATATAACCAGCAATAGCATTACCTCCGAGAAGGAATATTTGAGGCATATTTTCGTCATCCTCAATAATCATCCTTGTTTCTCCATCTTCAGAATGCCGTTTACTTAATTTATACCCGTGACCTCTATTAATTATATATTTGGGAGGATCAAACGGATTATCATTTGGATATTGCATTTCGCAGAGTTCAGACATAATTCTCCCAATTTTATTATTCCAGTCGTCGTATCTTATATGTATTTTTTCATTGAAATCACTCGCTTTTGGTAGCATTTTAGCATCATTGGTATGTTGTCTTCTGAGTGGGGGCGGTTGCTGCATTAAGTATATATATATATATATATGTAATAATTATTTGCGGCAAAAGTATTTTTTTAATAGTAAAACATATATTTTATGAACATTTTTACATAAAGGGCTGTTTATGATCGCCATGTGTTCTTTTTACGATTTTAAAAAGAATATATATCAAGCATTTTAATAAAAAGACTGTTTATAATCAATACATATTCTTTTTATTAAAATGCTTGATATATAATAGTGTTTATGGGATGTCTTGCAATTAATTCATTTATAGACCCAACATTAAATTATATAAATACAGGCGAAAATATTAAAAAATACTGTGACTTCACATATAAATCTCAAAAATTCCAACCAGAATGTTATTAGAAATTATTGGCAGAGTGTTAAAAGAGGAATTAGTTGGATAAGCATTGATACATTTTATGGACATGATCACACATATCCTAAATGACAAACTGTTTACGCGCGTTCTACAAAAAATTAATTAACAAAAAATAATATTAAATACCTATGCGCAAATGTTGCGAAAATATTATAGAAAAAATAAGAATAAATTATTAAAATATCGATTTACAGACACAAGTTTTATTTATTCGCGAAACGGGGGAACTTCTGTTAAATTTAACAAATATTTTGCAAATTGTCATTCATTACCGACTCAAGTGGTATACCTTATAACATATTTATCGGCGGAGGAAATATTAGTGATTGTAAAATTTTCATGAAACAAATTAGTACGGAGAATATTGTAAATGTTGATGTACCTACAAATAACAATTTTAATTATTTTTTAGCAGATTCTGATTACAAGACACTCAAGAAATACGAAATAGGTTAACGCACGTCCTTCGAATTTGTTCCATTAATCCCACGCAATAAACGAAACACAAAAGATGCCGAAAAAATAATTAAAATGTCAAAAAAAGATTATAACACGTATGAAAAATAATAAAAAACTATCCGAAACTTTTCTTAATTCCGTATTTATACATTTTTTCGCCATTTTTGAGCAATTTGCAAAATATATTCTTTATTAATTACATTATAGTCTTTTTTAATCGTTAAATAATTTAGTGTCTTCCAAAAATATTTGGTAAATATAAATCTTAAAATTTCCGTGTCATCAATATTTTGTTGCATATATTTTATAAAAGTGTTACATGATACATGTAATAAACCTTTTTCGGGCATATACATTCTTTTTTTAATATGTCGTCATTTTCCAAAAATGCTTGATATATATTCTTTTTAAAATCGCAAAAAGAACATATGGCGATCATAAACAGCCCTATCGGCAAAAAAATATCGGTATCTTTATAAGCAACAGAATTTTATGGAATAAAAAATCAATTGAGATATATTAAGGCGTCGCAAATTCGGTTCTGTTAATGTAGGTCTTAAAATTTCTGGACTGTCAATATTTTTCGCCAATGTATGGTATATATTCTTTTTAAAATCATAAAAAGAACATGTGGCGATTATAAACAACCCTAATGCGTAATCAGACTACTAGTCAATATAGTTAGAATTTAGATTTGGGATAGAGGATTAAGATTTTAAGATGTATTTACATCTTGAATACAAAATATTTTATATGATATTTAAGATGTAATATTTTGCAATTTATAAGCGAATAATAAATTTGTCCCATAATAATATGGGTATTTTTTCTTTTTTTGTGTTCTTTCACTAAATAATTTATTTAATGAATTCCAAGTTTGAACATCTGTGAAAACAACAGTAATGTAATATAAATAATATTCATTTGAATATGATGGATACGTGTCTTATATTTTTACATTTTTTATCTAAAGTTTCCAAAATTGCATTTTATTCCGTCTTTTTCCATCTTTTTCCATTATTTCTAATAGTTTATTGAAATATTTTTTCTTTTGGTTTTGTAATTCTTGTTTGTTCATATATTTATTTTTAATATGTGAATATATTTTTTTGTTTAAATAATTTAGACATATACCAAATTGAGCTTCTTATTATCATAGTTAATTTTATTTGATATATATATAATTTTATGATGTAATTGCATAATAAAATTCTTAATCCTCTTACTCCATTCAATATCAAAAAACTCAACGGATTCTTCTCCACTTGTATTTATGTTATTTCCTGTTTTTGCACCCTTATTTACGAAGACATATAAATATTCTTAATGGCTTCCTCGATAGTTTCCATCTTGCCCGGAGGAATATTTTTCAACAAATATATAAGATTATCGAGGTCCTGTAAACTATTGTCCGCTATAATACCAGCACGTTTTTTTATGTATATTTTATTCTCTATATCTATTTGTTTTCTTAATTCTGCCGGAACATGACGGTTATTATAAAATTTAAGAACTAATTCGTGTTTTATTAAATCTATTGTTGTTTGATCGTCCTTAATCTCCATAAATTTTTTGAATTTGAAGACATCATTTGGATTCATCGAATTCGATAATTCTTTGAACTTCCTGCACAAAAAATCAGATTTTGCATAAATAATATCCTCTAATTTTTCATCTCGTTGAGTGATTATCCATTTATCGCCGTCGTATAGCACAAGATATTCGTTCCGAATATTTGTAATATATATATTGTGATTTTCTGGATGTGTTTTATCGAAATGAGAACATTCTATAAATTCTTCTATCGCTCGTACACCTCTTCCTAATATTTTTTTATACATATCGTCTGATATATGTGATATGTTTTCACTCCCAAACTTTACAATATTTACTTTCGCAATATTAAGGAGATTGTTTGTTGTATTGTTGTTGTTCACTACTGTATTGGTTATTGGCGCGCTCGATGTTTTAATTATAGCTCCGCACTTTTTAATATGTCGGTACATAGACGATTTATGTTTAAAATATTTGTCACATATCGTACATATATTTGATTTTAAACATAAATATTTCCCAGTAATATGCCTGTTAAAATGCGTTAGGTTGTCAAAAGTTTTTTCACATTTATCACATATATATTTACTCATATATTTTTAGTGTATATAAATATTTAAATATATTAGGCATTAAAGCTATATTTTTACACATTTCGGCTATATTTTTACACATTTCGGCTATATTTTTACACATTTCGGCTATATTTTTACACATTTCGGCTATATTTTTACACATTAAAAGCTATATTTTTACACATTTCGGCTATATTTTTACACATTTCGGCTATATTTTTACACATTC
>Ga0209443_1002324_pt1 | contig 11278 bp, 31 predicted proteins | sample LauGreBMM110DCMD_2_FD_187571 | JGI IMG/M metagenome (GOLD analysis project Ga0209443, IMG submission 187571) | Freshwater lake microbial communities from Lake Michigan, USA - Su13.BD.MM110.DCMD (SPAdes) (version 2) | ecosystem: Environmental > Aquatic > Freshwater > Lake | place: Lake Michigan... | reverse complement strand
AGTACTGGATCACAGTATGTGGGTTCAAAGTCACGTGCTGTTGTGCTGTATACTTGTGGCTCATATGTGCCTTTACACGTGTCAATCAAACAGTCCACAGCTAGAGTACTGCTGATCATATCACTTGTTGGGATCGTTAAACAAGTAATTGGGCACTGATTCAATACCCACAGCTTCCAGTTTAACACGCCCAAGCCAATCAGTAGCACGTAGCTTTTGTTGTTGATTAAGTGTTTGCGCAAATGCATCAGCCCACTGTTGTGCTGACTGTTCAGTTAGTTCAAGTTGATTCAGTTCCATATTAACTTGACACTGCCATTCGTTTAGACTTGGGCTGTGTGCCCATACTGTGTATTTCAGCATAGTTGCTCCTAGTTTTTCTTGTGTCCACGCCAGCAACGAGCTACCCAATCTGTAGCACCACTTTGTGGATCTTGGCAGGCAGTCACAGCAAATTCATGTGCCCACGTCCATGCTTGTCTTTCATCTTTGGTGTATCTGCCACCTGGCCAGCCCACATCCACCAAGATGTATTCAAAACTGCGATCCAGTGACTCACTGTATGCGCCCACTAACCAATATTCTTCCGTTGCCAATTCCTGTGTCATTTGATTACCTTATATTATCTTTAGTATAACATGTGATACAGTATACACAGCCATGCCCACTATGACTGCTATTATGGTCCACACTATGATTTCAGTTGTTGTGTTCATATGCCCGTCCTATTATAGGTTTTGCTGATATCTGTTACTTCACAATAATACTTATCTCTAATTATGTTGACTGCTGAGCAATCTGCGTGGGGTATTGTGTTACTTAGTACGTGATCACCTATGCTCTTTTGAGTAGTTAAGAGGCTTGCACCACTTGCCACTGAGTATACAGCACAGCCCTGTAGGTAGGCGCAAAGGCATATCAATACAGCAACGTAGGCCAGTCTATATAGGAGTTTTTGGGCAAGATTCATGTGTATACTATAGCACAGGATAGAATTAGTGTCAAGTCCCGTGAAGATAGACCGTGGCCTTTGCGCACGGGCTATTTGAGCGGATAAGGCTATACTGGGGCAGATAGCTCAAAATTTTTGTCGCTACCGCTTCGCGGCTTGGGCTTAGTCTGGTTGGGGCCTGAATCTGGAGAGAAACGCTTCCAAACGGCACGTGTACAGCTTGTCGTTCAAAATGTCCCTGTAACGTGCCCATTCTTCCCGTTCTTCGACTGGAGTGTACACGCTGAGTAGCTCAAACTCATGGCTGTCAGCTGTGCTCCAGTATTTGTTCATTCCACGTGGTAATGCCATTATGCTATCATCCTTATATAAGCAACAATATCTATAGTTGTGATTAGGGCATAGTTAGCCACCATGCCAGTTGATCCGCGTGTCCAAGCCGCCCATCCAAATATTGTACACTGTATGACAAATAGGGGATATAGGTATATGAAGGGAGGAGTAGGCAGGGTCATGCCCATCCATATGGTACAGCCTATGCTCATGAACCATGCTGTTAACTCCAAGAGGAATCGTGTGGGTCTTTCATTATAGTCAGTCTTTATGTAAGCTATGGTGTCTTGTATCATATCGTAATTATGCCGCATCACAATCACAGGATGTAAATACTGGCATGACCATGTACACATACCCCAACGCACCCTATTTGTTACCCAATTGGCCCACCAGCGGCAAATGGGACTGCACTGACACTGAACAACTGTATCAACTGAACTTGACTCGTAGGCCTCCTGGATGGGATTGGCAGGATCAACCCGTGGAGTACACCTGGAACTCAAACGGCTATCGTGCGCCGGAATGGGAGCATGTGGCATGGAGCACCAGTCATGTGGTCATGGGCTGTAGTTATGTGTTGGGTGTGGGCGTGAATGATGCTGACACACTGGCCAGTCAGATGGAACGAGAGCTTAGGGAGCCAGTGATCAATTTGGGCATGGGCGGTACAGGTCCCATGGCCATCATGTACAACACATTGCGTATGCAGGACATGGATTGGCGGCCCAAGTCAGTCACCATCATCATACCTGAGCTGACACGCTTAACATACTTTGATCAAAACTCAGTGGACAACCTCATACCTTGGAAAGTTCAAAGTCAACGCAACACCGGCATCTTGTACATGTATGAAAAATGGCTCACTCCACCCAATCATGCTGACATATATGGCACAAGCCTGCTGAGGGGTGCTGAAGCTGTGTGGCTCAGTAGAGGTGTGCCAGTTATACTACGCCACTGGACTCCTACCACTGGTCCTGGTCGCTTGGCACCCAGCCTGTCACCTTTGGTGGACTGTGCCAGAGACATGATGCCCACAGCGGATGGTGAGTGGTTCAGTCATGCTGGCCCCAAAAGTCTCAGCAACTGGGCCAAAGAAATAGTCATGAGTATAAGGGCATTATAACATGTATGTGTATGGCAAACAGTTACTACTACCTGCTAAAGAAAACAACAGGCTGTTCAGCGGCCAAGACAGCAGTGAACTGTTTCAAAAGAATCTAGAACGCCAGCCCAAAGATTGGTACTATCGAACCAACTCAGTGGAGTACACATGGAACAGCAATGGCTATCGTGCGCCCGAATGGGATAGGGTTGATTGGAACAACAGTCATGTGGTCATGGGATGCAGTTTTGTTGCGGGCGTGGGCCTAACTGACATGGACACCCTGCCCAGTAGGCTCAGCACTGAACTGAACGAACCTGTGATCAATTTAGGCTATGGAGGTTCGGGTGTGGCCACCCTGGCATACAATAGCCTGTGTTTGATAGATGCAGGCCATAAGCCTCTCAGCGTGACTTTGGTGATACCCAATCTCAGCAGGCTGACCTTTTTTCAGGACACTGATACACTGCACCTGTTACCCAATTTCTTTGTACACAGCAGTGGTAGTCCTTTCAAAAGTTTTTATGAAACATGGATAGGTGTAGGGCCCAATGCTGAAATGCACAGTCACATGCTGATGCGCGGAGTCATAGCCAATTGGACCAATATGGGAGTTCCCTTGGTAATCAAGCATGTGTGGCCCGAAGGAGATTTCGATTGGCAACGCATGGGCCCCAGCTTGTCACCTGCGGTGGATTGGGCCAGGGACCTTATCAACGAGGTACAGAATGGTCATCCAGGACGTAAAACCATGCAGATATGGGCCAGGGTCATAGCTGACGAAATCAGAACCAAACGGCGGGCCTAATGCAGTCATATTCAAGAGACTTGTTGCTACCCTACAAACACAGCCTGGCCATACCCCGGCAAGGCATCAGTTACTTGTATGAGCCCAGTGACACGGAACAACTGTACAAGGCCAATTTAGAACGTCAACCCGCAGATTGGTATTATAGGCATAACCCTGTGACCTATACCTGGAACAGCAACGGCTATCGTGCTCCTGAATGGAGCAATGTTGATTGGGCCTGTACTTGGATTGTCATGGGGTGCAGTCATGTGGCAGGTATAGGTGTAGCAGAACAGCATACCCTGAGCAGTCAGCTGAGTGTGTTGTTGGGCAGGCCCTGTGTAAACATGGGCATGGGAGGCTCAGGTGTTGATGTGGTCATGTACAATAGCCTACGTTTGATAGACCATATGATCAAGCCAGCGGGTGTGGTTGTTGTGGCTCCACAGCTGGCTCGAATGACCTATTGGACCACCAAATACTATGAAAATCTTGTGGCAGGGTTTACACGGCATGAAGTAGACCCGTACATAAAGCAAGCGTATGAAGGCTTCTTAACACATGAACCCAATGCTGAGATGCACGGTCACATGCAGTTGCGTGGCATTCAAGCACTTTGGCAAGCAGAGGGTGTTCCCATCATAATGAGTCATAATGCGGAAGGCAAAGTTGTCAAACCAATTGGCCTCAGCTTGCCTGATAGACAGGATGCGGGCAGAGATGTGGATACAATTGGCGATTTGGCCACTGGTCACAACGGAGTCAAAACATTGAGCAGTTGGGCCACGGCCATAGCCAATGTGATCTAAATCCACCAAATAGTCGTGACATGCTGGGCCAAACCTGTTATAGTTACACATGATTCCTAAACCCATCGACGCTTCTCAATTCAGACTATGGTGCCAAGCCAAATGGTATGAGCATCTGGACGAACTGGATGGGTATGGTCAAAAACCTCCTACATACTCCAGCACCTACTACTTTAAAACTTATAAGTATTGGCTCAAACGAGAGTACCAACATCAAAAGGTAACAAACAATGTTTGACAGCATTTTTATATTATTAGCACTACTATTTGTCAAACATTGGTACATAGACTTTGTTAATCAGTCAATGGAAGAAGTCAACGGCAAGGGCATTTATGGTAACGCATATGGAGTAATGCACAGCATTAAACATGGTGTAGGTACATTTATTGTGATGTTCTTGTTTATTGGAGAATGGCCATTTGCCGTTACCTTAGCGGCCATAGACTTTGCACTACACTATCATATTGATTGGCTAAAGATCAATATCAACAAACGCTGGAACTACACACCAGCAGATCATGCATTTTGGGTTTGGTTAGGTGCTGATCAATTGGCACACGCATTAACTTATATAGGATTGGTTTGGTTAGCTGTATGAACATAAAAAATGGTGATCTTCTTGCAATGGGCAAGAACAATGAGTTTGATATTATACTGCACGGTTGCAACTGCCACAACATGATGGGCGCTGGCATCGCGGCCCAGATTGCACAACAGTTTCCGGACGCACAAATGGCAGACAATGAAACACTGCGTGGTGACCCAGGCAAATTGGGCACGTACACTGTGGGCATGAGCGGACGCTTAGTCATACTCAACTGCTACACACAGTTTGGTGTCAGTAGCACAGGCTCAGATGTGTTTGAATACACAGCTTTTGAACGTGTGCTGGACAAGATTGCACACAGATTCGGCAAGTGGCGCATTGGTTTGCCTTTGATTGGTATGGGACTTGCTGGCGGAGATGAAGGCCGCATTGTTCCCATGATTGAACGGTTTGCTGAACGTGTTGAACGGCAAGGCGGCTCAGTTACTATGGTCAAGTGGTCCCGCAAATGAAACTGTTTAACCTACAAACACAGATCTATCTGCCGTTTGAACATTTCCGGAACTTGGGATGTATTCACGGACGTATAAGTGCAAACAAAGCATGGGAACTGGAACACACATACTACAGTGGCACTTTGCTGGACATTGACATCAGACTCAGTGTGAGAGAACATCATGCTGGGTTTGAGTTCACTGTGGGCCTGTTGGGATATGGCATCAGCTTGCGCATCTACGATGTTAGACATTGGGATTATGACAAAAATACCTACTCTCAAAATCTCAGTTGATCAATGGCAACGCATCCGTGCTGAACTGCACACTGAGCATCCCAAGAGTGTGTTCATGCTACGCTCAAAGATGCGCTCCCGGTTGGGATTCACAGTGCGTGAGCACAACGAATGGATCGTCAAACTCAGCGGTGGCTATGGTGAACATTCAATACATCTTGACTTTTACAGTGAACGCAAGTACACTATGTTTATATTAAAATTCAGCGAGTACTTATAATGAGCAAAGCCCTCCACAAGCCCCACCAGTGGATTGATGGTGAAACAGCGGATCGTATCACAAGTCTTAATCTAAAAGACTATCGTGCTTATCTCAAGAAAGAAATCAAACAATGGAAGAAGAATCCCAAATCAGATGCCAACCCCACGGGCTATTGGATGCATCCTGAAGATGTAGTAATTAATATGCAAACTATTGCGGCACTGGATTTAATTATTAGCCATTTTCCAATCACAGAGGACACAATCAAATGACACTAGAACAACTCAAAGATATTTTTAAAAATCAACTAACAGCAAGTGAAACTTATACACCCAAGTCTACAGTGGAGTATATGATTATCGATACTCTTGCACAGTCCAAGTTAATCAAAGAACACGCTGTGGATAATTTAGACGCTTTACTCACAGAGTTATCTGGTTTTGAACTGGATGCTTACAGAGACAGAATGCCAATTTTTATCAGGCCTGAAATCCAAATAGCATTATGAAACACGTAGAAGTAGGCATGTTCCGCTTGCCAGGTTTGACATTTGGCAAGGAAGAAATCACTGCTGAAGTGCTGGAGGAAATGCAAGCATGGGCAGAAGCTGAAGGTGTCGGCATGAACATGACTGAGACACTTTGGAGTTTTAAGAAAGAAGCACACCGTGATTGGTTTGTGCTACGGTGGAGTGATAGTTTAATTAAACCGAAAGCAGAAGATGTATAAAACAATTTACACAGAAGTTGAAGTGGACGTGGATGCGCAGTGAATTAGACGGCCCTATGGTCAGTGTACATCTGGACTTGCCCATGATGATTGGATTTGTGTGGCATCATTATATACTTGTTGCATACAAAGACATCAAAGGATTACGATCATGACTATCTTTATACCCGTGTTGTTTATGTGCCTTAACGGCAACTGTGAATTCATGCAGGGCACAACACACTACAAAATCGAAGCTCAATGTGTAGCCAGTTTGGACATGCAAAAACAGCACATGCGGAATCTAGTGGAAAAGGCCGCAGAGCAAGGTACCAAAGGTGAAATTACCATTTTGGAAGGTACTTGCATTGATGCTGAAGTCAAAACAACTCAGGGACGAATAACATGACTCTTGAAGATTTAGAATATATCTTTGAATATCAAATTGAAGAAGGCACGGAGAAACTGTACTTCATGCTGACTGACGGTGATCGTCATCCCCTAATACAACGACATCCTGCTGGCGATTTAGTTGGCTTATTGCCCATGTTGGAATCGTTTCAATACACAGGACACAATGTGATGCCGAGGTTTAAGAAATGAACAAACGAATTCGAGAACTTGCCGCAGATGCAAGAGGACAAATGATAGTATTAACCACGGTTGATGATGAACAATGGCGACAACACGAAGAATTTGTGGAAAAGTTCGCTGAGTTGATTGTTCGGGAATGTGCCAATGTTGCCGCTGAACACGATGCATTGGACATTTACGAGGAGATTCGGGAACATTTCGGAGTTGAAGAATGAACGAACGAATTAAAGAACTTGCTGAACAGGCTGGATACACAACGGATATGTTTGGTGTTGGACACTGGGACATGCCAGAGTGTCAAAAGTTCGCCGAACTGATTGTCAATGAATGCATGAATCAAGTAAGAGAACAATATCAGCCTGTGCTGGAAGATGCTGTCATTATGAAGGACACACATTGGGACGGTTATGTTCAATGTGGTGTTGACAGTTATGTGGCTATTAAATTACACTTTTTTGGAGAAGAACTATGAAAGTAGGCGGAATTGATCCAGCTATAGCTCATAACCTTGAGCTAGCCAAGCTGACCCAACAACAAACAATCAAACAGCAACAGCTGAAAGTGATTACTGATAGACAGGAAGAGATAAAACAGATGCGCCCCAAGGATCCAGGCAAGGGTGCTAACATAGATGAAATGGTGTAACAATGATTAAGGGCATAATGGGTAATAGAGGTGTGATAGTCTCTGGCGGAGATGTTAGTACACCTTATATTAACAACAACAGCAGTAATCCCGTACAGGGTATGATTAGACTGTGGGGCAATGACTTTCAGGTGTTTGATGGCAACGCATGGATACAGTTGGCTTCAAGCTATGCCACTGTGAGTTTGGATCAAGACACACAGGATCTGTTACAATGGGCACGTACCCAGCGTCAATTGGAACAAAATCGTGCTACCCTGATTGAAAATAACCCAGCACTGGAAAAGGCATATAAGGCCATACTACGTGCAGAGCAAAACTTTGATATACTCAGCAAGTTCGTTGAAGAGGATGAGCCTGGCGCTGGCAGTGTTCTTGTAGGCTACAATTTTAACACACCATGATTATTTTTATACCAGTATTAGTTATTTGCATGAACGGCTCTTGCGAGTTCATGCAAACCAAAACATATTATCAAACCCAAGCACAATGCAGAGATCAAATTGATGCGCAAAAGCAACACATGAGAAACATAGCAGAAAAAGGCAAAGGCAAAATTGAATACATTGAAGGCACTTGCATTGATGCTGATGTCAAGACTAGAACACGAACGGAAGTAGACGCATGATTATATATTTGGATATGGATGACGTGGTAGCTGATTGGATACCAGCGGCACGGGCCATAGTGAACAGAGACTGGACCTACGGCAGTGATCAGGTCAGTGCTGAAGATTGGGACAAAGTCAAGGCCAAGACTAGATTCTATCGAGACTTGCCACTCAAGCCAGGCGCACACGAACTTGTTGCATTTTGTAAAGACGCAGTGGCAAGTGGACTAGCAGATGACCTGCGTTTCTTGACAGCACTGCCACATGGCAATGATGTGCCCTATGCTGTGTACGACAAAGTGCATTGGGCAGACCGACACTTTCCAGGCATACCCATGCTGATAGGACCCTACAGCAAAGACAAGTGGCAACATTGTACTTCAGGTGACATCTTGATTGATGACCGTGTGAGCAACTGTGAAGAATGGACTCGTGCAGGTGGACAAGCACATATCTACCGCACTTGGGAAGGATGCAGGCCATGGTTGGAACAAATACTCGACCCTATGCGCAAACTGTAATTGCGCACGGTAGACAAATGGGCAAGTCACAAGTTAATGATTTAATTAGGCATTTCTATGCCAACATGATGCCTCAACCCAAGATCAAATGGCAACGCTTGCCAGGACTCAAACTGCAAGCCTATGTGGATGATATTCGCCCGGAAAATCGCCCAGGGCGAGGACTGAGAGAAACCGATATGGATCCTGTGCAGGCATGGACCGAAGAATGTCGTTGCGGTACTCGTTTGAGTTTTAATGTGTGGCTTTTTAAAAACGAAAAGCAAATCACCATGTTCCTAATTAGGTGGGCAGAATGACAGTTACACTACCTTATGATCCTGCATGGCGGCCTTTAGAATGGGCCAAGAAATATTGCCCAAGTTACATCACTAACGACATACACAAATATGGCAATTCATACGATAGCTCAAGAATTGATTATTTTTTTGCAAACGAAAAAGATGCCATGTGGTTTACTCTCAGGTGGATATCATGATTATAGAAGACAAGGTACACAGAGTACACAAAGTAATTGTACACAGATTTCGAATGGGTGATGTTGAAGACCCGGACTTGTATGCGGCCCAACCACTTTGGGAATGGCAAGAAAGTGAAATGGGCAAGTTTGTCATGGAGAAAAGTGTTGAAACTCCAATATGGCATAGACAAGCTGATGTTGTCAATTACGGTCATGAATATGCAGTTGAAGCTTTTCTCAAAGGATCTGATTACTCATTTTGGGTACTGAAGTGGGGCAACGAAGTTGACAAGAAGAACGCTTTTAGTATATAATAACAACATAGTAACTTTATGAGAACATCCAATGAGCGGCTGGAACACAATTCAAAGAATCAAACGCATTGAAGAAGAAATTGATCGCCTTGGATTCAAGTTCAGCAAGAGCAAGCACGGTGATTGGACAGATGATCACGGTGCCCTAAGCCTTGTGCCAAAAGATGCAGACGCATTGCCAATTTACAGTCGCGATGCTGAACTGTTTGTAGGTAGCATCGAACGACTGGAAGATTGGCTAGCTGGCGTAAAATGGTCCAGAGATTACGATATGCTGTGTCGCATCAGCACAGATGAAAAGCGTTTGGCCGCTGAACAAAAGGAACGCAATCGTAAATTGATGCGTACTATCAAAGAAGGCAAACATGTGGAAGGTGTAGTGGAATGAAAAAGATTTACTACGAAAAGATTGGGCGCAGATATGTGCCTATATCAGAATATGACAGTGAGTATTTGGACAGTTTCTCCAAGGGCACACACATTGTGATGTGTTATCCGGGTGGACAAAGCCGCCGATACAATATTGATCCTAACTATGCCGCCATGATTGCCGCAGGGCGTGTGGCCGAAGATGCCATGTGTGATGCTATTAGAAAAGCCAGCGAAATGCGGCCACAGAGAACACCTATTACACCAGGCCAACAAAAGGCTTGGAAGAAGTTAGCTAAAGAGTTTGGCGATGACCTAGCTACATTGAGCCTTGGCTGTGCTCGAGATGTTGCTGAAGCAGGTATCAAAGCACAGATGGCAGAAGCAGATAAACTACTAGAGAACCCTAGTGTTCGATTAGCCTATGAACGGTTCTTGTTCGTGGCACAGTTAACAAAGGATCACACTAATGGAATCTAGACACTTGTACACCATCCGATGGACACAACCATATTCATCTTACAAAGAACGCCCATACCTTAGACAGTTACATGAAGCACTTGAACGAGCTATTGAAGCACAAGTTGAACGTAATGACTGTCCAGAAGCTCGTGATCTTATTGAAAGGATAATGAAACTATGATAGCCTTGATTGAAGGAATAGTGTTTATACTGATAGCATTTGTATTGGTAGCATTGGTTTGTAAAGCCGTCAATGAATTTATTGACGACAAATTTGAGTAAATAACTTTACCTCGTAGGAGTATATATGGAAACAATCTTGGAATTTTTGCCCTTTGTGGCTGTTGCAGTTATATTTTATAACATTGGTAGTCATGTTCGCACATTTCAAATCATGCAAAATTTAGCCAAACGTCCAGAAGATTTTATTCAGATGATCAAACAGATCAAAGATATTAATGATTCGATTGAAGTTGGCATGCCTGAGGATGCCATTGAAGTCAAAACTGAACGTGTGAACGATTTGGTATTTGCTTACAACAAAGCAACTGGTGAGTTTTTGGCGCAGGCGCAAAATCTACATCAAGTCATGCTGGAAACTGCCAAACGTTTTCCAGGCAAGAAGTTTTGGCATCCTGAACTCAAGCAAGATAGCCAAACAGCTTGAGTTAATGTGTATTCTTTGTTACAATAGATACAGCTGATGAATTTCAGCATAATCTAAAAGGAAATAAAGATGAAATTTTTCAATCCAGAAACAAAGACTTACAAGTTGTTTAATGCAATGTACAATGGCGAAGCAGTAAGCGCCAGCCAAGCTGAAAAGCGTTTTGGTATCAAGAACATCAGTGCAGAAGTTAGCCGTATCCGTCAAAGCGGTTACGCTGTCTACACTAACAGCCGCAAAGCTGGTAACGGTGTTCAAGTTACTGAGTATGTGATTGGCAAGCCAAGCCGCAAGATTGTTGCCGCTGGTTACAAAGCATTGGCACTTGGTTTAGTTTAATCTAGATTAATTGTTAATCAAAAAGCCCAGCTCTGTCTGGGCTTTTTTTATAACTAC
>Ga0209443_1002323_pt1 | contig 11282 bp, 8 predicted proteins | sample LauGreBMM110DCMD_2_FD_187571 | JGI IMG/M metagenome (GOLD analysis project Ga0209443, IMG submission 187571) | Freshwater lake microbial communities from Lake Michigan, USA - Su13.BD.MM110.DCMD (SPAdes) (version 2) | ecosystem: Environmental > Aquatic > Freshwater > Lake | place: Lake Michigan... | reverse complement strand
ATGAATTTTCAACCGGATTTAGAGTGTTTCCCACAAAAGTAAAGTCATATCTCCCATTAAATTGGCTATATAAACCAATATTTTGAGAAAATGAAAACTGTAAGAAAAACACAAAAAACACAAGTGATTTTTTCATCAATAGGTTTTAAATATTAATATTTATGCTGAATAATTTTACCAAAGTAATAAATTTTACTAATTTCCCCAAAGATTTATGATGCGAAATTGCTATTTTTCATAATTAGAATACTTAAAATCATTAATGAATAGTTTTAAAATAATAAAATATACTTCCGGACATTATAATTTATGGAATGACTTTGTAGCAAATGCTAAAAATGCTACATTTTTGTTTCATAGAGATTTTATGGAATACCATTCTGATAGATTTGAAGATAATTCGTTGCTTATTTTTGATGAAAAGGAAAAATTAGTTGCTATTTTTCCAGCAAACAGAATTGGAAATGAACTTTTTTCGCATCAAGGTTTAACTTATGGCGGATTAGTTTTAGATGAAAAAAGTAAACTTTCAGAATTAATTCAATTAAACCAACAATTATTTAAATATTTGTTTGATACGGGATTTAATATAGTGCAACTAAAAATAATACCACCTATTTACAACTCATTTCCATCTGATGAAATGGAATATATTTCTTTTTTATTACAAGCCAAGCTAATTCGTAGAGATGCAATTGCTATTTTGGAATTAGCAAATAAAATAGTGCCCTCTCGTGTTCGAAAAAGAGGCATAGAAACAGGCGAAAAACATCAATTAAAAATTGTAGAAGAAACATCTTTTGATTTATTTTGGGAAAAATTATTAATTCCTAATTTATATTCCAAATACAATTCAAAACCTATACATACTGTGGAAGAAATGACTTATTTAAAGTCTAAATTCCCAAAATTGATCAGACAATTTAATGTGTATTTTGAGAATGAAATTATAGGAGGCGTAACTGTTTTTGTTACAAAAAACGTAATTCATCCTCAGTATATCTCAGGAAATAAGGCTTTTAATACTAAACTTGGAGGTTTAGACTTTTTATACAATCACTTAATCCAAAATGTATTCTCAAATGATAAATATTTTGATTTTGGCATTTCTAATGAAAATAATGGCTTACATTTAAGAGAAAGTTTACATTATTGGAAAGAATCCTTTGGAGCAAGAACAATAGTTCAAAATTTTTATGAAATTGAGACTAAAAATTATGTGAATTTAAATCAGGTTTTGATATGATAAAATTTTTAGATTTACATAAACTAAATAAGCCATTTGAAGCCCAATTTTTAGCTAAAACGGCAGTATTTTTAGACAAAGGTTGGTATATTTTAGGTGATGAAGTAAAACAATTTGAACAAAGTTTTGCTACATTTTCAAATTCGAAGCATTGCATTGGTGTTGGAAATGGATTAGATGCTTTAGTGTTAATTTTGAAAGCTTACATTGAATTAGGAAAATTAAAAAAAGGCGATGAAGTACTTGTGTCAGCTAATAGTTATATAGCTACAGTTTTAGCAATTTTACAAGCTGATTTAATACCTGTTTTTGTAGAACCAAGTATAGAAACTTACAATATCAATCCAATTGAAATAACAAAAAAAATCACTTTAAAAACAAAGGCCATTTTAGTGGTTCATTTATATGGTCAATTGGCCGAAATAGATAAAATTAATGCTATTTGTGAGACTCACAATTTACTACTTATAGAAGACGCGGCACAAGCACACGGATTAACTTTTAATGGAAATCATCCGAGAGCTTTTAGTTTTTATCCCGGCAAAAATTTAGGCGCTTTGGGTGATGGCGGTGCAATTACAACCAGCGATGCTAATTTAGCAGAAGTTTTATTTTCTTTAAGAAATTATGGTTCAAGTAAAAAATATCATAATGATTATGTTGGTGTAAATTCTCGTTTAGATGAATTACAAGCAGCGTTTTTAAACATCAAATTACCGCATTTAAATGCTGAAAACGAGGCAAGAAAAAAGATTGCAAAACGTTATTTAGCAGAAATTAAGAATACAAAAATTGTTCTACCAACTTGTGAAAATTTCAAAAACCATATTTTTCATTTGTTTGTAATTCGTACTGAAAATAGAGATACTTTGCAAGACTATTTATATACTAACGGAATAGAAACTATTATTCATTACCCAATTCCGCCACACAAACAAAAAGCACTTCAGGATTATAATTATTTGAGTTTACCAATAACTGAAAAAATTCATCGTGAAGTTTTAAGTTTACCAATAAGTTCTGTTTTAACGGATGAAGAAATTACCCATATTATTTCTACTTTAAATACGTATTAATTGTTTGAAATTAAGAAAATAATCCAACAACCTTTATTCAAAATTACTTCTTTGAATAGCGTGCATATTTTGTTAAAATTAATTTTTGGTTTCATTACTTCCAAAGCATTAGCACTTTTTGTGGGTGCAAATGGCATGGCGTATGTAGGCAATTTTAGAGCCTTTTTAAATGTAGTTGAAAACTTTTCTTTACTTGGAATTCAAAACGCGATTATAAAATATGTCGCTGAATATCAGGATGATAAAGCAAAATTAAAGTCGGTTTTAGCTACTTTTGGTTTGTTGCTTTTTGTTTCTTCAATATGCATCAGTTTTTTCTTAATTTTTGGTGCCAATTATCTGTCAAAACAACTATTTAATCATTCAGAAACGTTTGGTTTTTTGTTTTATATTCTAGCTATTTTATTTCCGTTATATGTTTTTTCAACATTTTGTATTTCAGTGGTTAATGGCTTTCAAGAATATAAAAATGTAATATATATTCAGATTATTTCAAGTGTAATTGCGTTGGTTTTTTCGGTTTTTTTAATCTATTATTATGCTACATTTGGCGCTTTGGTTTCCTTAATTTTAGCACCAGTTTTTGTGTTTTTAGTTTGCTTATTCTATTTGAAAAACCTTATTTCGTTTTCTGATATTTTTGCATTTCAAAATTTCAATTTTTCAGTAGTAAAAAACTTATCCGAATATGTTTTAATGGCATTGGTTTCTGGTGTATTTGGATCTTTTGTATTATTAGAAATTAGAACTGATATTGTAAAATTCACAGGATTACAAATCGCGGGAATTTATGAAGGTTTACAGCGTATTGTTTCCTATTATTTATTGTTTATTTCTTCAATAATGACAATTTATTTTTATCCAAAAATAGCGGAGACAAATTCGAATACGAAAGAAATTATATTCAATTATTTAAAAACGATTATTCCGATTTTTGCAGTTGCTTTAGTGCTGATTTATTTTTTTAGAAAATTCATTATACAAGTTTTATTTTCTGCAGAATTTGAAACTATGGAATCTTTATTTTTATGGCAATTGTTGGGGGATTTATTAAAAGCAATTTCCTTAATTTTCGGTACGATTTTAATCGCCACAAAGCAAACAAAGGTATTTATTATTACAGAAATAATTTCTTTGTGTATTCTGTATTTTTCAACAAATTTGATGTTACACACTATTGGAATAAATGGAATTGTAATGGCGCATGCATTTACTTATTTTATGTATTTATTAGTTTTAGTAATTTATTTTAGAAAAGAATTAAGATGAAAATTACTATAATAATTCCGTTTTATAACGAAGAAAATAGAATAGTTTTAGAAAGTTTCCACCAAATTTTCAAGAATTCTCTGCATTATGATTTTATTTTAGTTGATGATGGAAGTTCTGACAATACCCTTGAAGTTTTATATCAATTTAAAGATGAATTTTCTAACATTGAAGTACTTGTATTAGATAAAAATGTAGGGAAAGCTGAAGCCATTCGTGCGGCTGTTTTATCTGTTTCAAATTACGATTTCATTGCGTATTACGATGCCGATTTAGCAACACCCTTTTCAGAATTAGAAAAGTTAATTCAGTTTTCGTTACAAAATAGGTATTTACTAGTTATGGGTGCTCGAATTAAGTTAATTGGAAATAGCGTGAAACGCTCATTAAAAAGACATTATTTTGGTCGTATATTCGCAACAATTGTGAGTCAGTTTGTCCTTAAAGTAGCTGTTTACGACACACAATGTGGTGCTAAAGTTATCGATTTTGTAACTGCGAAACACATTTTTGATAAACCTTTTATTTCCAAATGGTTGTTTGATGTGGAATTATTAAAACGTTTGCAAAAGATTCATAACCTAAAAGAAGTGGTGAAAGAAATTCCATTAGAAAAATGGGAAGAAATAGAAAATTCGAAAATTAAAGTTGTAGATTTTTTTAAAATACCATTCGAACTTTTTCAAATTTATAGAAATTAAAATGAAACAACATATATTAAATAACAAATATATTTTCTTGTTGATTTTTTTCCTTTTAACGGCAAAAATAATTTTCTATTTTGGATATAATTCTTTTTCTGAAGCACCTGATAGCTGGGCATTTAATCATTTTGTAACGGAATTAATTAATAACAACTTTAACGATTATGTAGGGGAAAGAACACCAGGTTATCCGTATTTGGTTTATTTGCTAAATCACGATAAAATGTTGGTGGTTTTAGTACAAATGTTAATGGGAATTATAACTAGTATTTTATGGTTTAAAACTTTATTAAACCATAAAATATCTGAAAAAATTGCTTTTTATTGCACGTTGTTTTTTGCTTTATACCTTCAAAACTTTTTCAATGAAACGTTTATTTTAGCAGAAACATTTATGTTACTTTTAAATTCGATTATTCTATACATTTTACTGAATAATTATTTCGAAAAAAAACAAATTATTGTTGAAATAAGTATGAGCGTACTTCTTGCGGTATTAATTTTAGTAAAGCCCTTTTTTCTTTTTTATCCGTTTTTAATTTTTGCATTGTATCTAATAAAAAATCCCGCTTTTAAAAAAGTTATTTCTGTCAAATTAATTATTTTTATTTTACCAGCGTATGCTTATTTTTCCTGGTGTAGTTTTGTAGAAGAAAAAATTGGCTACTTTGAACCAACAGCTTATTTTGGTTTAAATTTAGCTCAAAATTGCCTGTATTTTGCCGAAAAAGGCCCAAAAGAATACGATTATATAGCTAAACCATATGTCAAATATAGAGACGAAATGTTACTTAAAGACGAAGATGCTTCTATGGCCGTTTGGAAGGTTTGGGGCGGTCAACATTTAGCACCAAAATACACAAAATTTGCAGACGTTACCCATCAGTTTGGAAAATATGCAAAAGCCACTATTGCTAGTAATTTAGGAGATTATTTTTATTATTCAATTACGAATTCTTGGTTTGATTTTTGGAAGGTTTTTGATATGAAACCGTATATGAACTTTAAAGATGGTTCTTTCAATTCTGTGGTTTCTGTGATTAATACCATTCAGATGTTACTGCTGCTAATTTTGAAATTTGTTTTTTTGATTTTAAGTTTTTATTACTTTTTTCTATTTATAAAAAACAGAAAAGTTACAAATGTGATGCTTCTTTTAGCATTCATTCATGCAGCAGCTATTTTACAAGCACTTGTAGTCTATGGAACCAATGCTAAATATGCTTTTCCGTATGAATTTTTTATGTTAGTTGTGGTTTTGTTATTCTTGAAAGAAAAATTTAATTGGTTTTCCAAAGTCCAACATATTTTTCAGCCTGATTAACATAATGGTGTTCTTTTTTAATAAACTGAACGGCATTTCTGCCAATTCGATTAATTTCTAAAGGATTTTCAATTAAATAAGACAGCTTTTCGACTAAATAGTCAACTTCTGCCAAAGCATTTATAGCGACTTCGTCTTCTTTTAAATTATAATGTTTTAAAAATTCAGTTTCTGCACCAGTAAACACAACTTTACCTTTTGACATGGCTTCTAAAGCATTAAATCCTTGATCAAAACCATAAACTTGGTCTAATATGATATTAGCTTTTTCAAAATGTTTTTGATAATCTAGATACGGTATATCTGTAGTAATTTTAATTTCAACCAAATCGGAATATTTTTCTTGAATAATTGCAAGGGCTTTTTCAAAAAATGACACGCCTTTTGTGTAAGAATTTCCAGAATTTATACCTAAGAAAATAGAAATTTTTCCAGAAAATGTAGATTCTACATTTCCAATTTTATCAATATTTATAGGATTCGCAACCATTCCTAAGTATTTTTCATTTTCAATAAGTGGTGCTACATAGTCCAAATCTGATGCAATGACTCCAGAAATATTTTGGTATAAAAATTGGTATATTTTTTGGTGCGACTTTGTTATAAAATCAAAGAAATAATCATATTGTTTTTTGGCTGCTGGAATATTTTCAAAATAAGAATTCATTACAGAATATCTGTCTTTTTGTTGAAGCATGTGGGATACCGTCGTATAATCTATGCCACAACACATTAAGAAAACCTTATTGTTTTGTTTGAAAATACGTTTTAATAAAAATAATTCTAACTTAGAATTAGTTTGTATTGGAGTTTCATTAATTAATTGAACTACATCAAAGTTTTTTAGTTTGTTGGAAATCAACCAAAATCGAATGCCATGTTCTAATAAAGCCAAATCATATTTAAAGATTCTAAACCAAATTTGTCTAGGAATATTCCCAAATTTCGATTTAAAAAAAGCAGCTCGAATACTATTATCAGCAGGGAAATTTTTAAATCCATCGCCATTATTCACTAAAATAACTTCATGACCTAACGCCAAAAGCCCTTCCTTTAATGAATTATGCAACCGACTAAAATCTCCTACAAGTAGTATTTTCATTATTTAATTTTAATATTTCAAATATAAAGAAAAAACCTATAAGTTTAGTTTCTTATAGGTTTTAGTCTGTTTTCTGAATATCCGTAAATTTAATTTGACTTTTTAATGTCAAAAGTTATTGCGTTTTTTACTTTTTCTTTTAAAATGGCAACATCAATTACTTCTTTCATTGTATCAACATAATGAAAAGTTAGTCCTGTTAAATAATCGGCTTTAATTTCTTCAATATCACGTTTGTTTTCTTTACATAAAATGATTTCTTTAATATTGGCACGTTTTGCGGCTAATATTTTTTCTTTAATTCCGCCAACTGGTAGTACTTTTCCTCGCAAGGTAATCTCGCCTGTCATTGCAATATTTTTCTTAATTCTACATTGTGTAAAACTAGAAACCATTGAAGTTAACATGGCAATTCCAGCACTTGGTCCGTCTTTTGGAGTAGCACCTTCTGGCACGTGTATATGTATATTATATTGACTTAAAACTTCAGATTCAATATTTAATTGTTTTGCATTCGCTTTAATATATTCTAATGCAATTGTTACTGATTCTTTCATAACCGTTCCTAAATTTCCAGTCATGGTCATATCGCCTTTTCCTTTTGAAACTAACGATTCAATAAATAAAATATCACCGCCAACAGATGTCCAAGCTAATCCAGTAACTACACCAGCAGTATCGTTATTTTCATATTTATCGCGTTCCATTCTTGGTGATTTTAGTACTTTAAGAATGTCAGCATCTGTTACTTTTTTATTGTAGACTTCTTCCATAGCTACAGATTTTGCTGCATATCGGACCATTTGAGCAATTGTTTTGTCCAAACCACGAACTCCAGATTCACGCGTATAACCAGTTACAATTTTTTCAAATTGTTTTTTTCCAATTTGTAAATCTTTTGAAGTTAATCCGTGCGCCGTCAATTGTTTTGGTAGCAAGAAGTTTTTCGCAATTTCAATTTTTTCTTCAATAGTATAACCCGACATGTTTATAACTTCCATTCTATCCGATAGAGCAGGCTGAATGGTTGATAAACTGTTAGATGTTGCAATAAACATTACTTTAGAAAGGTCGTAACCTAGTTCTAAGAAATTATCATGAAAATCGTTATTTTGTTCTGGATCTAAAACCTCCAATAGGGCAGAAGATGGGTCGCCATTATGACTAAAAGACAACTTATCAATTTCATCTAAAACGAAAACGGGATTTGATGTTTTTGCCTTTTTTATCGATTGAATAATTCTTCCGGGCATCGCTCCAATATAGGTTTTTCTATGTCCGCGAATTTCTGCTTCATCACGCAAACCACCTAATGAAATTCTAACATATTCTCTTCCCAAAGCTTCTGCAACCGACTTCCCAATTGATGTTTTACCCACACCTGGAGGTCCGTATAAACATAAAATTGGTGATTTCATATCGTTTCGCAATTTCAAAACTGCTAAATGTTCAACGATACGTTTTTTTACATCTTCTAAACCAAAATGGTCTCTGTCTAAAATTTGTTGTGCTTTTTTTAGGTCAAACTTATCTTTTGAAAATTCGTTCCAAGGTAATTCTAAAAATAATTCCAAATAATTACGTTGAATTCCAAAATCAGGTGAATTCGGATTGGTGCGTTGCAATTTATAAATTTCTTTATCAAAATGTTCCGCAGTTTTGGCATCCCATTTTTTACTTTTTCCCTTGGTTCGCATTTCTTCAATTTCAGCATCATTAGAAACGCCACCCAGTTCTTCCTGAATGGTTTTCATTTGTTGTTGCAAGAAATATTCGCGTTGTTGTTGGTCTAAATCAAATCGAACTTTAGATTGAATGTCGTTTTTTAACTCCAATTTTTGAAGTTCTAAATTCATATAACGTAAGGTTTCTAAAGCGCGCTCTTTCAAATCTACAATTCCCAATAAGTATTGCTTATCCGAAACATTTAAGTTCATATTTGAAGAAACAAAATTGATTAAAAACGGATCACTTTCGATGTTTTTAATTGCAAAAGTAGCTTCTGACGGAATGTTTGGACTTTCTTTTATGATTTCAATTGCCAAATCTTTTATAGATTCAATAATGGTTGAAAATTCTTCGTCTTTTTTCTTCGGACGCACTTCATTTACTTCCTTTATTTTGGCTTTAAAGTAAGGTTCACTTTGTGAAAATTCACTTATTTCAAAACGTTTTTTTCCTTGAAGAATGATGGTTGTATTACCGTCAGGCATTTTCAAAACACGCATGATTCTGGCAACTGTTCCTACATGATAAATTTCATCTGAAGTTGGATCTTCGTCTGCTTCATTTTTTTGTGCTACTACACCAATAATTTTACCAGCCGCATTGGCATCGTTTATTAATTTAATCGATTTATCTCTTCCCGCAGTAATCGGAATGACCACGCCTGGAAATAAAACGGTATTTCTTAACGGTAAAATGGGTAAATCTGCAGGTAATTCCTCATTATTCATTTCCTCCTCATCTTCCGGAGTCATTAATGGAATTAATTCTGCTTCTGAATCTAGTTCTTGAAGCGACAAATTGTCAATCGCTACTATTTTATGGTTTGGCATATCTATTTATAAGTCATTTTGTCATTAAAAAAGGGACGTAAATTTACAACTATTTTTTTTAATCGACGTAAGTCACAATAAAATCAAGTAGTATGGTTTAATTTACACTTGTATAAGTCAAGATGTATGCCATAAAAATACTCAAAATAATTATTTTTTTATTTTAAGTGTTCTAAAAAGTAAAATAACACCAATTACAAAAAACAACACTAAAAATAAAACAGCATTTCGCATACTTCCTGTTATTTGGTTGATGCTTCCGTAAAGAATCATACCAATTACAATTCCAATTTTTTCCGCTACATCATAAAAACTAAAAAACGAAGTAGTATCATTTGTTTCGGGCATTAATTTAGAAAAAGTAGAACGTGAAAGCGATTGAATTCCTCCCATTACTAAACCAACAATTCCAGCAACAAAGTAAAACTGAATGGGTTTAGTTACAAAAAAAGCACCAACACAAATAAAAATCCAAACAGAATTAATGCCAATTAACGTTTTAATATTTCCAAATTTTAATGCCAAATTTGAGGTTAAAATAGCTCCCAAAACCGCCACCAATTGAATCATTAGTATACTTACAATTAGTCCTTGTCTTTTTTCGTCCGCAGTACCCCAATTTATTTCTTGTTCTCCAAAATAAGTAGCAACAAGCATTACGGTTTGTACCGCCATACTATAAACAAAAAAGGCAATTAAAAAACGTTTTAATTTTGCGTCCTTAAAAAATAATTGTTGTACTTTTTTCAATTCATTATATCCATTAAGTACTACAGAAAAAGTTACAGGATGTTTGTTTTTATTTCCTTTTGGTAAATAATAAAAGGTATATTGGCTAAATACGACCCACCAAATTCCGGTAAAAACAAATGATAATTTCATAGCTTCAATGGCTTTCTCATCTGTTCTTCCGATAATTAAATACAAGCAAGTAACAAGTAAAATAACACTGCCTATATAGCCTAATGAAAAACCTTTGGCACTTAATTTGTCATGCTGATTAGTAAAAGCAATATCTGATAAATACGAATTGTAAAACACTAAACTGCCCCAAAATCCTACAAGTCCAAAATAAAAACAACACATGCCAAATAAGATATTTTCTTTGGTAAACCAATATAATCCTATGCACGACGCAGCGCCTAAATAGCAAAAAAACTGCATAAATCGTTTTTTATTGCCTAAATAATCAGCAATTCCAGATAAAATTGGAGATACTATTGCAACTGTTAAAAAAGCAAAAGCTGTGGTAAAGAAAACTAATGAAGTGGCTTTAATTGAAGTTCCGAATAATTCAATATTTGGATTTTCCTTTGCGAATAAGAAACCAAAATACAATGGAAAAATAGAGGAAGATATGACTAAAGAATATACAGAATTTGCCCAGTCGTAAAACGCCCAGGCGTTTAATAATTTACTATTCCCTTTTTCTAATTGTTGCATTATTTATAAAATAAAAATCCCGATTAAAACCGGTACTAATATATGATAAAAATTTTTATTATTTAAATGTAACGCCAAATTTAGCAGCTTCTGCTTTTGCTTGAGGAAGTAATGCAGTTAATTCATCAATTCTGGTTTGGTTACTTGGGTGAGTGCTTAAAAATACTGGAGGCGATTTCCCTTCAGATTGTGCCGACATTCTTTCCCAAACTTTTACCGCATTTATTGGATCATATCCAGCTATTGCCATAAGTGTTAATCCAATCATATCTGCTTCACTTTCATGCGCTCTACTAAACGGCAAAATACCTAATACTTGCGAACCAGCACCATAAGCCTGCATAGCTTCATTTTGATATTTTGGTACATATTTTTCCGCAGCTACAGCAGCACCAACACCGACAGCTTGTTGTATTAAACCAGCACTCATTCTTTGTTGCCCGTGATTGGCTAATGCATGTGCGACTTCGTGTCCCATTACTGCTGCAATTCCGGCATCGTCTTTACAAACGGGTAAAATTCCGGTGTAAAAAACAATTTTGCCACCAGGCATACACCAG